>Ga0163216_101423_pt1 | contig 14623 bp, 11 predicted proteins | sample SynspAceP_FD_167610 | JGI IMG/M metagenome (GOLD analysis project Ga0163216, IMG submission 167610) | Saline lake microbial communities from Ace Lake in Antarctica - Synechococcus sp. Ace-P (Illumina Assembly) | ecosystem: Environmental > Aquatic > Non-marine Saline and Alkaline > Saline ...
TTCCCCGAGCAGGGGAATTCTAATTGTCGCTGACCGGGAAACACCGCAGCGTGAAACCGAATGTCGATCCGCTCAACAGGGGAAATCTAATTGTCGCGGAGAGGGAAAACTAATTGTCGCTAGACAATATGGCGAATCTCATCACGAACAAGCACAAGAAGCAAGAGCATGGCGAACGCCCAACGGCGTACACGAAACGACTTTCTGCCCGCCACGTGCGCAGAACCGCCGAGCTCGATGTAGATGAAGAGATTACACGACTGCCGCACCGACCACTAAAACACGCCAACCGAAAACGCGCTGGTCGTTGCCCAGTCTGTATCGGCAAACTCAAAAAAAACGAGAGAGGCACTCGTTACGTTCACAAGTGCTCCATCTGCCAATCCCAATTGCTACCCAGCATTCGATGTGAACGGTGCGCGACATACCGGGTGTGGGGTGGTCCCTGCGGATTTCGATGCAAGGGGTGCGGCAATCCTGTACAATGCGATAGCACTAAACCCATGTCGAAAGATCAGGACTGCAAATAACAAAGCCATGCAACGGAGCCGCATGTCACGGGTTTTGGAAGTTTTAACTCTATCGACGTGGCCCGCTGATGGCCAGCGTTCGTAGGCGCTGGTGACCGCACTGAACCGTAAGCTGCAACATCCAACGTCCGTCATTTCCAGCGTCTGATTCCAGCGCCCGCAATTCCCGACGCCCGCATCCAATGCTACTGATTTCCAACGCCTGAAATCCGACGCCCGAAATTGCTTGCGTCTGGATTGGAGACTCGATACGATTGTGCTATCGCCGACGGTATGTGGCGTGTCGCTACGCGCGTGATCCAGGGTACGCTACGAACAAGCCGGATGCACCGGAGCGGCGAGTCAAGGTTTATCGACATGGTGAATCGCTCGTCGCCGCCCAGTGATCCTCAGCGTTCGTAGACGCTGGTGACCGAACTGAACCGTAAGCTGCAACATCCAACGCCCGTGATTTCCAACGCCTGATTCCAGGTCCCGCAATTCCCGACGCTGGCATCCAATGCTGCTGATTTCCAACGCCTGAAATCCGACGCCCGAAATTGCTTGCTTCTGGACTGGCGACTCGATACGATGCCGGTATCGTCGTCCGTATGTGGCGTGTTGCTACGCGCTTGATCCAGGGTGCGCTACGAACAACGGCGGTGCACCGGAGAATGCTGCTCTCGCGACAATTTAAACTTGCCCGGGTCATTAACGTCAAACGAGGTTTCAACTCTTTCGATTTGGTCCGCATTCCCGGTGACCTCTACGTTATCCGACTTTAGCGCCTCAGTGTCTCCCCCGATCTCGAAAACCACGATTGCCGAGCAGTGAAACGTCTAATGAATCGTAGCGAGGAAGCAACCAATTCCATACTTCGACCGCTAACCGAGGCTTGGGGTGCGCATGCTTTTCCCAAAGTCCGGTTGGCGGACGTCCTACCCATCGAAAACAGTGGAATCGACGATCAACTGTTTCGATTCGCTCTGCAATCGCACTTCGACTTTATCGTTACTGACGACGACCTGCAGCCCCTATTTGCCGTCGAGTTTGACGGTCCGACTCACGACGACAAACTCCAAAAATCGCGTGATATCAACAAGAATCAGCTCTGCGAGCGGTTCAACCTGCCGCTACTACGAGTAAATGCTCGTTGCTTGAGCGAAAATTTCCGAACGATGCCGGTGCTGGCGTGGTTCGCAAACTACTGGTTTGCACAGCGTCTAATTGATGATGCTCGCCAGTCTGGCGATGTTCCCTACGACGCTGACATCGACCCTATGTTGATGGTTAACATGCCTGGATCGCATGGCAAGGTTCCTCTTTGGCTTACAGCGGAGACTCGTAGCGACTTCCATAGATTTCGCGATCAGGGTAAGTGCATTGACCCAGGGCCATCCTCGTTCGTTGGGCTAGACGCGTCCGGGAACTATCGTGCAATTTCCTATATGGCGATCACCGAAGATGCAGGCCTCGTTTCGGAAACTGGGATGCGTTCGCAGCAATTCCCTGCTCCCTGCGATGAATTGGTTGACGCTATTGCCGAGCATCAGGTCCATGCGGACTTCATTTCGTACTTAGCCTCCGGTACTGGCTTGCTTCCGATCGCAACCATTGCCGACAAAGTCCGGTGCTACTATAAAACCTACGATCTAATGACATCTGGCGTGTGTTCGCACTCTATCGTGCTGCGTAGCGCTGCGGCAATGCCGGGTATTCAATCCGGCGGCTAACCAATGAGGATTTGACTTCGCGTCGACGCGACGATGGAGTTTCCTTGTTTTCAGCTTTCTTTCGTGTGTCGCAGTCTCTTTGCGATCGCCTAACCGAAGCTCAAGTCCTATGTTCAACCAATGAGGATTTGACTTCGCGTCGACGCGACGATGGAGTTTCCTTGAACCAATGAGGATTTGACTTCGCGTCGACGCGACGATGGAGTTTCCTTGTTTTCAGCTTTCTTTCGTGTGTCGCAGTCTCTTTGCGATCGCCTAGCCGAAGCTCAAGTCCTATGTTCAGGAAGCCCGGTGATTGACGAGGACCCATTGAGCTTTGCTTCCAGTTCATGCCGTTCGGTGCAGACGAGGGTTGTCTGTCTGAAGCCGGCTTGGCATCTTTCACGGCGAGGGGGCTCTGCGAAGGCTGACATTGGACGCTCAGTACGGCGGGCGTGAGGGGGGATTCTGCAGTTTTGAGCAGATCGATTGACGCCCGCGCATACCTTCATCGCTCGCCCTCCTGAAGACGTTTCGATTTCTGCGATCGTGTCGACTCGATCAATCATTGGCTACCCACTATCGAAGTACGCAAGTCCATGCTCTGGCCGGATGCCGAGCGAACCGAGCGATTGATACGTCACTTTGATCACTCGCATCACGCCGCCGCATTCGCGACATTTCATGGGTGTTGTTAATTTCTCTGCTTGCGGCGCGTGGCCACTGGCCAACCAAAACGTCCAGCCAAGCACGATCCAGACCAACCACTTCACGTGCGTCAGTGAGATCTTGCTGTTAGCGCTCATCCATCCGTAGTGACGGATCTTCATCATGTTGGTCGGCAACACGTGTTGCAGGAAACCCTCGACGAAGGCGTCCCCGGCGACCGCTTTGGTTTGCATCAAATTCCCTTTGCGGCGAATCCGATACGTGACGGTTTCTTCAGTGACATCGACGATTCGGTTGTCGCTAATCGCAACGCGGTGGACGTAGGGAGCGAGGTACTTCAGCGTCGGGACTCCATGCCCGACGGGCCGGATATCGACCACGAACTTCTTTTCCCAAACCGCACTGTCGACTTGGCTGTACAGCCCGGCTTCGCGTAGTTCGTCGGCTAGTTTCGCTTTGTAGGTTTTTATTAACGTGCCGTGATGAAATAAGAAATTCTTCGGCGTCGCCTGCCACGATTCCGCGCGGCCGCTTTCATCCAATTTCACTCCGCCGCCAGGAACGACGTAGTGAATATGAGGATGATAGACGGCAGGATCGCGGCCCCACGTATGCAGCACTCCGAAGAACCCGAGGCTGCATCCTTTCAGACTCTTTGTCGCCGAACCGACATCGCGGATGCTCTGACTGCTGGCGTCAAACAGACAGCGATAGCCGTCTCGTTGAGAACCGCGCAGCACCGAACCAATCTCCCTTGGCACTGTAAAAGTAACCAGGAAGTGATGCACCGGCATTAGCTTGGCAGACTGTTTTTCGATCCAGGCTTGGGTCTTCTCATGACCGCAACTCGGGCAGTGCCGATTGCCACACGAGCGACCGACCCAGTGCTCACGACCGCAACCGGTACACTCGTAGTGAACACCACCGAGTGCACCGGTGCGGCAACGCGTGATCGCGCCGAGCACTTTGTCTTGTGCGACCGAGATCGAGTCTCCATGCTGCTTCAAATACGCCGGTGCGAACTGCCGAAGAGCATCCGCAACCGAAGGCATGTGACGCCCGCGACGTTACTTCAACTTCGCGGGACAGCCCGCTGAGTTGTCGTCGTCTTCGTCGTTGTTCTTGTCGTCTTCCTCACCCGGTAGTTTGCCGAAGATGTTTTCGATCACTGTTCGCGCATCTTTCTCGGCAAGGTCAGTCAAGTGCAAGTAGATCATCGTGGTTTGCAACGACGAGTGACCGAGGTATTTCTGGATCACTTTCAAGCTCACACCGCCTTCGAGCAGGTGCGTGGCGTAGGAATGCCGCAGCGTGTGGACTGATACCTTCTTGCCGATCTTCAGTTTTTCGACAATGAGCTTCATCGCTCCTTGGACCGCCGATTCGTTCATCGAATTCTTCGCTTGGCTGACGCCGTCCTTGGCGAGTGAGTGGTTGCGTCCATCGGCGGGAAAGAGAAGGCGAGGGTGGCGATGGGTTAGCCAGTACCGGCGCAGGAGTTCGAGTGTGGAAACGGGCAATGGGATGTATCGATCCTTGGCTCCTTTGCCGCGATGGATAGGAACCAGCCCGCGTTGGGCGTCCAGGTCAGTGAAGTCCAGGTTCAATGCCTCGTTGAGCCGCAATCCCATCGAATACACGGTCCAGAAGAACACGAACATTTGTAGTTTTGTTATCGCTCCGATGACTCGGTGGACTTGTTCGATCGAGAGTACTTCGGGGATGGCGTTGACGTTCTGCAATTTGAGCATGGCAAAGATATCCCAATCTCGTTTGCAGGTATGGGCGAAGAAGAACTTGACGCCCGAGAGGGCGACACGAAGTGAGCCGTAGGCAAACTCCCGCTCTTCTTTGAGGTGCAGGAAGAATTCCCGCACATCCTGCTCGGTGACGTCGGCTGGTGATTTCTGAGCGAAATCGGAGAGCTGGCGGACAGCCCGGAGGTATCCTTTAAGTGTTCGCTCGGCTTTCCCGGTGAGTTTGAGGTCGTCGCTCATTTTTTGCCGAATATCGGCTGGAAAGAAGAGTCCGCGTGGATTTTGGTCGCCGGAGGGTTTAGGCTGAAACATTCTGTTTTCCTGTCATCAGGAGGAGCTTGTGAGCTGTTCACAGCGAACAGCTCCTCCTGAGCAGGTTGATCCAAAAAATCCCCGGTGTAGTCGGTCCTCCCAATCGTCCTCCCCGCCGTCCTAGCGGCTTACTTGAACCATCCGATGCACCGGAGTCGCGGGTCGGCCGTTTTGACGTGGTTGATCTTCCGTCGCCGCCGGTTGATCGGTAACGTTCTGCGAGAGGATGAGAGATGAAAGCACTTACCGGATTGATCATAGCCCTGTCGATTCCCTTGATGATCCTCAACATGCTCGGCGGCATCGTTGCAGGAATCTGGCTCGCAATCCTTGGCGACTGCAGCATCGGTGCGGGCATTCTTATCTTCTTCGTTTCGACGGGCATTCTTGGCTTTGTGATCATGCCTTCCATCCTTCTTGCGGTACCCGCAGCCTTGTGTGCGGAAAGGTGGGACGTTCACCCAGCAAGGTGGCTGGGCGTAGCGAAAAAGAAGCGGCCGATTATTTCGGATCGGACTGCATTACGCCAATGGGGCGAGCAATCATTTCGCGATCCACGATCGGCATGTGCAGCAGTTCGGATTTGGGATCTGGCACGACTTTTAGATCCTCCGAATCAGAAATGACGTGGGTCTGGCTCCCACCGGACAAACGGTGGAGTTCCGGTGGGAACCGGACCTGAATCCCATGACATTTCCCGAAAATGCTCTAGGCGAGAATTTCGGTCATCACGTTTCCGTGCACATCGGTCAATCGGAAATCACGACCCGCGTATCGGTAGGTCAGTTGTTCATGATCGAGACCGAGCAAGTGCAGAATAGTCGCGTGCCAATCGTGAATGTGGCATTTATTTTCGACCGCTTCATAGCCATGCTCGTCGGTCGCACCGTAGCTGAAACCGCCCTTCACGCCACCGCCCGCCATCCACGTCGTGTAACCCCTGTTGTTGTGATTTCGGCCGTCACCACCCTGAGCCGCTGGCGTACGCCCGAACTCGCCGCCCCAAATCACCAGCGTGTCCTTCAGCATGTCGCGCTGCTTTAAGTCTTGCAGCAATCCTGCAATCGGTTTGTCGCAGCCTTCCGCGCGAGCCTGATGGTCCGCCGTTAAGTTTGCGTGCTGATCCCAGCCCCCATGACTGACCTCGATGAAACGCACACCCGCTTCTGCGAAGCGTCGCGCAAGCAAACACTGTTTCCCAAAGTTCTCCGTGGGACCGCCGTCGGCACCGTACATCGCCAGGGTGGATTCACTTTCGCTGGACGTGTCCATCAGCTCAGGCATCGCATCCTGCATGCGGAAGGCGAGTTCATAAGATTCGATCACTCCCTCGACGCCCGGTTGATGCTGCTCGCGACGCATCTTTTCGCGGTTCAACGCTTGGATGAAATCCAATTGCTTTCGTTGTTTCAGATCGCTTAGTCGAGGGTTCTTGATATCCGGAACACTCTCACCGCTGCCGCCGGATGCGAATCGAGCAGAGCGACCGCCCCGTCCGACTTTCGACCCACCATAGATCGCCGGTAGGAATGCACTGCCATAGTTACGCGAGCTTCCCGACGGCGGGCTCAGCGAAACGAAACCGGGCAAACTTTCGTTTTCAGTGCCCAATCCATACAGCGTCCAAGCGCCCAGCGACGGGCGAATGAACTGTGCCGTTCCCGTGTGCATTTGCGTCATCGCACCAGGATGAACGGGTTGATCGCACTGCATCGATCGAATCAGTGTCATGTCATCTGCGTGATCGGCGACGTTCGGAAAGAGGTCCGAGATCCACAATCCGCTATCGCCACGTTGGCGAAAATCCCAGGGAGACTTCAGCAACGAACCGCCATACTTCCCGCTCTTACCGTGGTCTTTTATTAACTGGGGTTTGTAGTCAAACGTGTCGACGTGAGAAGGCCCACCCTGCATACAAAGAAAGATCACGCGTTTGGCGGTGGCGGGGAACTGCGGAGCCTTGAGGGCGAGCGGATTCTTCGAAACCAGTTCCTCTGCGGAACTCAATCCGGCAAAGGCAAGGTAGCCGAAGCCTGCGGAAACACTTTGAAGCATGTCTCGTCGTGTCAACATTTTTCTCTCCATTGGTTCTGCGATAGGCAGGTTGGAAAATCAATCGATAGCTCGCAAACAAACGAACCGGGCTCATCAATCCACAAACCGAAACTCAGCCGAAGCCAGCAGGCTTTGGCAAAGCGCCGAAAGCGTCTCATCACCTCGTGCACCGGATTTCGAAAATCCACGCACGAACGATGCCGTTGCGGAACGTTCTCCGGATGTCGGAGGCCTCCCGTATGCCAACACAAACGCGTACTCAAGCTGTTCATTGGGTCGGGAACTCTTTTGGGCGACCCGTCTTGCCAACGCATCGCTTTGTGCGATCACGAAGCCGTTGTTCATCATATAGAGCGCCTGGTTCGCGGTATTCGACGATTCGCGAGTACCCGTGATTGTGCTGGCATCAGCAAAGTCAAAGACCTCAAGCGATCGTGGTACCTCGTCGCGAACAATCGGCAGATAGACACTTCGAAACCTTGCGTCTTCCATGTCCAACTGATTACGCACCTTGTTGGCTGCTTCTTGAAACATCGACACAGCGGACTCTCGTGATGCCATCGGACCGCGACTCGCACCCGCTCGACCTCGCATTCCGTATTGCCCAGTCCGTCCACCTCGACGCATTCGTTCGGCGATCGTGTTGCGGATGTTGGGACCGGAAGACTCCATGACGCGTCGCATGGACTCACGTGGATCACCGATCGTTCCATCGCGAACACGCGAGTAACCGGCCTTGGCCACTTCGCTACCGCGGGGTCGTTCGAAATCGATCGAACCACTGACGCTCAACATCGCATCGCGAATCGCCTCGGCGTCCAAGCGACGCGGGCTGGCACGCCAAACCAATGAATTATCCGGATCGTAGTCGTGATTCCGCTCGTCAAAGGAAGAACTCATTCGGTAGACGCGGGACGTTGCGATCTCGCGAACCACTGCCTTGACCGACCAACCCGAGTCGATCAAACGGACTGCCAAGTAATCGAGTAGTTCGGGGTGACTTGGTGCCTGACCAGTGATGCCAAAGTTCTCAGTCGACGACACAATGCCCTTACCAATCAGATGCTGCCAAATCCGATTGACCATCACTCTCGCTGCGAGTGGGTTTTGGTCGCTACCGATCCAGCGTGCGAGATCCAATCGCCCGCTCTTCTTTCGGTCAATCTCGATCGGCGTCGAACACAGAACCTGCGGGAAGCCTCTCTCGACCTCTTGCCCTGCAAGGTCGATCTCGCCACGCACCCAGACTTGAGCGTTCTGCGGCGGCGACTGTTCTTGGACTCCCATGCAGTAACTGCGAGGGTTCCCACGTTCGTCCACGACCGACAATTTTGCCGACAGCCCCGTCAGCTGATTTTGAGTACGAAGCCGGTTACGTATCGCTGCTTGTTGATCAACCGACTCTCTTGCCTGGCGGCGTCCATCGGACGCGTTTTGTTGTGTGTCGACGATTTCCTGCTTCAAGTCGGCCAACTCTTTTGCTAAATATCGTTTATCGAACGGATTCGGATCATCAATCGGCAACAGAATCAGACTGCTAATCCGCTTTGTTTGTGTAGGACTGAAAGACCCAAACTCAGAGGGCGGATTGCCGAAGTAGGTTGTCATGTTTCGGAACAGACCCGCCATCGCGTAGTAGTCTGTTTGTGGGATGGGATCGAACTTGTGGTCGTGGCAACGTGCGCAGGCGACGGACATTCCCAAAAAGACTCGCGTCGTGGCATCAATTTGCTCGTCCGCCACATCAGCGGCGAATTGAACACGATTGTTTTCGTTGACGTTCTTGGGTCCCATCGCCAAGAAAGTGGTTGCGACCAAGTTCTCTGCCCAGTCCTCGTCAGTCTTCGCTGGCATCAGATCGCCCGCGATTTGCTCCTGCACGAATTGGTCAAACGGCTTGTCGGCGTTGAATGAATCAATCACGTAATCGCGATAGCGCCACGCATGGGGATAGGTCATATTGACTTCTCGGCCGGTGGACTCGCCATAGCGAGCCACATCCAACCAATGACGTCCCCAACGTTCACCGTACTGGTCTTTCTGAAGTAATCGGTCGACCACAAACTCAACTGCGTTGTCTGGACTCTGTTTCCATTTCTTTGTGAAGAACTCAACCTGCTCGGGCGTCGGTGGTAAGCCGACCAAATCGAAACACAGTCGCCGCAGCACTTTGTGGGCTTCGGCGTCTTCAGTAGGCTTCAAGTCTGACTGTTCTAACTTCGACAAGATAAAACGATCAATGTCCGATCGTGGCCACGAAGCGTCCTCGACGCTGGGCGGGGCCTGATCCACAGGCTTTTTGTAAGCCCAGAAGTTCTGCTTCGCGTCCGTGATATCATCGGCGGAAATCGTCGACTGAATTTCGGCAACTTTGGTTTCGCGAGGATCAGGGGCTCCCATCTCGATCCACTGTTTAAAATCATCAATGATGCTTTGCGAAAGTCTTCGTTCCGGCGGCATCTGAAAATCTTCGTGCAGGATCGCGTTGAAAAGAAGACTCTCTTCCAGATCACCGGGAACCACCGCTGGACCGCTGCTGCCACCAATGTGCGACAACGTTTTTGTATCCAGTCGTAAGCCGCCACGCACGTTGCCGGACTTGTTGCTGTGGCAACCGTAGCACTCTTTGATTAGCACCGGACGAATCTTTGTCTCGAAGAACTTCAGTTCCTCGGGTGTGAGCTGATCGGCGTGAGCTGAACTTGCAAACGCTAAGATCAATAGTGCTGATGTGAATCGAAAGATGTTCATGAAAGTTTCCAAACGTAGATCGGATTTCAATCCGTTACCAAGTTGCGACAGTCGAACAGGCGATGACCGGCTACCCCAGAACCGAAGCTGTCACGAAACACTAGCCTCTATTCTGCCACAGGGCGTTTGGGTCTCTCGCCGCCCGGTCTGTTGTTTTCGCCAGCCCCTTGTTTCCGTTTGCCATCACCGCCCGGTCGCTGACGCAGATTGCCCGCGCCTTTGCCTGCACCATTGCCGGCGGGCCGTCCGGGACGTGCCCCGCCCGCTCTCGCCCCGCCCGCTCCCGCCGCACCAGCCCGACGCTCACGCATCGAAGTCATCAAGGCGGTTAGCTCCCGGGTGTCCAGCTTCTGATCTCCATCTTTGTCGAACTCTTGCATCATGCGGGCGATCATCTGAGCAGGATCTCCGCCACGTTGCTGGACGCGTTCTCCACCACCTTGTCCGCCTTCACGGGCTCGTTGTCCTCGCATTCCCTCGGGTGGTGCGGCGGAACAATCGACGGCGATCCAAGCGAGTGTCAAAACAGCAAGGGTTGTCGTTCGAGTCATCAGAAGTCTCCAGGTTGGAAGTGGTGAACAACGGCATTTTTGCCTCTACTGTTAGAAACGGCCCGCAATGCAGGTTGGAGACAAGAATTCCTCAAAATCTTTTCGGCCCCGACTTTGAGAACCCCGTTTGCTGAAAGTGCCGTGGTCTAAATTCGAAACCAGGCGGTGCCCAACGGGGTTCAGTCCCACCTCATCTCTTTTCTTTATCCTACGCAAAAATGCCGCATCCAGCCTCCGAAATTACCGACGAGCTACTCACCGCGATGCGAGACGGCGATGAAGAGGCACTGGCAACGGTGTTCTCACACTACCGAGAGCGTTTGCGACGCATCGTCCGCTTTCGCCTGGACTACCGGCTTGCCAGCCGAATCTCAGATTCCGACGTGCTTCAAGAAACCTTCATCGCGGCGGCCAAACGTCTGGGGCACTATTCCAAACAAACGGAGATGTCCGCGTTCTTGTGGTTTCGGTTACTGATCGGTCAGCAATTGATCGATCTGCATCGTCAACACCTGGAAGCCGAGATGCGTGATGTTCGAAAGGAGGTCGCCTTGCAACCGACGGGTCCTTCTCCCCATACCTCGATGGCGATCGCAGCCCATCTGGTTGGGAAAATGACGGCCGTCAGTGAGATCGTGCAACGCGCAGAGAGAATCGAGAAGCTGGAAGCAACTCTCAATCGGATGGAAGACATCGATCGAGAAGTGATTGCGCTTCGCCATTTCGAGGAACTGTCCAACGTGGAAACTGCCAAAGTGCTAGGAATCGAAACGGCGGCGTCCAGCAAACGCTATGTCAGAGCCATGGCAAAGCTAGGCCATCTTATGAAAGAATTCGGAGCCGAATAATGTCATTCGATCTCAGTCAAACGGAACTCGATCGTATCGCGGAAGACTTTTTGCGAGCGATCCGGAGCGGTGAGTCGCCATCCATCGACGCGTTTATTGAAAGATACACCGACTCCTCGGGTCAACTGCGTGAACTGCTATCTTCGGTCGCTCTAATTGAAGGGCTCAAAGGACAAACCGATTCCAATGAATCCAATTCCAACCCGCCGCTGAATATTTCTCAACTCGATGATTACACCATCGTGCGTGAAATCGGGCGAGGTGGCATGGGGGTGGTCTTCGAGGCGATCCATCAGTCCCTTGGTCGGCGTGTTGCCGTCAAAGTGCTGTCAGGGAATTTGCTCGGCGAAACCAAACACCTTGTTCGCTTTCGACGCGAAGCCCGGGCCGCCGCGCGACTCAGGCACACCAACATCGTCCCCGTTTTCGGTGTCGGACAATCAGGCGATCATCATTACTATGTGATGGACTTGATCGAGGGGATGAGCCTCAAAGATTGGGTTGGTCAGTTGGTGGGGAAACGGCGGCACGACCTGACTACCATTGACGATGCGATCGCCAATACCGGCTCGGACATCACACATCCGAATCACGAACATACCCAAGACGCCCGAAGCGACGATTTAGAGTTTCGCGAAGAAATTAGTCCGATGGCCACGGACGCGCCCGACTACTTTCGCTGGGTCGCTCGGCTCGGCGTGACAATCTGTGACGCACTGCATTACGCACACACCCGCGGTGTCCTGCATCGCGACATCAAGCCAGCGAACCTGTTGATTGATCGCAAGCATCAAGTTTGGATCGCCGATTTCGGTCTCGCAAAACTTGCCGAGCAACAAGCCGTTACCATGACTGGCGATGTGGTTGGCACTCCGCAATACATGCCGCCAGAATCCTTTGACGGAACCTACGACGTCAAGAGCGAAGTCTATGCCACCGCCTTGACGCTCTATGAGCTGCTTGCGCTTCGCCCGGCGATATCAGGAAGGAACACGGCAGACACGATTCGCAAGGCAACGCAAGGAGTGTCGATCTCTCCTCGCAAGTACAACATGGTGATTCCCAGTGATCTAGAAACCATCATCATGAAATCGCTCGCCCAAGATCCGCGGGCGAGATACGTCACTGCCGGTGAACTGCGAGATGACCTACAGCGGTATCTATCGGACCAACCCATTTCTGCTAGGCGAACGGGCTACGTCGAGCGAGCAGTTCGATGGTCGCGGCGCGAACCAACGGTTGCCGCCCTCACCTTCGCGACGTTTGCACTTCTTTCGTTACTTGCCGTCGTATCTGCATTCGGATATTTCACCACCCAAAGTGCACTCGGAAAAGCGGAAGCCGCAACAAAATCGGCGAACCAGTCTTTGGGCCTCAAAACCGATGCATTGAACACGGCCGAACAGCAACGCGTCCGCGCCGAGAAGAACCTGCAAGTCGCGTTGACCGCTTTCGACACGATCATGCGAAATATTACTGATCGTGGCATCGAGACGGACGCAGACTTCCTCGGTGAAGTGACCGACACAACCGCCGCTGACGTGTCTCCCGAGGATGCCGGGCTACTACAAACATTGTTGGGATTCTTTGATGAACTGGCTGCGAACAACAGTGAAGATTTGTTGGCGGAATCCGCAGTTGCGGCTCAACGTGCCGGTGACATCTACGTCAGCCTCGGCAAACTCTCCCAGGCCGACAAAGCTTATTCGGACGCTCTGGAACGTTACACGAGACTATCCGAAAGCGAGGCCGATAACCTCGCCTTCATCATTGCGAGAGCCGAGATCATGAACGAGCTGGCTGTGATCTCCAGCCTTCGCGGAAATCTCTCGCGAGCGAACCAACTATTTCAGCCAACCATTCAACTACTGGAAGAATCGGAGACTGCCATGGCAGCACCCGAAGGACAGTTCCAGTATGCCAGGGCGAGTCGATTGTTTGCATCCATTAGTTCGCGAAGCGGTCTGGATGGCTTTGATCCGTCGCAGCAGGGTCCCCGCGTTCGTCGTCCGATCACAGTCGCTCTTAAGAAGCGTGCTTATCAAGATTTTGACGCGATCAGCAGTGCCGTGGATGTTCTGGAGACGTTGATCGAGTCCTACCCAGATGAGTTGCGTTATCGAGCCGAGTTGGCGCGAGTCTTTCGCGACAAAGCCAAAGTCGCTGCTCGTTCAAACCGGTACCGAGAGGCGGAAGCCGCGGTGCGTGAATCGATCGAACTCTTCGAGGAACTACTGGCTTCGAACCCCGACTCGGACGCGCTCCGTTATGAGCTTGCGATGACTCTCCTGAGTACCGAAGCATTTGAATTCAACCAACGTCGTCGGGCATTTTACGCTGACGAACTCGCCAATCAGCTCCTCAAGAGTTCATCCGAATTACCTCGCTATCGAGCGTTGAAGGGACTCTCGCTTGAGTATCTCGCTTCGCACAAGTCACGCCGCGGTGAGGCTGAGCTCGCCGAAAAGTACCTGCTGGAAGCCGCCCAGGTTTACACGGATCTGATCGCAACTTCACCCGAGTTAAGTCTCTACGAAACCCGGCGTTCCCAAGTCCTTGAATCGATCGCCGATATCAAAATCGAACAAGGAGATACCCGAGCCGCGATCGAGTTCCTAAATCGAGCTATCCGTCTTGTCCAGCCCCGAATGCTTCGAGCGAACGCTTCTCCTGTAACGAGAATTCAACTCCAGCGGATGCGACAAAAAATCAAGCAGCTGCAATGAGGCCGAGTTGTTCTGCAAGCACGTTGGACAATAAGTGGCGTAAGCTTACGCCATTTTAAGAGCGACAGTCATTGTTCCGGCAGTCTTAAAAAACGGTTTCGTGCGGACGCGTTTGATCTTCGCCATCGTGTTATCCTCGCTGCGAGTTCGCTCGGAACCGGCGTGGTTGGTCGCCCGCATCAGTCTCAGCAAACTTGGCTTCGTGTTTTGTCGCTCGCCCGTCGGTTCGCTTTCGCCACATTTTGAAGGAGTTCGCAGTCATCTCACTCCGCATCAGCTTGATAACGTCGCCGGGTGTCAGGCCGAATTGGTCTCGTATCGCGTCGAAGCTGGTGCGATCTTCCCACGCCATCATGATGACGCGGTCAATTTGGCCTCGGGTGAGTTCGGGTGTTTCAGCCACGGATTTTCGCTTTTCAATTTTCACAGATGAGCACGGAGGATGAGTCACTTCAGGTCAGTATAGGTCCGTGGCGATCCGAGCTATCCCGTGGCTCCGGCACTCTGCTTGTAGGAGATTTCCTTGCGGCAAGGTGAATGCGCCTGTCGAAACACCCAATCGAGTCAATGTCAGCGTGCTTTCCGGGCTGGTGTCGTTCATTCATGGGGTGTAACCGGCGTTCCGCCGCTTCGATTCGGGGTCTTGCGGGATCTGGGTAACAAAAAAGCGGCTTTCCTGCGATGATCCGGGTAGGTATATCCGTTTGACCAAGGCAGGAGGCCGCTTTCGATG
>Ga0163216_101426_pt1 | contig 14615 bp, 24 predicted proteins | sample SynspAceP_FD_167610 | JGI IMG/M metagenome (GOLD analysis project Ga0163216, IMG submission 167610) | Saline lake microbial communities from Ace Lake in Antarctica - Synechococcus sp. Ace-P (Illumina Assembly) | ecosystem: Environmental > Aquatic > Non-marine Saline and Alkaline > Saline ...
GCGACGATAAGAGCAAAGGCGGCAAAGGCGGCAAAAGCGACGATAAGAGCAAAGGCGGCAAAGGCGGCAAAAGCGACGATAAGAGCAAAGGCGGCAAAGGCGGCAAAAGCGACGATAAGAGCAAAGGCGGCAAAGGCGGCAAAAGCGACGATAAGAGCAAAGGCGGCAAAGGCGGCAAAAGCGACGATAAGAGCAAAGGTGGCAAAGGCGGCAAAGGCGGTTCGCGCTAGCTAAAAATCCAAAGCCTCGAAAATTCTGTCGGAATTGATTCGGGGCTTTGGAAATGCCAACCTGACAAAGACAACCGATACGCTATCATGCAGCGCATGATAGCGTATCGGTGTTTCAGAACTGCATCGGGGAAACTTCTGTTGATTAGGATGCCGGCAAATCACACCTGTCTCATAAAGATCCGCGAACCAATTGCGGTTTCTCCGCGAATTATCAGATTTCCCGCACTTAATGGTGACCTTTGCCTGTTGATCTGGTAACAGACCATCCAATGCGATGCGAAACATCGACTTCTGGTCGATGCAATCGTCTTTTAAATTCTGCTGAACAGGTCAATCCAGTGCAGCAATGAGAGCTATTTTAGATAAGGAATCCTATGGCTAAGGAAGAAATCCTTGAGTTTCCCGGTGTGGTCACCGAGTTGCTGCCAAACGCGATGTTTCGTGTGAAGCTGGAAAACGACCATGAAATCATTGCCCATACAGCGGGCCGCATGCGCAAAAATCGTATCCGGGTTCTGGCAGGCGACAAAATTCTTGTGGAAATGACGCCTTACGATTTGACAAAAGGGCGCATTACCTACCGCTTTAAGTAATCAGAATGACGCTTCCGGCGTCGCTGCTTGCGGGTAAATTGTAAACATGGCTGCCAAATCCACTCCCAAATTGGTTCTTGCATCATCGTCACCAAGGCGGCTTGCTCTGCTACAACAGGTCGGGCTGCAGCCGGATCGTTTGCAGCCGGTAGACCTGGATGAAACACCGCGTCGTCGTGAAAGCCCAAGAGCATTGGCAGCACGCCTTGCTACTGCAAAGGCAAAAACAGCACGTGAGATGCTTGTGGCCATGGCTAAATCCATGGACGCTAAGGACAGCGAGTTTGCGGATTTGGCGCCAAAAACCGAACGCTACGACGATGCGTTTATCCTTGGCGCAGATACGGTTGTTGCTGTCGGTCAACGCATTTTACCCAAAACCGAAACAGTGAATGAAGCCGTCGAGGCGTTGGAACGTTTGTCAGGCCGCGCCCATCGGGTTTACACAGGCGTTGCCTTTGTCACGCCAAGAGGTGGGCTGCGCAAGCGGTTGGTTGAATCCAAAGTCCGCTTTAAAAAGCTGTCACGCATCGAAATTGACGCCTATCTGGCATCTGATGAGTGGCGCGGCAAAGCTGGCGGCTACGCTATTCAGGGTCTGGCTGCAGCCTTTGTGACCAATCTTCAGGGCTCTTACACCAGTGTGGTGGGCTTGCCCTTGTTTGAGACCGTTTCCCTGCTGCAGGGAGAGGGTTTCCCGGTTGTCCTGAACTGGCTGAACCACGAATAATCGGGGCAAGCCGCATTACTCGACTGTTGACTGAGTCCAGGCGATCGCGATGATACACATCAAAAGCGAGCAGATATGACCAGCGGCACCATTACGCGCGTCAATTTCGATCAGACGCGACACAAGCTCTTGACAGAACAGCAGATGCGCGACACCGAACAGCGCGCTATCGCATCCGGTCGGGTAACTGGCCAGATAACAGGCTTGTCTTTGATGGAAACTGCTGGGTGCGGTGTGGTGGATGCTCTGTTGCAATCCCATCCGCAATTTCGGGAGAATGGATGCCACGCGGCCGTGTTGTGCGGCCCGGGCAACAATGGCGGTGATGGTTATGTCATTGCACGGCGCTTGCACCAGCTTGGATGGAAAGTCACCGTCTTTCACTATGGCAATCCCGACAGGCTTCCCACTGACGCTGCGGAAAATGCACGATTGTGGGCACAGCTTGACGGCAGCCAGCCTTTGTCTGAGCTAACCGCGTCGGATATTTCTGGTCAGGATGTTGTGATTGATGCCTTGTTCGGCACAGGCCTTGCGCGCCCGCTTGGCGCCGAAATTGTTACAAAACTTGATCTTGTGGCGCAGCACGCCAAAACCATTATTGCCGTGGATATGCCATCCGGGATGAGTGCCGACAGCGGTCAGATGTTCAAAAGCGCACAGGCCGAGACACTCCCGGCAACCAACACGCCTCTGTTATCCTGGCCAAGAGCGGACCATATTGTCACCTTCCAGCGCATGAAGCCCGGCCATCTCTTTTTGCTCGATGCGATGGCCAAAGAGAGAAGTGCAGACAAAACCGGCCCTGTTCTTTCGATTGTCGATCTTGGTATCAAGGATTTTGAACCATCCGGTGGGGGCAAATCCGATGACGCTGATCCTGATCACCCCATATACACCGGCGGAATTCCGAACGGACTGAACAAGCCCAATCTCGCCCATAAATATCAGCACGGTCATGCGGTGGTATTTGCAGGTGGAAGTGGCCATGGCGGGGCAGGGAGGTTGGCTGCAAGGGCCGCATTACGCATCGGGGCAGGCGCTGTCACTCTGACCTGTCCACCCGCCGCCCTGATTGAAAACGCTGCACAACTTAACGCAATCATGCTGACACCGATTGCAAAGGTGGCAGAGCTGGAAGTCCTTCTCAAGGACACCAGAAAAAACACCCTGTGCCTCGGCCCGGGCATGGGGCGTGGTCAAAACACCAGATCACTGGTCTGTGCAGCACTCAAGAGCGAACGCTCGATTGTGCTGGATGCAGATGCCCTGACCAGTTTTGAAGAGGATCCGCCAAGCCTGTTTGCTCGACTGCATCAAAATGTGGTTCTGACCCCGCATAGCGGAGAATTTGCCCGCCTTTTCCCAGACCTTGGTAGAGCTGAAGAGGCCGCAGGAGCTGAGGAAAACGGGATTGGACTGTCTGGAATTGAGAAAGCCCGACAAGCCGCTAAAATGGCTGGCTGCTGCATTTTGCTGAAAGGTGCTGTGACCATTATTGCCGCACACGATGGCCGGACAGAACTCTCGGCAGCACTTGGCCAAAGACAGGTTCCCTGGCTTGCAACAGCAGGTGCAGGCGACGTTCTGGCCGGGTTCATCACAGGTCTGATGGCACGCGGTTTTGATCCGTTTGAGGCAGCAAAGGCCGGAGCGTGGCTGCATGTGGAATGCGCCAGAATGTTCGGCCCCGGCCTTATTGCCGAAGACCTGCCGGACATGCTACCCCGCGTTCTCAAACAGGTTGAAGCCGAAACGCAATAAAGTGACAAACCCATGAGCGATAACAAGATTACCCCTCTCAGAAAGCCGGTACCGTGCCCCATCTGCAAGAAGCTGTCACACCGCGATAGCTATCCGTTTTGTTCCAAACATTGTGCTGATGTTGATCTGGGCCGCTGGTTCAACGGCAAATACGCGGTTCCTGTGATCGAGGAAGATCCCTCCAGCGACGAATTCGACATAGAAAACTAAGGTTGCCGGGCGGCATTTGGCCCTTGAGAAACTTTTCCAAAAGGAACAAACATCGCCACTGGACAGGCGTTTGTGACTTGCCTATAACCCGTCAGCAACATGATCAGCCCTTACCTCGGGGCTACCGCACAATCACGCATCAGCGCTGGCGGACGATCAGTATGCCCGGGTAGCTCAGGGGTAGAGCAGCGGATTGAAAATCCGCGTGTCGGTGGTTCAAATCCGCCCCCGGGCACCATTAACCGACTGATAGAAAACAGCTTTCTCAGACCAGCCGAAAATCAATCCGCGTGTCCTGTGCCCGTTTTTGTGACCGCCTGTTTAAGGTTCTCAATTTTCAGGAATGCGTAAGTTGATTCTGTTGTCTTGATAGATTTGTGCCCAAGCCACATTGAGACCTCGTGCAGTTTCATCTTGTGTTCTTGCAACAAACGGCAACCGCAGGTTCTTCGCAGGTCGTGCCAGCGCACATCTGAAAGCCCGGCATTCTTCACCGCGGAGCCAAATCCCTTGCGGAATGTGGTGAAGCGCGCTCCGTCTCCATGGCATAGAACATACTGGCTTCTGATGTTCCTGGGCATCCGTTCCAGAATGCTTTGTGAGCGAGGCAAGAGCGGCACCGTTCGGGCTGTGCCTGTTTTTGTGTCCGTTGTTGTCGAAACAGTTCCCTCGCGCAGGTCTACTTGGTTCCAAGTCATAGACAGCAATTCTTCGCAACGTAGGCCGGTATCGATTGCGAGGGTGATTGCATCCCGCATCGGCCCTTTCGCCTCATGCAGCAGATTATGTTCCTGCTCGATGGTCAAATACTTGGTCCGTGGCGGAGAATTTTTAAGGCCGCGCTTAGAGCGTCGTCGCAGGTATATCTTGACCGGATTGCCCTCTATCCACTCTCGATCCTCTGCAAACGTGAACATAGAGGAAAGGCAGGCCAGATCACGAATGATTGTTGGCGATGACACGCCTTGCGCCCGTCTGAGCGTTTCAAAGTCAGACAGTTCCTTTGATCCGATCTTATGGAGAAATTTGCCCTCAAAAGACGGGACGAGATTTTTGATTGATACCGCGTATCTGCGAGCACTCTGGGGCTTTAGGGTCGGCAGATATTCATCAATGAAAGAAAGGATAGCCTTGTCGAATTCCAGTTGAGGTCTATCGCCCCATGCAATGGCTTCTAAATCCGCTTCCCACTGCCTAAGACGGCGCTCAGCCTCTGATTTACTCTTTGTTTTAAGGGACTGTCGGAAAACTCGGTTTTGCCGCTGTATCTTGCCCCAATAGGTGCTCCCTCGTTTGTAGACGCTTGCCATATCGGAGACACCTTAGATTCGGTTGAGCTCCACCATTCGCGGAACTTTGAAAGATCAAAACGCCACGCGCCGCCTGATCCGGTCGGCTGGTGCGCACCTGGAATCCTACCTGTTGCTGCAAGTTCTGTAAAATATCGCGGTGTAAAACCTGTCATAGCGGCTAAATCCCGTGCCTTCACATATTGTGCATTTAGACGGATGGCAGGTTTCACGTTAGGAAGCCTTTTTGCGGGCGTTCAAGCGTTGCTTTCGGTACTGTGAAAGAATGTGGTTGGCTCTGCTGTTTCCCTGCTCAGTGATAGCGTAAGTGTTTGGCCGGTCTGTTTTTATCATCAATCCACGCTTTGCCAGCGCGTCTGCTGCACTCTTTTCATGTGTGTCGGTGACGACATAACAATCATTCAACTTGTAGGCTTGCAGCAATATGTGGCGCGCAGTCTTGCTGATCCGAACTGGCTGCATATGCGTTGAATGCTCTGCTTCTGTGTAATGAGCGCTCAAGACCCGCGCGGCATGCGCAACGTCTGGATCGCGCATCAAGTGGCGCATGGCTTCGTCAAAGGGCTGGCCGGGGTTGGCCTTTCCGTGTGCGTTCGCGTGCGTGCGCAGAAGCGCTTCAAGGGCGTTGAATGGTTCAACTGACATATCCATCACACAAGGCCCGCCCAAAGGATCAGGGCGCGGGAAAGCAGGATTAACGCTGCAACTGCGCACAGTTCTATCATGATGATGCTGAAATGGGTCATTACGCAGCCACCGTCAGCCAATTGCGCAAGCCTTGTTCGTCGGCCATTTCGCACAAGCCATCATAGACGCCTTTGTCAGTGTCGATGTATGTGCGCAGCGCCAGTTCAATGGCTTGCTGTGTGGCGGTGTCTGTCAGCGCTGGCAGGAAGCCTTCTTGGCCTTCGCCGTCGATCTGTTGTGTGTAAATCTTGGTGACAATGAAAACATAATCGCAGCAATCGGTTTCAACCTGAATGTCCGCTTGAAACCAGATGATAGTCCCAAGATCCGGAACAAATACATCTTCAAATGCGACCCGATCCAGTGCTCCAATTGCGTCAAGAATGCTCATTTTTCGTATCTCCCAAGCGATGTTGTTGAAGATATGAAAGCATAACTTTCAAATATGAGCAACAGAAAAAGAAAGAAAATCTTTCATATTAGAGCGACGAACCAGATTGATCGCGTTTCAAGCACTCAATAAATGGTGTGGCTACTCAGGACCACCGCAAGGATTCGAACCTCTTCACCGGTGTCGCTTAGATTGTTTGGGGTGACCTTGATCGGCTTATGATTTGGATTTGTTGAATGTGGGTGCAATTCATATCGGCCAACAAAGAGGCGAATACGCTTCACAGTTCTTTCGACTTCGTGGCCACCATTGCGGCTGCGCTCCACAATCACAAGACTGCCGTCTTTCAGATCGTCCGAATAAAGCTCTGTGTAGTCATGGAAATCCGCACCCAAGACATACATGCCGTCCAGAATGTTGTCTTTGTTCATAGAGTCGCCAGCCACAAGCCATGCATATTGTTTTGCCTTGGCATATCGAGGGTCGGGCAGGGGGGTTATTGGCTGATCTTCGCCATCATACGACTGATCAAGCATATCCACTTCAACAAAAGCACCGGCTTGAACCTTGCCTGCAAATCTAACCGGGTGCCCGGTTATGGTGCCTGCTTCTAAGACGGTGCTGGGTGAAAGTGCGCGCATTTCTCCACTGCCGTAGGCCAGCCACTCAAGCGAAACGCCAGCCTTCCGGGCGATCACGCTCATTTTATCCAGGCCGATGTGCTGGCCAAGCTCCCAATTTCCGACCGCTCCACGAGTAACGCCGCCAATCCAGCTGGCAAATTCAGACTGGCTTTTCATGCCGAGCAAATCCTTGCGGATCGACTTAATCCGGGCGGCTCGTTTTGGATCTGTTTTTGAATGTGCTGTCATCCTCACAATATGCCCTTTCATTTTCCCACGCGCACTGAAAGTTTTGCTTGCACTATTATGTAAGTTATGCTTTCAGAGGGCATGATAGATTTTTGTGAACAAGCTAAAGAGATAGTTGGCGGGACCACTTCGCTAGCAAGATTACTTGGAAATATCTCACCGCAGGCAATTTCTCAGTGGCAGCGAGTGCCTATTGAGCGTGTCGTGGATGTTGAAAGGGTAACGGGAATTTCTCGACACCTGTTGCGGCCAGACATTTTTGGCGCGGTGCGCGATCTTCAAAACAACCCACCACCAGCAAAAACTGCGGTCCAACAAGGCGAGTACAGTCATTGACCGTTCCCGCCACACTCCCCGCCACTGCCAAGCTGCCTGAAACTTACACCCACGCAAAACGGGCGCTTGAGCAGTGTGCTGGCCGGAAGGATTGAATTATGAGCTACGAAAGCAAACTGAAAGCTGAAATCAACACTTCTTTGGTTCAGTTGCATGCCAACCAGCGGGACATTATCCCGCAATTCGTCGCCAGTCAGATTGTCCATGACCACAAAAGAGGCTTGCCTGCTGGTGAGAACGGCGATTTCTGGCTGCATTGCGGCTACTCCAAAACCCGTGAAATGGTTACTCGATGCATCAATCGATGCTTTGGCGGAAGTAGATCAAACAATGGCAAAAGCGCAGCATTACCAGGGTTTGATCATTTGCAATCTTACTATGTGGTCAGGCGTAACGGCCTCGAAATTGGGCTTCCAATTGATCGTTTAACCGAATCCGAATTGGCTGCAAAAGCCAAACAGCACAGAAGTAACGGGCTCACTAATTTGGCCCATGCGTCAGAACTTGAACGCTATGTCTCAATTCGCGACCAGTCCGAGGCCGCGTAATGAATTCCCCCGCCCGCTGCCTCCAACGATTGTCAGCCGTATCAGCAACGGGACGTCATAAGGCTTGTGTGCCGGTCGTGCAAAAACTGGTTGGTGTGGTAGCGCCAATCAGGGCGGGGTGCGCAGCAATGCGCAGTCATTTTAAGACCAAACACAAGCAAGCTGAATACTCATTCAAAAAACCGATATCGCGCACCACGCCTGTTTGCGATTTCCTGCAGCAACTTTGCGATCAGATTGCCAAGGCTCTGCCAGTTCCCCCGTTCAATCATCTGTTGTTCCTGCTGTTGTCTATGCCCGTTATTTGGCTGGTCTGCAGGGCAATTTCATCTGGAAAGTGACCAGGAAGTTTCCATGCACCAGATTTCACCATCAGAAAAAAGCGTAAAAGCTGCCACGTTCAAAGCCGTGCAGAAGATCGGCGGGATTGAGGCTGCGGCTGAATACATCCGCGTCGGCAAATCATCCTTGGCGACATATTACAGCGTTCACCATCCTGAAAACTTTGTGCCGGCTGATGTGGCCATCACATTGGATGAACAGGCCGGATATCCATTCATTGCGGAAGCACTGACGCGGGCATTCAAGCCGCTCATTGGCGACACGACAAACCCTCATAAGCTGCTCGGCAGGATGATTTCCGAATCTGGTGAATTGGGCGCCATCTTTTCCAATGCCCTTTCAGATGGGCGCATTTGCCCGAAATAAGCCGCGCAGATCAAGCAGGAAGCAGAGGATCTGAAAGCCGCTGCTCAACGCATCATAGATATGGCAGACGCGCTTCAAGCGGGGTGCTCTGGATGAAACCCGAGCATGAAGAAGCGCTGAACCTGATCCGGCTTTTGCGCACTGAAAAATCAGATCAGATCGTTCAAGCAATTCGGTCTGGGAAACGTGGTGAAGCGGCGGTCAATGCAATGCGTATGCGCCGGGATTTGCTCGATGAACTTGGCTCCACATTCAAACAGCTTGCAGAAGGCGCTCAATGACTGAACCCAACAACGAAAACACGGGCGAATTTATCTCGCTTGGCGATGCGCTGATATCGGCCATCAAGCAAGGGCTGATCCCAATTCCCGAACTTATCCAGGACAATCAAGGGGGCAAAAGCCCGCCAATGAGTCTTGCCGACGTATTTAAAGAATCGCCGGTGTATTGGGCGGTAGCTCAAGAAACTGGCGATCAGGCAATGAATGGATTTTTACTATTGCTCGCGGATATGAGCGATGAAAACGGCGTGTGTGCCGCGCCACTGGCGGAGATTTCAGGCAGGTATGGCCTCCCCATTGCCATGATCGCTGTATGGCTCCGAAGGCTTGAAAAGGCAGGGCTGATAACGCGATTGGACGGAATCACAACTTTGATGAACGGGGCGAGCCAATGAGTTTTACAGCTTCAAAGTGGGCGCGAAAAATGAAAGTCGGGAACGCAACCGGCAAGATAATTTTGATAGCGATTGCAGACCATGCCGATGACAAAGGTGCTGGCTTTGCAAGTCAAAAAACGCTGGCTGACGAAAGCGAATGCTCTTTGGCAACGGTAACCCGTTGGCTCAAGACATTTGAGGAAAAAGGCATCCTAAGCCGTAAAAAAAGATATGGCGAAGGCGGCTACAGAAGATCGGACAGTCTGCACCTAAACTTACACCTCACAGAGTTACATAGCAGAGAGTTACATAGCACAGAGTTACAGAACTCTCTGTCGATTCTTACACCTCACAGTGACGTAGCAGAACCTATAAGGGAACCTAAGAAAGAAAAGGATAGTAAAGATACTATCCCAAAAAAATCGAAATCAAAATCGGATATTGATCTGGAATTTGAGGAAATCTTCTGGCCTCAATATCCGAGGCGCATAGACAAACAACCGGCGCTCAAATCTTTCCGAGCAGCACGAAAAAAGACTGACCTTGAAATCATCATGGCGGGGGTGCTTCGCTATGCGGCTGAACGTGATGGCCATGACGAGAAATTCACGAAATACCCCTCACGCTGGTTAAACAACAAATGCTGGCTGAATGAAACTGAACAGCCGGGAGCGCCGCCGACACAAGGCAAGGTGCGAACCAACTCACCCGAATTTTTCAAACAACTGGCAGGGCTTTCAAATGCTGCAGACACAAACAACGATGCCAATCACTGGAATACAATTGAGGAAGATGCGGGGCAAAATGCCGGAAGCCTCGGACATGGCGGAACTGTTGGGGCCGCTATTCGTAGCGTTTCCCTCGTCAATTGACCTTAATTCCACCAAAGCCCTTTTGGCCGTCTACTTGGTTGCTGTTGATGATATCCCGCTAAAATCAGTCAAGCAGGCGGTGCTGGATTTCGTCAAAGGCACAGTGCCAGGACACGGTAAGCGCTTCATGCCGACAACTGCGGAGTTGGCAAGTCACGCCCGAACAATCAGGAGAAAAACCGAAGTACCCCTCGGAATGCTGGATTTCAACGATCCAGAAATCCAAAGCGATCCTGACGTAATTCGGCAGCGCCAAGAAGCACACGAATTTACGATGAAATCTTTATGAACGTGCATTTCAAGCCAGTTTTGCAGGCGCTGTCCGACGAGGGCATTCAACTGCGCAGTGATGCGCAGGGTGACCACAAGGTCATTTGCCCGCGATGCTCTCACACTCGCAGAAAGAAAACAGATCCCTGCCTGTCTGTGACAATTCAACCGGACAACAGGGCTGTTTGGAAGTGCCACCATTGCGAGTTTCAAGGCGGCACTGGTGGTCAGAGAAATAAGGAATGGTGGCCAGTGCAAAAAACCTATCGCAAGCCCGAAAAACCAAAAGAAACACCGCGCCCTGACAAAATGCTGCAGTGGTTTGAATCCAGAGCAATTTCAGCGGCCACAGTCGAGCGCTTTGGAGTGTATCGAAAGACGCACTGGTTCCCGCAAACACGGAGCGAACTCACCGCGATTGCATTCCCGTATGTCTGGGATGGTGAGTTGCGCAACACGAAATATCGTTCAGCCGAAAAGCATTTTGCTCAAGAGAAAAACGCAATGCCCACGCTGTTCAACGCAGACAGCATCAAACCGGGTGAAGACCTGATCTGGGCTGAAGGCGAATGCGATGTGATGGCCTTTGCGGAAGCTGGCTTTGATCGCGTTGTTTCGTTGCCGAACGGCGCGCCGACCGAGAATGACGAAGGCGACAAGCGGTATGACCCGCTGAACACCCATGCGGAAGCGCTTGAGGGCGTCAGTGTGATTTACATTGCAACTGATAACGATGCGGCCGGGCAAAGGCTTGCTGACGAACTGGCGCGGCGTCTGGGCCGGGAGCGCTGCAGCCGTGTGACCTTTCCCGATGGCGAAACAAATCCCGCCAAAGATGCAAATGAATGCCTGCAGCATCACGGCAAAGAAGTCTTGGCGGAATGTCTCACCAGCGCTGAACCATGGCCGATTGACGGGCTTTTCAGGGTTGATGCCTTCGCAAGTGAAATCATGGACCTTTACCACGGGCGCGGGCCGCAACCGTTAAGCACCGGCTTTGCCGACATGGATCGTGCTTTCAAGGTCATTCCGGGGCAGTTTGTCATCGTGACCGGCATCCCGAACCACGGAAAGTCTCGATGGCTTGATCAGATCGCAATCCAAATGAGCCAACGCGAGGAAATCAAGTGGGGCGTGTTTTCACCAGAGACAGGAAACGCACAACACATATCCGACCTCATTGAGATTCGGGCTGGACAGCCCTTCAGCGAGGGCCCCACGCCTCGGATGGATGAACATACCCTGGCAAGAGAAAGCGAATGGGTTGGTGGCAACTTCTTTTTCATTGATGCGGAAGATCATACACCAACGATTGATTGGGTCTTGCAGCGTGCCAAAGCTGCCGTTCTGCGTCACGGGATAACCGGGTTCATTGTCGATCCATACAACGAAATTGAAGCGTCCAGACCGCCAAATCAAACAGAGACTGAATTTGTTTCTCAACTGATCAGCAAATGCAAACGCTTCGCGCAGGCGCACGACGTGATCTTTTTCATGGTGGCGCATCCCAAGATGCCGCGCAACAGATCGGCAGGTGAACCGGATCCAGTTCCATCGCTTTACGATATTTCCGGATCGGCCCATTGGCGCAACAAATCAGACGCGGGCTTGGTTGTGTATCGCGATTATGACCGGGGCACCACCAGGGTCATTGCGCAGAAGATCAGGCGGCAACCGATATGCGGCCAGCTTGGGTCTTCTGACTTCAGTTTCATAGGCACGACACGGCGATTTGAAGAACAAACCGGTTCTTACAAACCACTAAGCAATCAGTGATTGGAGACAAATAAATGGTGATCCACTATGTATCAATCAGCTTTGGCGGCTGGAATGGCTCGGGAGGTCCTCACTGGATTTACGGGCATGTGTGCCGCCGACGCTTTTACCTTCCCTCATGGTGGCGCTGGAACCGTCCTGCTTTTGGCTGGACGCCATTTGTCTGGGCGCGTTGGGAGCCGTTTCTAAAAGCAACTCACATCGACGCTTCGCCACCCGTGGCTGCAATCAACCCTCGCACACAGGGAACGGAAACATGAGAACAAGAACTCAAAAACGCGCAGGCCGTAAAAGAGGCGAAGTCGACAGGGAGCCAAGCGGACGGCCCCAACGTCCACCACAACGCCGCAACAGGGTCAAAAAGACAGTCACAGAGGCAAGAGAACGCGTCTATGGGGTTCCCAAGAACTTTTCAGACAACCCTCAATCTGGCTACGCTCTGGGCATTCTGTACTACAAGTACGAAATCGACAGGCGGCAACACGATGCTGGCTTGATGATTGCCGAGTTGATCCATGATTTTTTCCGGATCGTTTTGAACAAACGCCCGCCAATTGCGCAAGCTATGGATATGGCCAGAGTGTCAGGCAGAAGCACACGAAGCGACGAGCCGCACCCGTCGCATGATGAGGTCAAGGCACGGTATGCGAAAATGCAATTCGCGGTTCTTGATGTTGATTTCCCCGGCAAGCCAGTCTCGCACATGATTTCACGTCTTTGCATGGCAGATGATCGCGAAAGCATGGTCACCAACGATATGCTGGATAAGCTCCGCATTGGTCTCAACCGGGTCCATAGAGAGTTTGAGGCGGACATTGGATTCAGGTTTGCGGGGCAAAAGCTTATTCGAGGGCCTGTTGTGGAAAATCATGCAGAAGTTGTGTGACGGGGTTGTGTTAAAATCCGATATGGGGCATAAATAGACGGTCGGGCGATTTGGGTTTATCAAGTCGTCCTTTTTGTTTGCCTACTTGCTGGAAATGCTTGGGCCGCAACAACAGGCTCGATGCCAGACAGATCAATTTCCTCAGACGCGGCAACCATGTCAAAGTTGGTCTGCATGTTCATCCAGTAAGCTGGCGTCGTGTTAAACGCACGAGCGAGCCGCAGGGCTGTATCAGGCGTCATGCTGGTTGTTCCTTTCACCAACCGCTCTATGCGGGTGCGTGGGACACTCAGACGACGCGCAAAAGCGATTGCACCAATGTCCAAAGGATCAAGGTACAGTTCTTTCAGAACTTCGCCGGGGTGCATGGGGTTTTTAAGCAAGCTCATAAGATATTCCTTTCAGTGGTAATCGATAATTTCAACATCGGCGGGTCCGGCATCGGTCCAGACAAAACAAATCCGCCATTGCTTGTTTATGCGAACAGAGTGTTGGCCATCCCGGTCACCTTTGAGTTCTTCCAGATGGTTACCGGGAGGAAAGCGTAAATCCTGAACAACAACGGCGGCATCCAGTGCTGTCAACATGGCTTTGGTACGTTTGACCAAATCAGTTGGAAAGCCTTTGCCGTATTTACCTTCAACGGCGTTGGTTGCGAATTTGCCTTTGGTGCTCTGTATCATGAATGCTATGTATCATCGCGTGATGCATGCGTCAAGGTATGATACATATTAATTGCGGCCAGAAAAATTGTTTCTCACGCGTGCAGGCGTACGTAAGGGACCGAATAGAGATTGCGAGGTGAACCATGGGCGTATTGAAAAACCAACGTCATGAAGCTTTCGCGCAAGGGCTTGCAAAGGGGCTTACTGCGGATCAGGCGTACCAAGAGGCGGGGTATAAGCCACAACGTCAAAATGCTTCAAGATTGATGACAAATGATGACATCCAAGCCCGTGTTGCTGAATTGATCGAAGCCGCTGCAAACCGTGCCGAAATCGACATTGCTCGCACGCTGAAAGAACTTGTGCGCATCGGAACGTCTGACATTCGCAATGCACTCACGCCAAACGGTGCGTTGCTCGACCCACAAGATTGGGATGATGATTTTGCAGCTGCGGTATCGTCAATTGAAGTGGTTACAAACACCGGCGATCAGGGCAAAGACGAAGACGGCCGCAAGATCGTTGAACACACTCACAAAATCAAAATGTGGGACAAGAACAGTGCTCTGGACAAGATCGCAAAACACCTAGGTATGTTTATTGAGCGCGTTGAGCATTCCGGTTCAGTCCAAATGCAGCCAGTTATCAATCTGAATGCAGCCAAACCAGAATAACGAGCTCGATATTGATCTGCATCCAAAGCAGCAGGTCGCGCTCAACTCGGAAGCAACAGAAATACTGTATGGCGGCGCTGCAGGGGGCGGCAAAAGCCATTTGATGCGGATGGCGGCAATTCTCTGGTGTACGGCTATACCGGGCCTACAGGTTTACCTGTTCCGCCGCATTCGCGACGATCTGGTCAAGAACCACATGGAAGGCCCGCAAGGATTTCGTGCGTATCTGGCCGGTTGGGTCGCATGTGGCTTTGTAAAAATCGTTGAGGATGAAATCAGGTTTTGGAATGGCTCCAAGATATATCTTTGAGCAGCCCCACTTGAGTGGTCCATGTTGAAAGTTAGTGCATGATTGGCCTTTGGTCCATCGTTACGATGGCCTCTGGCGCAGGTGGGCGGTAACCCAATGCACTGTGTGGTCGTTTGGTGTTG
>Ga0163216_101428_pt1 | contig 14599 bp, 12 predicted proteins | sample SynspAceP_FD_167610 | JGI IMG/M metagenome (GOLD analysis project Ga0163216, IMG submission 167610) | Saline lake microbial communities from Ace Lake in Antarctica - Synechococcus sp. Ace-P (Illumina Assembly) | ecosystem: Environmental > Aquatic > Non-marine Saline and Alkaline > Saline ...
GACCACACAGTGCATTGGGTTACCGCCCACCTGCGCCAGAGGCCATCGTAACGATGGACCAAAGGCCAATCATGCACTAACTTTCAACATGGACCACTCAAGTGGGGCTGCTCAATACGATATCCCACCTGAACCAAAGTCTTCCCCCAGAACAAAAACTCGGCGACTTTTGGAGTAAGAACGGTAGGTTAATTCGGACGCACGGCTCTCGGTGTTGCAGCGGATGATGGAGTACCCGTTTGTGCCCTTTGACCAGTCGGCTCGTAATGGAGGTGACTGGATAAATGAGGCACCATTCTCATTTCTTACTAACGTAGTCAGATCAGCGGTGTGAACGTGCCCAAAAAGGACTAGGTCAAAGTTTTGGGTGGCGAGAGATGTGACAGCATCTCGGGTTACTTCTTCAAGCCAATCCAATGGATGATGCAAGAGTAAGACTTTGAAGCCATTCAATGGGAGGCTCTTCGCGTACCTTTCGAGAACGTGAGGTTCAATCCTTAGCTTCCCCCGGTCAGTTTCGCCGTTTTGGCGATCATGGGAAAGCCAAGTTGAGTTCATTCCAACAATCGAGACATCGGAAATCTGCTTAACATAACCATAAAAACTCCTTTCAGTGTAGGGCTCAAATAGCGACTCTAGCGCTCGATAGTTTACAAGAGGACCGTCGGGGTTGTTCGGGAAAGGTGTCGCGACGAATGAGTTTCCGGAAAAAAGATAACTGCTCGCGTGATCACTCAAGAGCGTAGCAGCGGCAACCTGATCGGTGAGAGCTCTCTGGATATCATGGTTCCCAGGCACAATCGCTATGTTATGGTCACTTTCGATAAGCGGTCCAAGCAATAGATCGAACAAGACATCGTATTGTTCTTGTTCGCCCGATTGAACCAGGTCCCCCGTAAACGCCGTAATAACATTGGAGCCAAGCGGAAGTTCTGAGAGATCGTCTCTCAACCTTTCAATGCGAAACCTGTTCTCGACATCGTTTTTGAAATGAAGATCACTGAGGTGAACAATCGAAATTTCCATAAGTATAAGACACCTCTATTCGATGTGGTTTATTTTGGATTGTAGCGGAAGTTACTAGGCTGGAGAAAACACGCCGCCGGAAAAATCTGAGGATATTAGTAACCCTTTTTAAAGGCTGCGCAGGGTGGATAATTGAGATGAATTTGTCTGCATATGTCCGTCTCCGATTTAGTATTAAGATCACGGCCGTCGACCGATCAAGACAGCAGAAGGTTGCGTGGCTGGTGATGGAATGCAAGGGGCTGTAAGGGCGACCAAAATAAAAGAAAGTAGATCAATATGGGTTCGGCTCAGGTTTGCGCAAAGTTGCCTTAGCACGCCGAGCCAGGCTCTTGTTTAGCGTTCCATAATACACTGTCGAATAACGGCTTCTTTTGATACGTTGAGTTTAACCTATTTGACCCTGTTTTGGAACCTCAGACCACAAAAACACTTTGAGGATTTTCAAACGCTTATCGCAGCGCCTCTAGACGAAGTTCAATTTTTCGGCTCATCTATTCCGAAACAACATTCTAAAATATTGCAGCAAATTTCCAACCTCAGACTTTTTCAACGGAATATGCCGAGCTTAGCTCCATTGATATTGATTGCCAAATTGCATTACTCTGTCTAAGCAACAGACCGAATTTAAGAGAGTGTATTGAAGCGTAGCGAACGATCATGAGGGATACGAGCCGCTATACTGTAGTAGCGGATGGTGGATTAATTGATATCAATTCTGTTGATCCCAGCAAAAGATATGCACGTGGACCATATAGTTGCCTTTCATGCGGTCATCTTATGGTTCCGGCTCTGGGCCGCACCAGAAAACACCACTTCAAGCACAAAGCCGGACGTCCGCAAAATTGCTCGGACGAGACATACCTCCATCAACTAGGCAAATTCGTTTTGTTCAGCGCCCTGTCAGATGCCATTGAAAATGGAAAACCCTTCCCCCTTAATCGCCGCCAGTCCATTATCTGCAACCGCCATCAGTCCGATCTTGGTGTAATTTGCCGAAGTCAAACCAAAGGCCTTGCTGAGGATCTTGCAAAACAATTTGACACCATTGAAACAGAGAAAGGCATTGCGGGGTTTGTCGCTGACCTTCTTCTAACTTCATCAGAGACTGGTGATAGTTTGCTCTTGGAAATCGAAGTCACCCATCAAAGCGAGCAGAGAAAAATTGCAAGCGGTCTAAGTATTGTTGAAATCGGCATCAAAGATGAGGGTGACGTTGAGAACCTAAGAAACGGGATCGACACCACATCTGCGAATGTGACATGCCACAATCTATCAATCCTTGACGCGGTGCCACAACGATGCACCGATCCTTGCGACATGGCCTGCGTGCTATTCTTGCTCTATGATAGCGGCAAAGCTTGGTATTCGCACACTAGTTCTAGACAAGTGGCTGAACTGACTTCAGATCCCAGATTGCTGGAGTGGAAACTCGTCAACGCGCAAACATCTGGAGTTGCGCGAGGTAGACAAGCATTTCTCGATTCTTTCAAGGCTTTCATTGTGGAACAACGGTTTCAACATAACCATAAGGTAAGGTCTTGCATGTTGTGTCAACACAATGGTGGACAGACGACCGCGAACGACATCTACTGCAAATCCCTTGGTCGAAGTGTTTGGATGTCTTCAAGCGCTATCAGTTGCCAATCATACTTTCCTGCGACGGACGCAGTTGAAGCCATGCATTTGTTGGACCAAAATCTAAGGCCCAGTCATAGCTACAAAGGTTGGCATACGGAAGCTCACGAGCCATCTGATACCCTTTAATGCCGCGCTATCAACCAGTGTCAGATTGAACCATCTTGAATTCATTTTGAAACCTTAGTTCACAAAATTCTTGAATATCCCCGAACGCTTAGTGCGGTTCGCAAGCTGTGTGTTGTATTACAACACCGACTTGGCAAGGGGGCTCAGCCCCCGTTGCATCCCCGCCTCACTTTGGATCCGCCATTAGGTAGCACAGCACGTTGCGGAAAATTCTACCCAAAAATGAGGGCGTTTTCAGGGGCACATCACAACCAACATATTGGCCATCCTTAGTCTGTGTCCTGATCCTTCTGATTGTTGCTTGCTAGGTCAGTCGTTTGGGACCTGTCAGCGTTCAACTCAGCCTGGTTTGCCGCAAAGGCCGCGGTCTCTGGGGTGGAAACAGGTGCAAGGGGTGACACCTGGAAACTGCCCTTATCTTCTGGAGCCAACGCAGGCGCTAGTATCAGGCGGACCAACGCGAAGATGATGAGGAGGATATGCGCCGTTCCTGTCACCATAAACAAGCTGGCCTCACCAAATTCTGACATGGCAAAACCGGCGACCGTAGGTCCCAAGATAGAACCAATACCGTAGACCAGAAGAAGTCCACCACTGACTTGAATATAGGTGCCGGCAGCGGCGTGATCAGTCGCATGGGCAACGATGACCGGATACATGGCGAACACTGTTGCGCCGAAAAATCCAGCCAGGGTCATGACAGCCCATAGATTGATGAATCCACCAAAAAGGAAGAGCGCATCCACAATCAGGGCGCATACTGCAATTCCAACAAGCACGCGCCGCCTGTCCAGCTTGTCGGAAGCGATGCCGATAGGGATTTGGGCGGCAGCCCCAGCAAGGATTGGGATACTGGCAAAAAGTGCGATATCGCTAAGTTTCAGACCAATTCGGGCAGCGTAGACGGCTGCCAATGTTCCAAATGAAGCGTTGGACACCCCAACCATGAGGACGGCGACAACGGCAATCGGCGAGTTCTTCCATAGGCCGCGTAGGTTCAAGGAAACGCTGGTCAGGGGATTTGGTGTCGTTGTCGCGGAAATAGCGGTCGGCAAAAGAGCAAGGCAATAGACCATGGCAGCCAGAACGAAGAAGAAGTAGCCGTTTGAGTCACCAAGGGTAAGCACCATCTGACCGGCGGTTGTCGCTGCCAGATTGACCATTGTGTAGATGCCAAAAACACGGCCTCTGGACGCGTTGTCCACTCGTTCGTTGAGCCAGCTTTCCACGATCATAGCTGCCCCGGCGAAACAGAACCCTGACAAGGCCCGAACTGGTATCCAGACCCATGGCGACATCAGGACGAGTGACAGCAGAACAGCGATGGCGGCAATTGAGCACATCACTCCAAACGCTCTGATATGACCTACACGTCCCACAAGTGCCGGTGTTCTTAGGCAGCCCGCTACGTAACCGGCCGCCCATCCGGTACCCAGAAGACCCAATGAGATGGCGGAGAAGCCTTCCGCTTCACCCCGGACGGGCAGAATGATGGCATTCACGCCCCCGGCAAACAGCAGGAAAGCCGATCCGATCAACAGAGCGGCGAGCGGTAAGAGGCTTCTCATCATGGTTCAGGAACCATGTATCGTACCCTCTTTGTGAGCTTGATTTTCACGTGGGTATCAGACTGGGCGGCGGGGCTATCGGTCCGGGATCAATCACCATTCGCTTTTTCAGGTCGTAAACCACACCAGCTGTGAGAACGGAATAGTTTACATTCGTGAGGGCGAATGGATTACCGTTCTTGACGTACCCGACATGGTTGATTTCAATGGCACTTCCATCGACCACAATAACTGTACCTGTGCCAATCACTCTCGCTTTGGTTTCATCCTCGATCAGGAGCCCGGTGTTTTCTCCAATGCCAAGGCCCAGCACTGCTGGATTGGTCGAAACCGCGTGTACGAGACGAGAAATTCGGGACCGCTCGACAAAATGGGTGTCAAAAATTACATCATGGATTAATCCCAGCCCCTTGGTCATCTCGATCCCGCCTTTGCGAAACTGTCGAAATCGATTGTTTTGAAATATCATCCCTTCAGGAATGACGGCGGCGCCTGCTGAAGTTCCTGCGATTACACAACTGCCCGACCGGTATCGCTCCAAAAGTGCTCTGTGCAGCGGCGTCCCGCCAATCAGCGAAGACAGCCGCAACTGATCGCCACCCCCAAACATGAAGAGTGTGGCTTTGCTGACTATCTTGGCAAGTGCTGCAGACCCGGCGTCGGGGCGCTCCCCGATGTGAACAACATCCAGGGCTTCTGGGGCGAAACTCAAAAACAGCTTTTGGTAGTCACGCGCTCGTTCTTTTGGGTCTTCGCTGGCCGTAGGCACGACAACAATGCGCGCCTTAGCCCCACCCGCCAGTGCTACCATCTCCTGAAAAACATCCGAGTTTTCCGACTTCTTCTCATTTCCGCCGATCGGAATCAGATAACGCGGCATAAGCAGTGGCTCCAAGGGCTATGTTTTCCTTTCATTGCCAAGGCCGTAATCGCATTCTCGCTGGCAACGAAGCTCAAGCTGTATTAGGTGATACGCTACATCTTGAGAAACGCGGCACACTTTGTTGTCGGTGATGCCTGTTCCATTTCATATTCCTTTCACCGCAGGGCACTTTGCGTGATATCGGTGATTGAACTTAAAGATATCGAGTAGGTTTCTAAACGAGCCGGATCCCGTTACCCAAAGCCGGTACATGCATCTTTTATCGTCAACAAGACATCTACATTACGCTTTGCTCATGCAAATTGAGTCTGGCGTCCACAGTGTGCTTTGAGTGCACAGAAGGCCATCACATGGAAATTCTCGAGCACCGGGCCCTTAGGGGGCCAAATCGATACAGCCGTTATCAGGCCATTTTCATGCTCTTGGATATTGGCGAGTATGAGGAGCAACCCTCTGACACATTGGATGGTTTTACAGACCGTTTGATCGAGTTAATTCCCACACTCCAAAATCACGGATGCTCGGTTGGCGGACCTGGCGGTTTCATTCAGCGTCTGCGACGTGGCACTTGGATTGGTCATATTGCTGAACATGTTGCCCTGGAATTGCAGTGTTTGGCCGGAATGGAAGTGGGGTTCGGCAAAACCTATGACACCAATGACCATGGAATTTACAAAGTCGTGTACCGCTACCGCGTTGAATCTGCTGGCCTCAAAGCGGGCCAGGAAGCCGTCGCTCTGGTCCATGCAGTTGCACAGAATCGCTCGTTCGATGTTGAAGCGGTTATTGCCCAGCTTAAGGAACTGCGAGAGAGTGATCTTCTTGGCCCCTCAACCAACAGCATTGTGGAAGAAGCAAAGCTTAGGGGTATCCCTGCCATACGCCTCAACAACGATAGCCATGTTCAACTCGGATATGGCTGCAAGCAACGTCATATCCAGGCAACCATGACTGACCGAACCAGCGCAATTGGTGTTGAAATCGCTGATGAGAAGTTCAGAACGAAGGAGCTTCTTAGCCGAGCCGGGATCCCGACACCTGACGGCAAAATTGCAATCTCACTCGTTGAAGCTATCCAAATTGCAAAGGATCTTGGCTATCCGGTCGCTGTGAAGCCAGAGATTGGCAATCATGGCCGGGGAATAACCGCTCATGTGACTGATGACAAGGAGCTGGAAACAGCCTTTGCTTCGGCATGTAGGATTTGTAGCTCTGTCATAGTTGAAAAAACGATGACCGGATTCGATTTTCGTGTGCTTGTGATTAACGGGGTTCTGGTCGCCGCCGCGCTGCGCGAACCAGCGCATATCGTGGGTGATGGCAAATCCACAATTAATCAACTCATCGATCAGGTTAATCTGGACCCGCGGCGTGGTATCGGTCACGAACGTGTGCTCACCGCCATTTCGATCGATGATATGACAACACGTTTGCTCACGTTCCAAGGCCGTTCGGTCGATGATGTACTGCCGTCGAAGGAAAAGCTGTATCTTAAATCCACGGCCAATCTCAGCACCGGCGGTACCGCCTGCGATGTGACCGATAATGTTCACCAGGACGTTCGATTGATGTGTGAGCGGGTCGCCCGTATTATTGGAATGGACTGCATAGGCATAGATATCGTGGCACCCGGCCTTGACCAACCACTACGACAAGGATCCGCCGGAATCGTCGAAGTCAACGCCGCGCCTGGCTTCAGGATGCATTTGGCCCCGACCGAAGGCAATGCCCGTAATGTTGCGGAGCCGTTCGTTGATATGCTGTTCCCGCCCGAGCTGGACATCAGCGTTCCAATTATTGCAGTGACCGGCACAAACGGCAAAACGACGACAGCAAAACTCATCAGCCATACGCTCAAATATAGCGGGCTGATGGTTGGTTTTGCAGGGACAACGGGCGTTGCAATCGATGGTGTCCCTATCGTGGTTGGCGACTATAGCGGCCCGGAAGGTTCGAGCATTGTGCTGCGTGAGCCAACCATTGACCATGCAGTGCTTGAAATCGCACGTGGTGGCATCATCCGAAGAGGATTGGGCTTTGACAGCTGTGACGTCGGAGTTCTCCTGAATGTCGATGAAGACCATATCGGCACTGATGGTGTTGAAGATCTGGAAGAACTTTCTCTCGTCAAAGCCACTGTTATCGAAGCTGTCAAAGACACAGGCGTATCAGTCCTCAATGCAGATGACTCCACTGTGGTAGGACTTCACGAAAGGGCCGGCGGCCAGCTGGTCTATTTTTCTCTGCAACCACACAATGAAACGATCATACAGCATCTCGGCTCGGGTGGGACGGCAGTTGTTTTGCAAGATGGTAATATTGTCATCCATTCCCCAGAACCCACAATTCACGTTCTCTCTGTGCTTGAAGCACCCATTACCATGAGCGGCGCAGCAACGTTCAACATTGCAAATGTTCTGGCAGCTGTGGCCGCCCTTCACGGCTTGGGATTATCTGTCGATATGATACGAAACGGCATCAGCACGTTTCACCCCAGCGCCTCCCAAAATCCAGGACGCATGAATTTAATCGACTTTGTGACGTTCAAAGTGATTGTTGACTACGGGCATAACACACCTGCGGTGAAGGCGATGGGAAGTGCGCTCCCTCACATCACAAAGGGTCGAAAAATTGTGGTTGCGCATGGTACCGGAAACAGGTTGGACGAGGACATAAAGGCATTTGGTGCGGCGCTTTCTGACGTCTACGACCATATCATTGTTGCCGATGCAGACCCTCGTTGGCGCAAACTCGGCGAGACCGCGGAACTTGTGCGATCTGGCGCTTTGCACAATGGATTTGCCACTGGGGAGCTGGAAATTGTCAATGACCCGACCAAAGCGCTCGCTCGTGCGTTCTCGATCGTCCAGCCGGGTGACCTCATAGTCGTGCAAGTTGACGAAGTTGAGCCCATGCTTAAGAGAGTGATGGAGTATTTCGAGCTCATTGCAGGCACCGCTCCAATACCAGGACCGTGAGGTAAGAGTTCAACACCAAAGTGACCGTAATTTTGCTGGCCGAATTGTTGGATTCGTGCACATATTGTCCGTTCAAACCATGTCTCTAACGGGCCATGTCTCAAACGATTTATGCCAACCTCATGAACGTCATCAAGGCACCATGAAAGCCAGCTTTCTTGGTGGTCCTGCTGGGTTGGCAATAGGTATTTTCATTGACTGGCTGAAATTTGCTAGCGTCAGCAGCGAAATAGACATAGCCATTTCGATTGTGACTGGGGCCTTTGGCGTACTGATTGCGTAAAATCATGAAAAAGGTAAGTAAATTTCGTCTACACGAGTCCAATTCCACCGGTGCCCCATTGGTTGAAATATTGCTTTTGCCGGAACAAATAACCGACCACTGTCGGCGCTAAAGAAGATTTTGCGATAGGCCAAAGGCATCCGATCCATGCACCCTGTTCGAAACTCCGAGATTTGGAGGCAGTGTCTTCCGTTCTTGGCGAGCAGCCTGCCGCTCGCCAATACGCTGCCAGTGATCTCCGGCAGAAACGTCCGGTTCTTTATGGGCGCTTGACCCCTACCGTAGGAGTGGACGGATTTTCCTTGGTTGCAGGCTGTGGTGCAGGATTCGGTGCTGGTTTTGATGGCGTTTTCATGGAACATACTCCTGATCAGAACCGATTAATTCGGTCTGTGGGCCTAATTTCTCACGCTCCATAAAATTTGAATAGCGAATTTAATGCAATAATGATATCGAAGAAACAAATAGGTGGCGAATGGACGTAGAACTTGCACGAACCTTTCTTGCTGTTGTCGAAACTGGCAGCTTCTTCAACGCTGCAAACAAGGTGCATGTCACACAATCGACCGTCAGCATGCGCATCCGTTCGCTTGAGCAGCAACTAGGCCGACCGGTCTTCGAGCGTAGCAAAACTGGCGCGACGATGACCCCGGCAGGTCGCAATTTTCAACGGCATGCCACCACGCTCGTGCGGACCTGGACACAGGCCAAGCTCGACGCGGCGCTCCCCTCGACGTTACACTCAGTCCTGGAGATTGGTGCCGCACCAAGTCTGTGGGACGGTTTCTTGATCGATGCGATCCCAACTCTTAAAGCCGAGATTCCAAACCTGGCTATCAATGCATCCTTGGCTACCTCGGATACCTTGGGACCCCAACTTAACGAAGGCATGCTTGATCTTGCCGTGATGTACCGGCCGCAAAACACCTCCGGACTCGCGGTTGAGCTTCTCTTCGAGGATGAGTTCGTCCTGGTAAGCAGCGATAGTAACACCTCAGCCGATCCATTCGGCGAAAACTATGTGTTGATCGACTGGGGTTTTGAATTTCGCGCACATCACCTTCTGAACTTTCCACAGTTCACTACACCAAGTCTGCAACTTGGGATTGGGACGTTGGGGTTACAGTATTTGCGGACCGTGCCTGCGTCGGGGTATTTTCCCCGAAGAGCAGTCGAGCCAGAAGTCCAGGCTGGCTGGTTGCATCTCATCGAGGACGCACCGCGCTTTGCCTACGCTGCATACGCCGTCTTTAGCGAAAGTCAGTGCGACGATGTTGCAGGCAAGGCGGCGCGACTGTTGCGTGGATATGCGAGCGAGAACTTGAATGTCAGCCATCAAAATGAAGTGCGCTGACAACGAAGCTACCAGAAAGACTTGAACTTAAAATTTCCGACCAATTGTATGCACTTTCAATCAGGTCAAACAATTTGGGCGTGAAGCCGGGGATCGCCGTTTACAGGCTCCCGAATAATCCACTCATGTAAAATGCGTTTGCACCCAGCCCGACAAAGGCAGCGAATCTAAGGCTCAAATGCGCCAATCGTTTCTAGTCTTTGTCAGCACCGTACTATGTCCATGCTTCAACATCGTAGCGGTCCTCATATCGTGAGTTGAGTATCGCACCATGACACCGGGATGTTCGTCGACCGGCTGCTAATGATTTGGTAAGATTAATCTATTTGATAAAGCGATAGTATTGAGCTGAAAAAGTCATCTTGTTCGAAGCTTGTTGGTCGCTATTCGAGTATCCACTTTCACTTCAATGAAAACCCTATTTATTGGATGACCCCCATGACTATCAAACGCATACTAAAGGGCAAAGACTCTGAAGCCATGCTGATCAAGCCTACTGAAAACATTTACGCGGCCATTGAAAAGCTTGCACGCGACGATACGTCTGCGCTCATTGTCACGGAAGACGGCGATCACATACTGGGCATTGCCTCCAGCAGCGACATCGTCAGATATTTAAACACACATCATACTTTTTCGGCGGGACTGACGATAGCTGACGTGATGACCAGTGATGTGGTTGGATGTGAGGCGACTGAAACCCTTGGATGCGTTGAGAAACTCATGGCGCACCATGGGGTCCGGCACATTCCAATCACTAATTCTGGAAAGCTGTGCGGCATCATCAGCGCCCTGGATATTGTGACTGACAGTCTGGCGACTGCAAACTTGGAGACGAAGCAAATGCGCGACTATGTTTCTGGAGTTTGAACGACCTAGCTGTTGGAATCAACCTCGTCTCTGACGTCGAAGGAATGCCCAACGTCACGGTATTAAAGTTTCCGGGCGCTGCGGTGTCTATCAACCCTAAGATGTTTCAGCGTATGCACCACTGCTTTAGGCTGACTGATCTTTCACGCGCTTGATATCACCGGTTTAAATTCAATCGGAATAGAAATTGGCAAGAAAAGCTCACGCAAGAGTTACAACCGTAATCACATTCCATCTATCGGAAAAGCCGATAATACCATTGAATAGAATTTGATAATAAAATCATAAAACACATATTATATACTTTTTACGACATATATTTTTAGACATACCAACCAACAAAATCCGGAAAAAATTTAGTTCCAAAATGGAATTATAGGAGACCAGGATCACAAAACCCATGTTTTACTCAAAATAGAGCATGGCAATGAAACAATTATAAAGGAATTAAAGAATGTCACGTTCTGTACTGATCTACTCGGGGATATTTTTAGGGACCATCGCATTCAGTCAAGCAGTGCATGGTTTTACATTGATCAACAACGATGCCATCAGCTACCGATTGGAAGTAATCGAGAACGAACAACCTGATTATATGGTCGAATTCGAGCTTTCTGCTGGCGAAGAAATTGCTGAATTCTGCTTGGATGGATGCAATCTTAGTGTTGATGGTGGCGATTTCATGCCCTTTTCAGCCTATCGTGATGTAGAAATCAGAAATGGCGAACTCCAGCTCGCGGCTTCCCAAGCTTAGTAAGAATAAAGCTGTGTTGTTATCTAGCACCCTAGCAAGTGTTGGAATAACAAGCCGAAATAAGTTCTGATTCACTGCACTGCAAATTAGAGCGATGGAAAGTATACCGCGTGTCCAAAGTCGAAGGGATGCCCACACGTCAGGGCCCCGAATTTTCCGAGCGCAGCGGTGTTTTTCATACTGAATAATAAGTCTCGCCAACATAGGCGATCCACAAAAGAATCCACCGCGCGTGTTTGATTGACAGTCGGTGAAATACCGCAGTCAGCCCTTGTCATTCCGGCATCGGGTCGCTGCATATTGGAAGGACAGACAATGGCCAAAGGCAACAGTAAGCGTGGCAATAAAGAAGCCAGGAAACCAAAACAAACTAAGTTGCAGGTCTTGGCAACTGCAAACTCGCAGGCAGGAAAGCCTGCACTTTCTATCGCTGGGCAAAAAGTGAAGTAAGACCCGCAAGCGGCCCGCAAGATCACTAAATTTCGAACGGCGCTTTCTGGGAATGCTTTAGTCTTGGTCACAATTTTTCAACCCATGACAGCGATCTCTCAAACATTGGCACTCATGCGTGGCGAGTGCCAATGGTTTTCTAAACATGCCACCCATCCTCGGAAATCTCGAAAAGGAGTTTTTCCATGTTATTTACCCCACTACATGACCGTGTTTTGGTTCGTCGTATCGAAGGCGACGAAAAGACATCTGGCGGCATTATTATCCCCGACACCGCAAAGGAAAAGCCGCAAGAAGGCAAGATCGTCTCTGTCGGCGCGGGTGCCAAAGACGACGGCGGCAAGCGCATTGCCATGGACGTCAAAGCCGGCGACAAGATTTTGTTCGGCAAATGGTCTGGAACAGAAATCAAGGTCGACGGTGAAGAGCTGCTGATTATGAAAGAGAGCGACATTCTCGGCATATTGGCCTGAACTTCGCGCCTCTTTTCATATAATTTTCAATTAGGATTACCGACATGTCTGCAAAAGACGTCAAATTCGGCACGGACGCCCGTGACCGCATGCTCAAGGGCATCAACATACTAGCCAATGCCGTAAAGGTCACGCTCGGCCCCAAAGGCCGGAACGTTATCATCGACAAGTCCTATGGCGCGCCGCGCATTACCAAGGATGGCGTCACAGTCGCGAAGGAAATCGAACTCCCGGACCCCTTCGAAAACATGGGCGCCCAGATGGTTCGGGAAGTCGCATCACGTACCAATGACGAGGCGGGCGACGGCACAACCACCGCAACCGTCTTGGCGCAGTCTATCGTCAAGGAAGGCATAAAAGCGGTTGCGGCGGGCATGAACCCGATGGATTTGCGGCGCGGTATCGACAAAGCGGTCGCGGCAGTCGTGGCCGAGGTGAAGGCTATGTCCCGACCAGTGGGCGATACGGCTGAGATCGCGAAAGTTGGTACAATTTCGGCCAACGGCGAAGCGGCGATCGGTCAACAGATCGCGGACGCGATGGCCAAGGTCGGCAATGAAGGCGTCATTACGGTCGAGGAGAACAAAGGTCTGGAAACAGAGACCGAAGTGGTGAAGGGCATGCAGTTTGACCGCGGTTATCTCAGCCCATACTTCATCACAGACACAGCCAAGATGACGGTGGGCTTGGAAGATTGCGTTATTCTACTCCACGAGAAGAAGCTGACGTCATTGGCACCGATGGTCCCATTGCTCGAGGCCGTCATGCAGGCGGACAAACAGCTTTTGGTCGTTGCCGAAGACATCGACGGTGAAGCACTTGCGACACTTGTCGTCAACAAGCTTCGGGGCGGACTGAAGGTTGCAGGCGTCAAGGCACCTGGTTTTGGGGATCGTCGCAAGGCGATGCTGGAAGACCTTGCCATCTTGACGGGCGGACAGGTGATTTCCTCAGAATTGGGGATCAAGCTGGAGAATGTCACAATGGATATGTTGGGTGATGCCAAGAAAATAACTATCACCAAGGATAACACAACCGTAATCGATGGTGCTGGTGACAAGGCTGCAATCGCGGCAAGGGTCGCGCAGATCCGCGCGCAGATTGAGGATACCACCTCTGACTATGACAAGGAAAAGCTGCAAGAACGCCTGGCAAAACTCGCAGGTGGTATTGCGGTGATCAAGGTAGGTGGTGCGACAGAGATCGAGGTAAAAGAGCGTAAAGACAGGGTCGATGACGCGCTAAACGCAACACGGGCGGCTGTCCAAGAGGGCGTCGTGCCCGGTGGTGGCACAGCATTGGTGCATGCAGGGAAAGTCCTGTCAGCGCTGAAAGGTGACAACGCGGATCAGGATGCCGGTATCAAGATCATCCGCAGGGCAATTCAGGCTCCCTTGCGCCAGATCGCAGAAAATTCCGGTGTCGACGGATCAGTTGTTACAGGAAAAATCTTAGAGAGCGATAGCATAACCTTTGGCTACGACGCGCAGGCAGATGAATACGGCGACATGTTGAAGTCTGGTATCATCGACCCAACCAAGGTTGTCCGTATCGCGCTCGAATATGCAGCATCGGTTGCTGGCTTGCTCGTTACGACTGAGGCGATGGTGGCTGACAGACCGTCGAAAGCTGACAGCAACAGCATGCCCGACATGGGAATGGGCGGCATGATGTAGATTACCACTCATAACGGCCTGCAGGCTAATCCCTGCAGGCTAACCCCACTCTTCACCGATAAATGATGAAAAATTCAATCCCATTTGTACGGCAACTTAAGCGCGGAAGAAGTAGACTTATACCAACGGCACGATTTTGTGACTCTTTGGGGATTCCCAAATCGGTTGTGATCTGATTCCTTATGGCAAAGGAGATTTGTCATGGGATCATCAGTTCCGCTTCGATCAGATTTTTGCGCCACCGATCTTCGCCGGATTGCCAAGCGATGCAGGGACAACCGTCAGATACGCAGGCTGCTTGCGTTAGCCGCAGTGTATGAAGGCATGAGCCGCATGGATGCTGCGCGGATCGGCGGTATGGACCGGCAAACGCTGCGCGACTGGGTGCATCGCTTCAATGAGTTGGGGCCTGATGGGCTAACCAATGCCAAGGGTGCCGGACGACCCCGCCTGCTAAGCGATGAGCAGATGCAGGAACTGTCGCAGATCGTCGAAACCGGTCCTGATCTGGAAGTGG
>Ga0163216_101430_pt1 | contig 14567 bp, 10 predicted proteins | sample SynspAceP_FD_167610 | JGI IMG/M metagenome (GOLD analysis project Ga0163216, IMG submission 167610) | Saline lake microbial communities from Ace Lake in Antarctica - Synechococcus sp. Ace-P (Illumina Assembly) | ecosystem: Environmental > Aquatic > Non-marine Saline and Alkaline > Saline ...
TGTGGCTTGAGGCATTTTATGTCTCGCTGAAAGATCGGATTAGACACCCATATTCTTACAGCAAAACAATGACTTAGGATACTCCCGCCAGCCTACAAAGCTGCCTGCGGTGAATAAATCGGGTTAGATGCTTGCTGAACCTCTCGGAACAAGGTTCACACTGTAGCTGTGATTAAGTATATCAATCTGATGCCTGATGACTTAAATCGAAATTTTGAAAAAGGTAAATGAAGGCCATTCTTGACATCAAGCATAAGGTTTAAATTTTGAAATAGCTGTATTGACATCAAATATTGTCGCATGTTTTGTGTGAGGGCGAACATAATAAAGTTTTCTTGGAGAATAAATATGAGGCTTGGACGTTTTCTGGTAGCGGTTTCCTCTGTGTATTTTGCAGGGTCCGTTCTTTTGTACGCCAAAGATATTCCATACAATAAAAAGGTCCACTTGAAAGTGGGGCAGATTATTGTTTTGAAGGGCGTCAGGTCAGAATGCAGTGCAAAGGTGGCGCCATCGTTCAAGGAGCTTTCTAGACTCCCAAAACCTAAATTTGGTGTTTTGCTGGATGGCGGGGTAGGTACCTTGTTTAGCAAAAATTGCGATCGCAAGGTCCCGGCTCGCGCTATCAAGTTCAAGGCCACAAAATCCGGCAAGGAAACAATTAGTGTATATGACGACAGGGTAACTATTCGCGTTGACTGATATAAGGTCGTGTACTGCAAGTGCTATTTTCCAACAAGCGACCAGACAAGGGGGCGGCAGATCAACCTCCGTAGTGGAGATGTTCAGTTTTCAAAAATTGACATACCTACTTCGCAGTTGCGGCTAAAGTCCGCTTCCCGCCCATTTTTGCCGTCGACCAAGACCGACGTTTTGGTCGCTTGGTCCGCAGAGCGGTTATCCATTATTCATCAATTAATAGGCCCTGACCCTAGCTCCCATCCGCCCCGGCACACACAGCCGGCAATCCGCCAATCACCAGATCAGCGACGATATCGGCATAGGCGTCACGGTCCACCGGCCCGCCCGGCTTGTACCAGAGGTAAAACCAGTTGAGCATACCGAACACCGACATGGTCACCGGCCCGACCAGCTCCGGACGGCTTGAAAACCGGTCAGGCTCGATGGCGCGCACGCTCTCGGACATGCAGGCGACCAGCCTGCGCTGCAGCGCACGCAGATGGATCTGGTTTTCCTCAGGCAACGAAGACAGCGCATCGAGTTGAACCTTGTGTTCGGCATCGGCATCCCGATAGGCGATCAGGATCGCGCGGATCAGGGCGCGCAGCCGCTCCGAGGCTGATCTCGGCTGCTTCACTTCCGCCTCCACAACATCCACAAGCGCAGTCAGATGTGTGTCGATGATATCGAACAGCAACGCATCCTTGGATGGATAATAGTGATAAATCAGCGCCTTGGAGACACCGCAAGCATCAGCCAGCTTGCCCATCGAGGCCCGGTCAAAACCCTGTTTCGCGAAGAAAACCGCAGCGGTCTGCAAGATCGCCTCGCGTTTTGCTTCATGATCCTTGGCGATGGTCCGGGCCATCAGTTCAGCTCCCGGGCCGGTTGTCGACCACGCGCTTGGCCTTGCCCTCGGAGCGCGCCACATTACCGGGCTCCTGCACATTGATCCGCGCGCTGACACCCACAGTGCTCTTGATGTGGTGCGCCAATTCCTTGCCCGAAGCGGTGCGGGCCGCATCGTCGGCGGCCACGCCTGTGGATTCGACATGCACTGTCATTTCATCCATCCGGCCAGACCGGCTGAGTTCAATCTGGAAATGCGGAGCAAGGCCTACACATTTCAGGATTTGCTCTTCGATCTGGGTCGGAAACACATTGACCCCGCGCAGGATGATCATGTCGTCCGAGCGCCCCGTGATCTTCTCCATTCGCCGCATCGAGCGCGCGGTGCCGGGCAAGAGCCGCGTCAGGTCGCGGGTGCGGTAGCGCACCATCGGCAGCGCTTCCTTGGTCAGCGTGGTGAACACCAGTTCGCCGATTTCTCCATCGGGCAGAACTTCCTCGGTAATCGGATCGATCACCTCGGGGTAGAAATGGTCTTCCCAGATGTGCAGTCCATCCTTGGTCTCGACGCATTCATTGGCAACGCCCGGTCCCATGATTTCCGAGAGCCCGTAAATATCGACCGCATGCATGTCGAACGCCTGCTCGATCTCGCTGCGCATCGCATTGGTCCACGGCTCCGCGCCGAAAATGCCGACTGCCAGCGAGCTTTCGCGCGGGTCGATCCCTTTGGCTCTGAACTCGTCGAGAATCGACAGCATGTAGGACGGCGTTACCATGATCACGCGGGGCTTGAAATCGGTGATCAGCGACACCTGCCGCTCGGTCATTCCGCCTGAAACCGGGACCACAGTACAGCCGAGCCTCTCCGCGCCGTAATGCGCGCCGAGCCCGCCGGTAAACAAGCCATAGCCATAGGAAACGTGAACGATATCGCCCGGGCGTCCGCCGGAAGCGCGGATCGAGCGGGCCACCAGATCGGACCATCTGTCGATGTCACCCGAGGTATAGCCCACCACAGTCGGCTTGCCGGTCGTGCCCGACGAACCATGCAAACGCGAAATCTGCTCGCGCGGAACAGCGAACATGCCGAACGGGTAATTGTCCCTCAGGTCGATCTTTGTCGTGAACGGAAATTTTGCCAGATCCGCGAGCGACTTGAGATCATCCGGATGCACGCCCTTGCCGTCAAAGGCCGCCTTGGTATGCGGCACATTCTTGTAGGCATGCGCCAGCGACCATTTCATGCGGCTGAGCTGCAGCGCGGAAATCTCGTCGCGCGATGCAATCTCGATTGGATCAAGGCTTGCCCGGTCGGGCGTCAAATCAAGCATTGGATTCTCCTGCAATACCGGGCGGCGGCATCAGTTGACCCGGCGCGCCCTCTCCCAAACTGTGTGTGCTGCCCATCAGGCAGCCGGCTCTTCAAAATGCGTGCCCGAGACAGTCCGCGACAGCCCGCGGAATTCGGCGATGGCCACGCCGTCGTCGCGCGTCACTGTCACATCGTAGATCCCGGACCTCCCGGCCAGCGTCACTTCGCGCGCCGTCGCCGTCAGCCTGTCGCCCTCACGTCCCGGCGCCAGAAAAGCCACCGAGCAATGCTGCGCCACTGTGATCGTGTTGTGGCTGTTGCAGGCAAAGGCGAAAGCGCTGTCGGCAAGGGTAAAGATTGCACCACCATGGCAACTGCCGTGGCCATTGAGATGATCCTTGCGCACCACCATCGACAGCGTTGCAAGGCCAGGGCCGACAGATTCAACCGTCATGCCCATGGCCTTGGTGGTGTGATCGTCCTTGAGCATCGCTTCCGACGAGCGCTCGGCGCGCTGCTGATCCGAGATCCCGCTCATTCCGGGTCTCCAAACTTCGGGTCGCGTTTTTCAAGAAATGCACTAACGCCTTCTGCATAGTCAGCGGAAAACCCGGCTTCGCGCTGGGTATCAGCTTCCAGGTCGAGATGCGCGTCGAGCTCCTGCCCGGCCGCGGCCTGAATCAGGTTCTTCATCCGGCCCAGCCCGGCCGTCGATCCCGCGGCAAGGCGGGTGGCAAGCGCCCGCGCCTCCGTCATCAACTCCGCATCATCAACCGCCTGCCAGATCATTCCCCAGTCGGCAGCTCTCTCGGCAAGAACCGGTTCGGCAGTCATGGCAATCGCCTTGGCCCGTGCCTCGCCGATCAGCCGTGGCAGCATCCACGAACCACCGGCATCGGGGATCAACCCGACCCGGGCAAAGGACTGGATGAATTTTGCGCTGCGCGCCGCCAGCACTATGTCGCACGCCAGTGCCACATTGGCCCCTGCGCCCGCGGCAACGCCGTTGACAGCGCAAACAATCGGTTTCGGAAGCGAGCGTATACGCCGGATCAGTGGGTTGTAGAACCGGGTCAGTGTATCGCCTAGATCTGGCGGGCCGGACATCTTCGCCGGGTCGCGGGCGCTGAGATCCTGACCGGCGCAGAAGCCGCGCCCGGCGCCAGTCAAAAGCACTGCCCGGCAGCGCTTGTCGTCGCGCGCCATGTCCATGCACTCGGCCAGGGCCACATGCATTTCGTCGTTGAAAGAGTTCAGTCGATCGGGTCGGTTCAGCGTGATTTCCAGCAGGCTGCCGTTCCAGGAATGTAAAACCGGTTCACTCATCGATGGGGTCCTCCTGAAAATAAGGGTTGCATAAGCCGACCGGTTGGTCAATTAATAATTGGCATGTATTTGAAACCTAAAATTTCGTGAAATCACTGTTAGGAGCCGCCATCGTGACCACCCGTTCCGCCACACCAGAATCAGGCCCGGACGCAAAGGTCGTTGATGTCGTTATCGAAAACGGACACGCGCTGGTCACCATCGATAATCCGCCAGTCAATCCGCTCTCGGTCAGCGTCCGCAAGGGCCTGATGGAGGCTGTGAAGATGGTCAACGAAGCCCAGTGCAAAACGGCAGCTATTGTCTGCGCCGGACGCACCTTCGTGGCCGGTGGCGACATCTCCGAATTCGCCGGACCACCGCCATTGCCGCATCTTCCCGATGTGCTTGATGCCATTGAAGCCAGCGCCACCCCGTTCATCGCCGTTATGCATGGCACAGTGCTAGGCGGCGGGCTGGAACTGGCACTCGCCTGCGCATGGCGAATTGCCGACGAGAAGACGAAATTCGGCCTGCCTGAAGTCACTCTCGGCCTGATCCCCGGCGCCGGCGGCACCCAGCGCCTGCCGCGTGTCATCGGACTGGAACGCGCCGCCCGCATGGCCGCCAATGGCAAGCCGGTGAACGCCAAGACATTTGAAGAATTCGGCGGACTGGATCTCGCCTTCAGCGGCGACGCAATGGCTGCTCTTGCATCTTTCAGGGACGCCCTACCTGCCCGGCCAACGAACACCTCTTTGCGCACGGTTGAGAACGCTGACCTGGCGGCACTCAAGGCGGAAATCACCAAATCGGTAAAAGGCTCGAACGCCCCGATGATCGCACTCGAAACCACTGCACTGGCCGCCACCCTGCCCTTCGCGGAAGGCAGCAAGATCGAACGCCAGACTCATCTCGACCTGCGTGACAGCGCCCAGTCGCGGGCGCTGCGTCGGCTGTTCTTCGCCAGCCGCTCGGTCACAAGGCCGGCACGACTGAAAGCCTACGAGCCTGCAACGATCAACCATGTCGCCATCGTCGGCGGTGGCCTGATGGGCGCAGGCATCGCAGCCGCCAGCCTCGCCGCCGGGCATCGCGTCACCCTGCTCGAACGCGACACCGAAAGTGCGGACGCCGGACGTGGACGCGTCGAAGCCATCATAGCCAAGGATCTCGCCTCAGGCCGCATCACGGAAGACAAGGCGCAAGCCCGACGCGCGGCCTTCTCCGCCGGCGCCGACTATGCGGCGGCCAGTGATGCCGACATCGCCATCGAGGCCGTGTTCGAGGATCCCGAGGTCAAACGCGCCGTCTTCAAACAGCTCGCCGATGTCATGTCAGAGACAGCGCTGATCGCCACCAACACCTCCTACCTTGATCCCAACATGATCAGCCAAGCCATGCCGGGACCGGGTCGCTTTCTCGGCCTGCATTTCTTTAGCCCCGCCAACATCATGAAGCTGGTCGAGGTCGTCGGCACATCGGTCACCACCGATCAGACCATGTCGACCGCTTTTGCCTTCGCTCGTGGCCTCGGTAAGATCCCGGTCGAAACCGGCGTCTGCGACGGTTTTATCGGCAACCGCATTCTCTCGGCCTATCGCCGTCAGGCCGATTACATGGTCGCCGACGGCGCCTCGCCCTATGATGTCGATGCGGCGATGCGCGGCCTCGGCATGCCGATGGGACCCTATGAATTGCAGGACCTGACCGGATTGCAGATCAGCTGGGCCAACCGCAAGCGTCAGCTCGCTGCCGGCACCTGGCCCGGCCGCTATGTCGATATCGCCGACCAGCTCTGCGAAATCGGCCGTCAGGGCCGTGGCAGCCCGGCAAAGAAGGGCTGGTACGATCACACCGGTGGCTCAGGCAAGCCCGATCCGGAGGTCGAAGCCATGGTCGCCGCATACCGCACCGAACACGGCACCGCCCAGCAAATTTTCACCGCTGACGAGATCGTCATGCGCATCATGGCGGCCATCGTCAACGAGGCCAATCTGATCCTTGAGGAAGGCATCGCCTTGAGCGATACGGCTATCGATATAGTCTGGACCGAGGGCTATGGTTTCCCCAAACATCTCGGTGGGCCGATGTTCTGGGCCGAAGAGACAGGCATGGACCGGATGCGCGAAGCTTTTGCTGCCATCGAGGCACAAAGTCCTGGCTCATGGAAAGCCGCAGGCGTCTTCAAGAGCTGACGCACCCACATAGACTGCAAGACGAGAGGCGGACCGCCGCCGTGAGGAGAGACACATGGGTTTGATCAATGTGCACAGCTTTTTGGCCGGTCAATGGACCGCTGCCGATGACGGCGCCCGCGCCATAGCAAGTGCCGTCACCGGCCAGCCGCTGGCCATCGCCGGACAGGCCTCGCTCGACACCCAGGCCATGATCGACTACGCCCGCACCAAAGGTGGACCGGCACTCCGGGCGATGAGTTTCCACGACCGCGCCCGCATGCTCAAGGCCCTGGCGCTCGAACTCGGCAAGTTCAAGGACGAGCTCTATGCACTCTCCTACACAACTGGAGCCACCAAGCCCGACTCGATGATCGACATCGACGGCGGCATCGGCACCATGATGGTCTACGCCTCCAAGGGCCGCCGCGAGATGCCTGACGGACACATCTATGTCGACGGCGATCTGGAGATGCTGTCGCGCAACGGCACCTTTGTCGGCCAGCACGTCGCCACCTCGCTCCACGGTGTCGCGGTCCACATCAACGCCTTCAACTTCCCGGTCTGGGGCATGCTCGAAAAGCTTAGCCCCACGTTGCTCGCCGGCATGCCGGCGATCGTCAAACCGGCCACCGCCACCTGCCACGTCACCGAGCAAGCTGTCCGCCGCATGATCGAAAGCGGTATTCTGCCCGAAGGTGCGCTGCAGCTGGTCTCCGGCGGCCTGGGCGACCTGCTCGACCGGCTGGATTATCAGGATGTTGTCGGCTTCACCGGCTCGGCCAAGACCGCGCTGATGCTGCGTTCCAATCCGATCCTTCTGGAAAATTCCGTCCGCTTCGTCGCCGAGCAGGACAGCCTCAATGCCAGCGTGCTTGGTCCGGACGTCACCGAAGGCAGCCCGGAATTTGACATTCTGGTCAAGGAAGCCGTGCGCGAGATCACCGCCAAAGCCGGCCAGAAATGCACAGCCATCCGCCGCATCATCGTGCCTGAAGCGCTACTCGGCCCGGTCGGCGACGCGATGGCGGCAAAGCTCGCAAACATCCGCATCGGCGACCCCGCGCTGGAAACCACCCGCATGGGTGCGCTTGCTTCCGCCGCGCAAAAAGCCGACGTGCTAGACAAGGCCCGCCAGATCGGAGCCGAATGCCGCGTACTCACCGGCGACCCGGACGTGTTCGAAGTCGATGGCGCCGACAAGACCAAGGGCGCTTTCGTCCCGCCGATGCTGTTTGCCTGCGATGATCCCGATGCAGCAAACGCCGTGCACTCGGTAGAGGCCTTCGGTCCGGTCGCGACGCTGATGCCCTACCGCGATCTGGCCCATGCGGGCCAGCTGATGAACCGCGGTCGCGGCAGCCTTGTCGCCTCGGTCATCACCCATGATCCGGCCGTCGCACGCTCGCTGCTGATGGACGCCGGTGCCTCGCATGGCCGCATCTATGTCAACAACCGCGACAGCGCCAAGGAAGCCACCGGCCACGGCTCGCCGCTGCCGCACATGGTTCATGGCGGCCCCGGCCGCGCCGGTGGCGGCGAGGAACTCGGCGGCATTCGCGGCGTCATGCATTACATGCAGCGCACCGCCATCCAGGGCAGCCCCGACATTATTTCCGGCATCACCGGCACCTGGATCAAGGGCGCGGCCAAGCCGATATCAGCCGCCCACCCCTTCACCCGCAGCTTTGATGAGCTCGCCATCGGCGACACCATCGAGGCCGGTCCGCGCACGGTAACGCTGGAGGACATCGAGACCTTCGCCCATTTCACCGGCGACACTTTTTACGCCCACATGGACGAGGAAGCCGCCAAGGCCAACCCGTTCTTCCCCGGCCGCGTCGCCCATGGCTATCTGCTTCTGTCCTTCGCCGCCGGCCTGTTCGTCTCCCCCGATCCCGGCCCTGTGCTCGCCAACACCGGCCTTGACGGGCTCAAATTCATGAAACCGGTCTCGCCCGGCGACGCCATCTCGGTGGCACTGACCGTCAAGCGCAAGACCCGTAGAACCGACGAATATGGCGAAGTCCGCTGGCATGTCGCGGTCATCAACCAGGACGGCGACGATGTGGCCGAATATGAACTGCACACGATGAATGCCTATCAAGAATGATGCGTATGGGGGGCGAGGTCCCTCCCATCTCACCGGCCGGCCGATAGCTGCAACAAGCCCATTGAAACCGACATTGACTGATGCATATTAAGTCTGCTGCAAAAGGTTTGCCCTGAACCTCGGGGCGTTTCACACGGTGAAGGGATTGCCGGCCAATGTCCACGACGACCGTATCCAATCTGTCCGACGGCGCAGGGCTCGAAACCTCGCGCCCGTTGCTCGATGCCATGGCCAATGCGGTCTACACGACCGATAGCAACGGCATCATCACCTATTTCAACCCCGCTGCCGCCGCCCTCTGGGGCCGTGAGCCGGAGATCGGCGTCACACAATGGTGCGGCTCCTTTGGCATGCGCCATCTCGACGGAACACCGCTTGCCCATGAAGATTGCCCCATGGCTGTCTGCGTAAAAACCGGTGAACCGGTCGGCAATCAGGAGATCCTCGTCGAACGGCCTGACGGCGCTCAGAGACATGTGCGCATCTCCCCCCGGCCAATCCGCGATGATGCCGGCCAGATGGTTGGCGCCATCAACATGATCGAAGACATCACCGAGCAACGCCAGAGCGAGCGCGACCGCGACACCAGCAATCAGCTGACCCAGTCGATTCTGCGCAACTCCAAGGACTGCATCAAGCTGCTCGACCTCGACGGCACGTTGCGCTCGATCAACCCGTGCGGATGCTCGAGCCTGGAACTGGCCTCCCAGGAAGACGCCCTGGGCATGAACTATTTCGACTTCTGGCAGCCCGCCGACCGCGAGGCGGCGCTTGCTGCGGCACACTCTGCCCAGCAAACCGGGTCCGGCCGTTTCACCGCCGATTTCATCTCCAATTCCGGCAAGCTGACGACCTGGGACGAGATGCTGTCATTGATCAGCGATGCCGAAGGCACGCCCACCGGATATCTGGTGATCTCGCGCGACATCACCGCTGAATTGCGCGAAGCCCGGGAAAAGACGCGTCAGTTGGCGCGGCAACAGGCGCTGACCGAAATCGGCGCGCTGGCACTGGCGGAAGGCTCGTTCCAGACCTTCATGGATCAGACCATCGCGCGTGTGGCTGAGGTTCTGGAAGTACCGCTGGCCAAGATCCTGCCCTTCGCCGACCAGGCCGATCATCTCTGGCTGGCCGCTGGTGTCGGCTGGAAGGAAGGGCTGCTTGGCAAGGCCAGCGTCGGCGTCGAACTGGAATCCCAGGCCGGCTACACCCTCTCGGTGGAAGGTCCTGTCGTCGTTCCCGACCTGCAGGCGGAGACACGGTTCAATGGCCCGCCGCTGCTGCACGATCACGGCGTTCGCGGTGGCATGAGCGTCACCATTGCGGGCACCAATTCACGGCCCTTCGGCGTGATCGGCGTGCATGACACCCGACTGCGCGATTTTGACGAAGGCCAGGTTGCGTTTCTGCAGACGGTCGCGAACCTGATTGCCAGTTGCCACCGCCAGCACGAATCCGCCAGACGCCAGACCTTGCTTGTGCGCGAGATCGCCCACCGGTCGGGCAACATGCTCCAGGTCGTCACCTCGATTTTCAATCAGACCGTGCGCAATTCCGAAAGTCTCACCGAGGCCAAATCCAAATTCGAGCAGCGGCTGGGACAAATGTCGAAAGCCAACCTGCTGATTTCCAACAATGGCTGGACCAAGTGCGGCGTCAGGGATCTCGTCGCCCAGACGCTGGAGCTCTTCAAGGATCAGGTCGACATCAGCGGCAGAGATGTGGTGCTGTCGGCGGATCTGTGTTTCGATCTTGGCCTCGTGCTGCACGAACTGGCGACCAATTCCAGCAAATACGGTGCCTTTGCCGGTGATGAGGGCAAGGTCTCGCTGCACTGGGCGATCGAGAAACAGGCAGACAAATCGGAATTCGTGTTGACCTGGAGCGACAACATGCGCCAGCCGGCGGCACCTGTACCAAGCACCGGATTTGGCACCAAACTGATCCATCAGCTGGTCGAATCCAAGTGGCGCGGCAAGGTCACAACCGAACTGGAACCGACCTTTTCCTGCCGCCTGTCACTGCCGCTTCCCGCCGGCTGATCGGCTGACGCCGCCGGCCGCATGATCGCGGCGGTTATTCCAATAACACCGGTTTTCCCGGCCAATGCTTGTCCTTTACATGCGCGGGGCAAGACACCATGCCGCTTGCAGACACACCGTAAAAACCTGCTAGGTTCACCCCACGTATTCGGGGGACCAATCTTGCTGCAGACACCGACCAGGCCAGACACGCAAACCACAGCCGGCATCATCATGATGTGCGTCGGCGTGGCCTGCCTCTGCGTCAATGATGCGCTGGCCAAAACCCTGACCGCCGCCTATTCACCCATTCAGATCCAGTTTCTGCGCAACGTGATTGCACTGCCCTTTGCCATCCTGATCGCGTGGAAAATGGGCGGTGCTGCGGGCCTTCGCTCGCACAGGCCCTTAGCCCATCTTTTCCGCGGCGGGCTGTGGATCGCAGCAACCATCATGTTCTTCACCAGCCTCAAACATCTCGGCCTCGCCGAAGCCACAGCGCTGATCTTCGTCGCGCCACTGTTCATCACCGCGCTGTCCGCACTGATCTTCCGCGAGCACGTCGGCTGGCGCCGCTGGCTGGCCGTTATCGTCGGCTTCGCAGGCGTGCTGATTGCGGTCCGCCCCGGCACCTCGGCCTTCCAGACAATCTCCCTGCTCCCGGTCGCCACAGCCTTTGTCTACGCTCTGCTGATGCTGTCCGCCCGCTGGGTGGATACGCGCGAAAGCGTCTGGACGCTGCTTTTGTACATGACCGCAACCGGCGCCGCGCTGAGCCTGTTCATCGTCCCCTTCGTCTGGATCCCGGTCCAGCCCGAGCACCTCTGGCTGTTTGCCGCCGTCGCCATCTTCGGCACCACCGGCATGACCCTGATGACCCAGGCCTTCCGCCTCGCCCCCGCCGTCGTCGTCGCCCCGCTCGACTACACCGCCATCATCTGGGCAACGGCTCTAGGCTGGCTGTTCTGGAACGAGATCCCCGACGCCCTGACATTTGTGGGGGCAGCCGTGATCATCGCCAGCGGCGTGTTCATTATCTGGCGGGAGCACAGGGTGGGGCGGTGAAGGCGGGGGGCGGCATTTTATCGGTTGGAGCTTAAAGGCTCACCTTCTGACGTTAGCCCGACCTTAAGCCGGGATCCAGCGATCCGGAGTCCGCCGGGGCTGGGGACTCTTTCTGCCCAATAACTCGAGATGACTGTATAACCGATCACTTGCGAGTTTCTGGCCTTTGCTGACATCACCCAGCCTAAGCGGTGCCGTGGCGTAATTATTCATACGACGGTCTATCGTCCTCTTGGTCACTTTCTACTACGATTGAACAATAAATACCGGAGGAGAACCTAAAATCCTCCAGCGATAACGTAAACAGAATTTCCAGGTTGACAGGAAAACGCCCGAGAGTTCTTTTATCATGAATGCTGACGGAATTTGGAAATTTTATGCGATGACCATAGACAACGATGAATTCAAAGAACACATTCGGCAAGTTATCAGTGAACAAAACAAAATATTGGAATGCAGGCCTGTCTCACCCAGCCACACTGCTTACATTAAAACTGCCATCAAGTTTGGAAATGACGAAAGAGAATTCGTAGATCTGCTAAAATGCGTTTTTTCTCATCACGACGTTTCTAATTTTAGACATATCCCATACCAAGATGTAAACATTGGATCTCAAGAGGATATATCTAGATATTTTCACCACCAAAAAGACTACTATCAAGCTCCAACAATTTTGCAGGGCCAACACAGCGGAAATCCCACACTTTCCTATGATGAATTTTTTGAAAGAATTATCGGTGCCGCCAATGGTGAAATTAGGAATCACTTAAGTTTTCTTGTCGGAAGCGTAGGCATAGGTAAAACGACATTCTTATGTAATTTCGTAAGCCGAAATGTCGAGAAATTTTTGAGTAGGGGATTCCTACCTGTTAAAATTAATCTAGATATATCTACTGGACATACAATTCCTGATAACAGTCAAATATTAACGACTGTAAAACAGGGAATACTGGCAGCTATTTACAACACTCCATTACTTAACTCCAGTGAATTAGAACGTTTTTCGATGGATACGAAGTTGCATAAAGATGCCGACGATACTGTCGTTGAAACAAATCTATCTCACACAGTAAACCAACTGAAAAGCAAACACGGCCTTTCAATTGTATTAATTTTGGATAATATAGACTTTTTGTATCATCTTGGAGACAGAGGTTTTTTTGCACAAAATGGTGAAAAACACCCAGAAAGATCAGAAATTAGGAAAGCTCATGAGACAATTGTCGAAATTATTAACATTTTTTGGCGTCAACAAGATCATCTCTCATCAAGACTGGGAATTCCAATTATTGTTGCGTGCCGACGAGACACAATTAGCTTTTTGATGTCGAAGCAACACGAGGTACCAATAGTAGGACTTGAGGACCGTATATATTCGTTGGAACCACCTACGCTTGAAGATGCGAAAGTTGTTGTCGAGAAGCGATTCAATATGTTGGCAAAACTGAGTGAAAAAATATCTGAGCCAACAAAACGAGACGAATTTGTTACCCAATGCAATAAACTGAAGGTTTTGTATGCGCATCGCAAAGGAGCCGGCGCTGCTCTTTTGGACGATCTATGGAAAATAAGTCGGAAGGGTCTCCGAGACATGATAAATCAGATCTCGGAATTTTCATGGCTTGAGTTTTTAGATGGCAAAAAGTCGATACTAAATGCACGTTTTACACAACAATACTATCCTTCTATGCTTGCCTATATGCTGTCAGGATATAGACGCTACACACAATTTTCCGGAAATGTTCCCAATATCTATCTAATAAACGCACCCTCACCGAGCAATGAAATGGGGGTTCCAGCCGATTTCAAGAACCCTCATATTTACACACTATGGCTCAAACGGTTGATATTGCAATATCTATCCGCTCGACGTGAATACAATACAAGTGAAAACGATGTCGTAAACATGTTTTGCGGAAAAAATAGAAGAGGATACTCTGAAGATCTCGTAAGATATGTTTTGAGCAGCTTATTTGAAGTACCTACTTCTGAATTGATAGAAGTTGACGTCGCCGCCGAAGGATCAGCAGGCGCTCATGGATACGTAAGACAAATAGAAATTACGGAAAGAGGCCAGTTTATACTCGATGAATGCGCAGACTCCTTCAAATATCTGCAAATAATGGTTGATGATTTTAAAATTTTGCTTCCAAAGAACCTACATGGTATTTTTGGTTATATCGAACCTGACTATTCATATTTAGTTGCGGAGGAACACCTTTATGGCCAGGCTCTAAACAACATATTGTTGCGCAAGGGTAACCAGACCTTTTTGTTCGCTGTATTAATTGAAGAATCTTTACATTTCGAAAAAAGAATGTGGCCAAAAGTATTCGCACGGTTGAGCGGCGACGGTATCAACCCACTAGAAAAATCACGGCCAACTGAACGCATTCGTAAAGAAATTACCTCCGTACAGAATTCACTGAGGCGGCCTTTCGAGCTAAACTATTTGCTGCCAGAGAATGAACGGAGAGCTAGAGCACTAATTGTCAATTCTCTTGAGGAGTTATATTCACCGTGCAAATCATTTCGTTCTCATTTTTACGGATCTTGGTAATCTTCATACAAGGCATAGCATTTTTGCCTAGCGCTTTCGCTTCTGATTCTGATTATAGCCTATCGCTAAGTTCCGTAAATGATGCTTACGTGGTCCGTTTTTATACGTGCGCGGCAACCAATCAATTATTGGGTGTGCTCACCAGTAGCGCCATGTTTTCTTCAGTAAAAACTGAACGATACGGAGACTGTTTGGTCAGTTCACTTGATTTATCCACACTTACTGGCGATGAGTTTGCCGTTTTGCGCGTTGGAGATAAAAAGATTTTATCTCATGTAAACGGATCAAAATCGGAGGATGAAGGTTTTCTTTCCGAATATAAATACGTTATCATTTTCCTAGGTGGCCTTCTAACGTAACTACCCACCCCTGAATTCGTGATTTCCGGTACTGCAATCGGCTTATGCCAAGACGGATGCGATGACCTGGAAGGGATTTGCGCCTTTGAGACGCGCGGTATCGACGGTCGTGCGTATGTTCG
>Ga0163216_101431_pt1 | contig 14555 bp, 15 predicted proteins | sample SynspAceP_FD_167610 | JGI IMG/M metagenome (GOLD analysis project Ga0163216, IMG submission 167610) | Saline lake microbial communities from Ace Lake in Antarctica - Synechococcus sp. Ace-P (Illumina Assembly) | ecosystem: Environmental > Aquatic > Non-marine Saline and Alkaline > Saline ...
GCCCCGATGATGTTCAGCGAATATCACGCCACGTTCCTCACTATTGAGGTGCTTGTTTTGTCTGTTCATAACAACATCCTATGCCCGTTGGGCTGGGGTGTTGCATTTGAAACTTGAGTCTAAGGACCCTGATGATCCACTTTCCCGCCGACGATGCACCGGGAATGGAAAAACATCAGTGTGCATGTCTTCGGGAACAGGAACCCATATCCCCAATTCCTGGTCCAATTCTAAGGCACTCATGACCTTGCTCATCGATGACGAAATCTCTCCACCCATAAACAAGTCAGGCATCCCTTTCTTAATGGTTGAAAGCAGTAGATACGGGCCAACGTCGAGACACTGCGTGTCATGAAAATCGATGTTGATCCTGAATGCATCAGCTTCCAGATCAGCAAGCTGCCCAAGCCTGTTCATAGTTTCGCGTGGGTTGTGAGTGAAAGACATGTCTTTCAGCTCTACCGCGACGTGACCTGAGCGGCGTTTTCGCATAATCGCGGAGGTTTCAAATTTCTTCACGCGATTTGGTGCCAGGTGATCCAAAATTACCGAAGGACGAAGGGAGTACTCGGTAATTGTTTCCTCGTAGGACAGCACACGTTCACCTCGGCGGCGCTTCAGATAATCCCTTGCAACCCTTTTTGCATGAATCAGTCTTATTCTCCGGTGGCCAATCTGTTTGCGAACAGCTCGCTTGATTATTTTATCTTTAGACCGACTTTTAGCAATTGGCCGTTTTGCTATCCGTCGCCGAACCCAAGATGCTTCAATTCGAATGTGTCGGACGAGTAAAGGATCATCAGTATGCAGTTTCCATGATCCAGGAAAATACTGTCGCCGCTCTTCTTCTGTCAAGCTCGTGCCCAATTCCTGAATGTATTCGCATTAAATCAATAATATCAGCTTCTTCAATCAAGGCCAAGGAGACTCGCATATTTAATACATGATGAAAAATTTTGAGTTTAATAGGAAGAATTTTGCCATTCCGAATGCATCTGAACGGGAAGAACCTTACCCAGGAATCGAGTTTAATCATGATCCATGTTTCCATCGATTTATTGGGGAATGTAGCCATTATGTTTTGGGAGCGAACGTCAAAAACGGCTCAGCAATCCTTGAATTCTGAGGCCTCCTGATCTTGAGGTTGTAGCGAACGTCCTGATTGAAAGGCCGCACTGCAGCATCTGGATGCTCATTGACAGTCAGCGATAGGCCGTTGCGTGTGTAAGTCGCCTTTTCGCAACAGGCGAATGCGGTCTGAAGGTCCACTTGGTATTTACATTCGACCATGCTGGAACGTGGTGAATGTAAATTACAGTCCAATGCGAGGAAGGTTCGAGTTCTATTTTTCGCATTGTATAATAGATTCATATACTTAAATCGTTGACAGGTGCCCTGTGTCGCTGTCAGTTTACCCTTATGTTGAACATTTTTTTGGGGGCTGGGATGGATCCGAACACTGAAGACCTCGCCGCACTTAAAGCTCTTAAGCATGCGGACCCAATTCTGTTCACAACAGATGACGGCAGATCCTATGCTCTGGCAAACTCGATACCGCCGGAGGTTCTTGAAGCCTTAGAAGCTCTGACCCCGTCGGTAAAGTATGTCAAAGCACGGAGGGCATGGTGTTTGACGGTCGGTGAATGGCTCTCTTGTAAAGAGCGGCTGATCTCAAAGCTAATGCAGCGTATGACAGGTCGTTCTCTAGAGCTCGGAATTAAAGGGCCTTTTTCATACGACCTCGAGCAAGCGCCCATGTTGGGGCCTTGGATTGCCATCCGGGATCCTCAATATGGCGGGGCGATCTTGATCGGAATGCAAGTCGGCCACCCAACCCTAAAAGGTCCCTTGATAAACACGTCGAGGCTTTGCGCGATCGATTCCGGGAAAGCGTGGGCGCGTACAGCGTCAAGATGGTACCGGCTGGATAATGGAGGTACGACTGACAACGGTCTGAGGCCGCCAGCACCGAAAATGGCGGCGCTTCAGCATCATGCGCTCGAGTTTTGGCAAGTCCAGGCTCTGATTGCTGAAGATCAGATTTACGCAGGGCTCAGGGATGAATGACGTCTAGTTCGAAGCTCACGCTTCGTTCGTGTTTCATAGAGTGTGACTGGCTTTGGAGTTTTGAGAAAGGAACCTTTAGATGACCCTGTACAGAAGCAGACCGAGAGTCATATTCACCGATCTTGTTACAACTTTTTTTACAGACAATCAGGATTTGTCTGTGGCTGCTCGGACCGTAAAACAACTCGGCTGCGACGATCAATTAGAACTGTCCCACAGCGGCGCACAGATTTGGCAATCCGCACAGGCTACCAGATTACCGATTGTCGTGTTTCACGATCTTCCAAAGACCAGGTGGAAGAGGGCACTCCGGGCATTGCCCTGTCAGCCTGATCTCGTCATCGCTTCGGGCGGATGCAGTGCCGGCGAGATGATGGAATTGTGGGTCAGACGGGTAGCAAAGCGGCTCAACTTGGCGGCGGACGACATTCTGTATGTGGGCGATGCGGAAGGTTCCGAAGCTGAGGCGGCAGCTTCATTCGGGATGCGGAGTTGCACTGGTGATGAGGCTGTCAGACAGCTCGACCTGCTACACTTTTACAAACGCCAGTTACTGCTTTCTGACAGGTTCGGGGAGGAAGCAGAACTTGCGAACATTGTGCTACTGCCACTGGATCTGAATATTTATGACATGGGCGACACTGACATTCTCCGTAGGTGGAACCATTTTGTCTTTGATACGGTCTTGATTGTCGAAGGTGTGGTTGCGACTTCGGGTTTCAGCCTGAAGGCTTTAGAGAAAAATATCGGAAGCGGTGCTGTGCTTCTATACGGCATTGCCGATGAAGACGAACCGCAGGATACCGGTGCGATTGTTCAGGAACGCCTGCTTCACATCAGGAGATCGGGAGGCGTCAAGCTCATTCTCGTTCATACCAACAGTGCCGCCGAAGCTGATGACCACAACATTGCAGAGATCGCGCGAGGCCTCGGCTACTGCGTCGAGCTTCGGACCTGGAAGACTTTGATGTCGCAATTTGAACGGGAACCCGCGTGGGACGCGTAAAATTTCAAAATTGATGTGCATGAAACGCAATTTGCTGATGGGCAATTGAATACCTTGGCGCAAATGAAAGTGTCGAACATGATTAGAGTTAACGCATGAGTGTTAAGCTGGGCTTCCATACTTATTCTCGACCATGGCGAGATCTTCCAGGCCTTCTGCCGGAAAACGCCGAAGTGCTCGCCATCGGGGATGTTCACGGTCAGGCCGATTTACTGGAGCGGGTCCTCGAAGACATCCGGAATACACCACGGAATGGCGCAGTACGGCATCTGGTATTTGTCGGTGATCTGATTGATCGCGGCCCGTCGTCGGTCGGCGCAGTTGATCTCGCTATGCGAGGTACGGCGCTTGCGAATGCTGACGTGTTGCACGTGCTGCCTGGAAATCACGACCTCTCTCTTCATTTTGGCCTTTTGTCTCCGGACCTGCTATCGCTTTGGATTTCAGGTGGTGGAAAGACGGTTCTGTCCGAGTTGGACATGTCCGAGGAAGATAATACCCCTTCGGAAATACAACGAGAACTCCGAAAAGCAGTACATTCTGGTTACCTTGAACTGATGGCGGAGGGACCGACTTCCTTGCAGCTGGGAGATTTACTTTTTGTGCATGCTGGAGTGCATCCATACGGTGACATCCCAGAATTCTTGGATCAGGATCGCTTTTTTTTAGGAGAAGAGTATCACTGGGCTACGATCCGCTATCCTTTTTTATCGCATCGGGAAGGGTGGGATCTTCGAGACCCTGATCCGGAACGCCGTGACCGCAAACCGACGGTCATCGTTCATGGTCATACGCCAGCACTGCGCAGGGATCTTGCCAGTGACGCAGATCTTGAAATCTGTGACGGGGTCGAGACCCATCGGACCATCGCGCTCGATATCGGTGCAGCTTACAGACCGCAGCTGGCTTACGCGCACATTCGCTCGCGAGGGGATAAGGCTGAGATGCGGATTCACGCGGTGAAGGAGGAGCTTCCTGAAAGCGTGCTGTGATGCAAAAGGTATCATCTTGATGTGCGGGGATGCTGGTGCGGAGCTTCAAAAACACACCTTGGTATTTGGTAAAACATCGTTCTGGCGCAACCCATTCTGGTGTATCTCCATAGTTTCCATATAGAGATACGGAATAACGAAGGCAGTTGGAGCGACGCATTGGAACACATCGGAAATCTGGAAAAACGTTTGTGGTCTTCGGCGGACGTTCTGCGGTCCACATCCAACTTTGCGAGCAATGAGTATTTCATGCCCGTGATGGGGCTGATCTTCCTGCGGCATGCCTGTTCGCGGTATCTGAAAGTCCGCGATGAAATTCTGCCTACGTTGCCCAGCCGCGGGGGTGTGATACGAGACCTGACGAAGGCTGACTTTTCCAGTCGTAGTGCCATTTTCCTGCGGCCTGAGGCGCAGTTTGATTACCTTGTCAGCCTTCCTGAGGATCAAAGCCCCTCTGCTGCCGTCATTCATGCAATGGAGACGATTGAGGAAGACTATGAGAGCCTCAAGGGCTTGCTGCCCAAGCAGGAGTATACAGAGCTGGATGATGATGCGCTGCGTCAGGTTCTGCGTATCTTCAATGATCCCGCGCTGCAAAAGGCGGATGGGGATGTGTTCGGGCGCATCTATGAATATTTCCTGACCCAGTTCGCGGATCAGAAGGCGCATGACAACGGTGAATTCTTCACGCCGATCAGCATCGTGGAAACCATCGTCAACGTCATTGAACCTGTGCGCGGCAAGATCATCGACCCTGCCTGCGGCTCTGGTGGCATGTTCGTTCAATCGGCGCATTTCGTCGAGGCGATGAAGGCGAACCCGAATGAGCAGCTGACCTTCTACGGGATGGAGAAGAACCCGACCACGCTGCGGCTGGCCAAGATGAACCTTGCCGTGCATGGCCTTGATGGCGATATCCAGAAGGCGATCAGCTATTACGAGGACCCGCATGCGGGTCAGGGGCCGTTTGACTATGTCATGGCCAATCCGCCCTTTAACGTGGATGAGATCGACGCGGAGAAAATGAAGGACGATCCGCGTTTGGAGTTCGGCCTGCCGGGGGTGAACAAGGGCGGTAAAATATCCAACGGCAACTATGTCTGGATGTCGTTCTTCCACGCCTATCTGTCCGAGCGGGGCCGCGCGGGGATCGTGATGTCGTCGCAGGCGTCCTCGGCGGGGGGGCAGGAGGCCAAGGTGCGCGAGGCGCTGGTGAAATCGGGCGACATGGACATCATGTGCGCGATCCGTGGCAATTTCTTTTACACCCGCACCGTGCCTTGTGAAATCTGGTTCATGGACAAGGGCAAGCCGGAGGCCATGCGCGACAAGGTGCTGATGCTGGATGCGCGGCACGTCTTCCGCAAGGTGACGCGCAAGATTTTCGACTTCTCGCCCGAGCAGATGCAGAAACTGACGGCGATTGTCTGGCTGTATCGCGGGCAGCACGACCGCTTCAACGGGCTGGTGCGAGACTATCTGGCAACGGCGCGGGACGCGGCGCAGGGGGCGGAGTTTGCGGGGCTGATTGAGGCGCTGGAGGCGGCGCAGGTCTATCTGGTCAAACATACCGACACAGCGGAGCTGGCGGCGGGGATTGCCAAGCTCACGGCGGATGCGGACGCCTTTGTGGCGACCTCTGCGGCGTTGGGGAAACCTGAGGCACAGAGTGGAGCGCTGAGCGCGGCGCGGGATGCGATGCAGCCGATGGCGGAGCATGCAAAGGTGTTGATCAAGGAGATCGACCATCTGGCGAAGCTGGCGCAGAAGGCGCAGGATGCGGCGGTTGCGGATGGGGAGAAGGCGGCGGAGGGCAAGAAGCTGTTGGCGGCGATTGCCACTGCGCGCGTGCCGCTGACGGGTGATCCGGATGTGCAGCTGTCGGTGACGGGTGCCTTGCGCCGCGCGCGGTATTTCGAGGGGCAGGCGGAGTGGTTGCTGTCACGCTTTCCTGACGGCGTGCTGCGCGATGTGGAGGGGCTGGTCAAACTTGTGGGCTTTCCCGAGTTGGAAGCAAATGACTATAGCCTGACACCGGGGCGCTATGTGGGTGTGGCGCCCGAGGTGGATGACGCAGATTTTGATTTCGACGCGACGATCAGGGAGATCCATCTGGAGATCGAGACGCTGAACGCCGAGGCGGTGGATCTGGCCGAGACGATTGCGGCGAATTTTGAAGAGTTGATTGTATGAGTTGGGAAGATGGTGTTCTGGAAGATATCGTGCTCTTACAGCGTGGTTTTGACATTACAAAAGCCGAGCAAAAAGATGGGATCGTTCCAGTAATTTCATCATCTGGTCCCAAGAGCTTTCATAACGTTGCAAAAGTCAAAGGCCCCGGTGTTGTAATTGGACGCAAAGGGACACTTGGTAGTGTATATTATTCTGAGGCGGATTTCTGGCCACATGATACGACACTGTGGGGCAAAGACCTTAAGGGTAACGATGCAAAATTCGTAGCATACTTTCTTCAAACTATGGATTTGGGGCGTTTTGATACATGCGCTTCGAACCCAACTCTCAATCGAAATCACATACACGGTCTGCCAATCAAGAAGCCAGATTTAGCGACACAAGAACGCATCGCCTCTATCCTTTCGGCCTATGACGACCTGATCGAGAACAACCGGCGGCGGATTGCTTTGTTGGAGCAGGCCGCAAGGCTGCTCTACCGCGAATGGTTTGTCCACTTCCGCTTTCCCGGCCATGAGACAGCAAAGTTTGCGGACGGGCTGCCGGAGGGGTGGCATAGAACCGAATTGAGCGAAGTTTGTTCAACAAATAAGGCATCTCACAAAAAGGGAAAAATCCCTGATCCTGTCAGATACATCGACATCGGCTCAGTTTCGACAGGACGCATTGATGGCGTCACTGAATATAGTGCTGAAGATGCACCCGGTCGCGCACGGCGCATTGCTGAACCAATGGACACTATCTGGTCGAACGTGCGCCCAAACTTACAAGCATATTCACTCGTGATGTTGCCGAAAGAAAATGATGTCTTTTCTATGGGTTTCACAGTTATTCATGCAGAAACTATTTCGCCGCTGTTCGTGTATCTGACAGTTACCACTGACGATTTCGTCAAGTATTTGACCAATCATGCGACGGGGGCCAGCTATCCAGCTGTGCGTTCAGATGATTTCGACAGAGCGGAAATCTTGGTGCCTTCTGACGACCTGATGAAAGCATTTCACGAATTTGTGGAGCCGATTTTTCAACAACGGCAAATGTTGGGAGAAAACAATGATCAACTCACCGCCGCCCGCGATCTCCTGCTCCCGCGACTTATGGATGGACGAATTCCCGTTTAACGGTACTCTGTTGATATGAATGATTATACCGAGGACCAGCTGGTCCAGACCACCATGGCCGATTATCTGCGCGACACGCACGGCTGGCGCTCGGTCATGGCGTGGAATTCGGAGACGTTCGGGGCCGAGGGCACGCTGGGCCGCCGCTCTGACAAGGACATCGTTCTGACGCGCTATCTGTCCGAGGCGCTGGTGCGGCTGAACCCCGATCTGCCCGATGATGCGTACAAATCCGCGCTGCGCGAGATCACCGATATCTTCGGCTCGCAATCGCTGATCCGCATCAATCAAGACAAATACCACCTGATCCGCGACGGCGTGCGCGTAAAATATCGCGAGAACGGCGCGCAAAAGACCCACCGCCTGCGCGTGTTCGATTACGACGACCCCGACAACAACGATTTCCTGTGTGTGCGCGAGATGTGGATACGCGGCTATGCCCACCGCCGCCGCGCCGATATCATCGGCTTCGTCAACGGATTGCCGCTGATGTTCTGCGAGCTGAAGCGCCCCGACAAAGACCTGCGCCGTGCCTATAACGAGAACCTATCCGATTACAAAGACACGGTGCCGCATCTGTTCCACTTCAACGCGCTGGTCATTCTGGGCAATGGGGGCGAGGCCAAGATGGGCTCGATCACCGCCGATTACGAGCATTTTGCGGATTGGCTGAAGCTGGACGAACGGGACCGGCGCGATGACATGCTGCCGATGGAGGCGTTGTTGAAGATCGTCTGCGACAAGCGGCGGTTTCTGGACCTGTTCGAGAATTTTATCCTGTTTGCCGATACGGCCAGCGGCCCTGCGAAAATTCTGGCGAAGAACCACCAATACCTCGGCGTGAACCGCGCTGTTGAGGCCGTGGAGAAACGCGAGAGTTTGAACGGCAAGCTGGGCGTGTTCTGGCATACCCAAGGGTCGGGCAAGTCGTTCTCAATGGCGCTGTTCACGCAGAAGGTGCATCGCAAACTGGGGGGCGATTATACCTTTGTGGTGCTGACGGACCGGACTGATCTGGATAACCAGATTTACAAGACTTTTGCCTCGGTCGGCTTGGCGAACAACGACAAGGACCCGTGACGCAGTGCAGGAGCGCTTCGATAGCCAGGATCGTTTGGAAGAGCTCATTAACTATTACGATTTCGGTAGTCTCAAAGCGCCATTTACCAAATTGGAAAAATGACTGCCGAAAATGACAGCACGTGAGTGTTTCGCAGGCATAATTCTTTGAAAAACTCAGCTCTGGTACAAATGTTGTAGCTGACAGCGTTACAAAAATTGCGCGCTGTCGATTTTCAAATCGGAAAATCGAACATGAGTTAAGTGCATATTTATATGCTCATACCTGAGTTAAATGCATAAAATAGCGACGTGAGCCCCTTTCCTGAACGAAGCAAGCCTTCTACGATTGATGAAGAAGCGCAGGTGCTCGAAAAAGAAGGGGGAAAAGTGATGAACGCGATCCAAGATCGACAGACTCGAGGTCAACTTGCGAAAAACGTAGTTATCAAAAAAACGTTTAAAAACAATAATTTGACTCGAATCGTTATCTATGGGAACGATCTGACTTTGTCGCTTTTGGCAAAGAGATCTGACATGAGAAAGGAAGCGCAATGCTCAACTGAAAAAGACGTCAGGGTAAAGGAAAGAGCCCAGCTGGTGGTACAGCTGAGCCCTTTGGTTACTGGAAATCCAGCGGTTGGTACCATGGATCATAGTGCATACCCGTCTTCGCCACAATGGGTTCAGCTCAATTTTGATATTGAGCGCGACGCAGTCTCACTGACACCACACGCCGAAAAGCGGCCGCCGGTGCCAGGGGCGATATGCGAGCAAACATCCCCATAATCTAGGCCTCACAGGCCGCTCATCCTCGAAAGAAACGCATTCGATTTGAATGCGAACGGAGAAGTTATGTCCAAAACTACAATGAAGAATTCCGAAAAGCGTCGGCCTTCTAGGGCGACTGACGTTGATGACGCCCAAGTCAGCTTGGGTCAGGTTTTTAAAGAAAATAGAGGTAAGCCTTGGCGAGACCGTGCTTTAATCGAGCGTTTTTTCGCTACGATGGCGACTGATCTCTCGCAGCGCGAGGTGTCGAAATGTTGGACACGCTGAAAGAGCTGAGCGCCATCGCGACGAAATCGGTCAAGAAGGAGAAAGCCGCGAAAGAAAAGCGCAAACGTCGCGCGCAACTCATGATGGGTCCAATTGATGGGGTCCTTCCGTATCAAGGGCTCCATAATCCACTGTCCCGGAGCGACACGTCGTACAAATCTGGCTTTCTGATGCGGACAAAAGCCAATGACTACGAGCCTGTCGTCGCCCTCAACGACTCTGATGCGGAAGAGGCGGTCAAAATCGAAGCCATTCTGCAGCCGAATGTCTATGACGTCCGCTGCCAGCCTGTGAAAATCAAGTTGTCGGGTGGCAAGGGCGAGCCGAAAAGCCACATCTTTGATGTTGGCATTCATTATGATTGTGGCCGCTCGAAGCTGATCTACGTCCGCGGGCAGATCAGTCTCGACAGTAGTACCAGCAAGAGCCGCATTGCGAACATCGTGCGTCATACGCCGGTAGATGCAGCTGACGAGATTGTTGTGATTTCGGACGCCTCGTTTTCGCGGGTCTACCGGGACAACAATCGCCGCATCTTGATGTGTCTGATGATGCCGAATGTGGACGCTGACGAGGGGGTTGTCGACTTGATCGACCATGCCCGGATTGGCGCCCGTCTTGAAGATATCGTCGCGGATTCCGGTCTTCCGGAATCTGTCGCCTACCACGCCATTATGCGGATGATCGGCGCCGGTCGTATCGGTGCCGAGCGCGACGCTGTCATTGATTACCCCTCACAAATCTGGAGCACAAAGCTATGAGCAAGATCACCCCACCTGAATTCCCAATCGGTTGTCTTTTCGTCCAAGACACAAAGGTATCCCGCCTTATCGCCATGGTCGATGGCCTCGCGGTACTTCGCCCGACGGGTTCCGATGCAAACGACAATCAAGACTTCACGATGACTGTCGATCAGATCCGAGAAAACATGAAACGCGTTGATTTCGAGATCAAATTTCCGACGGCTGCCTTTATGAAAGGGGCTACCGCTTTGGGAACTGGTGGAGATCAGTACGTCGATCTTGACGATGAGGCAAAGCAGAAAATTCTGTTCTGCCTTTGCTCGTGTATTGTGCTGGAAGAGCTGGAGCGCGAGAATAAGTTCAAGATCACCGAAGCGTGGATCGACGCAAACCATCACGATGTCGAAAAACGCATTGAGAAGCTCTATCGCAAGGTTTCGGGTACGCCAAAACGAGGAAACGCTAAGCGTAACGGCTATGTGGTCCCAGCTGGGGAAACCCTGCTGAAGCAGTACAAGAAATATCTGTCGGATAGCTTTGATCCTGTTGATCTTGATACGAAACACAGCAATGCCGGCCGCAAGCGAACAGAGTTTCCACAATGGACAATCGATCTGATGGAGGAAGCTGTGAAAGACTTCCTCGACGGGCGAGAGAAGTACCTGCTTCGTTGCTATGAAATGCTGCAAGGCATGATGCTTCAAGCGAATAGAGAACGAGCGATTACTGTACCAGGGCATACGGATGTCCAAGTGTCAGAAACCAAATGCCGTGCCTTTGCTGCAAGTATGGATCCCACGGCGGTGAAGATTGGCCGCAAGGGTTGGGACGAGATGAAACGGGCAATGCGGTCTGGGTTCGGCGAACTCAAGGCCCGAATGATTGCTGAGGCGATCCAAATTGACGAATGCCAGATGCCGTTATGGACGTTCTTGAACATGACTGGCCTCGACAAAGTCGTTGGTGACCACACCATGCGCCAGCTGAAAAAAGAAGCGCAGCAGGGCGACGTCGGTAAGATTTGGATTCTCGTTGCCGTTGATGTTGCTACTGGCGCTCCCCTCGCTTTTCACCTGGCCAAAAACCCAAACTCGGATGACACCCTTGAGCTGTTGCGTCGTCTTGTTTCCGACAAAACGCAACTTGCTCGTGAAGCCGGGTGTGAGAACGCACCAGCGCCTGCTGTGCGCCCATTCATGATCATGATGGATACCGGCTCAGGACTTTGGAATAATACTGTTCCACACGCGATCCTGTCACTGGGCGCTATGTTCCGATTTGGTCGGACAAAGTCACCTTCCGATAAGGCATTCATTGAACGCTTCTTTGCGACGCTTGGGTCCGACATCATGAAAGCGCTTCATGGCTACAACGGGCAGGGGCCCGGCAAGCAGACCGAGTATGACGGACAAGAAATGACCGTTATGACAATGGCGCAGCTCGAAAAGTACCTCTGGTGGTATTTTACCGATTGCCTCCCGTTCAAAGTTACCCAGCGAAAGGGGGCTTGGGGCGGTATTCGTCATGTCATGTTTGATCACATCAAGCGCCTGTACGGCATGTTGCCCGCACTGTCCCATCGTGAGGTTCGGCGTGCCGTAGGTTTGCGGGTAACACGCAAAGTGACCAAAATGGGCATCGAAGCGTTTCGGATGCCTTATCAAGGAAACGAAGAATTCCGTCGCTGGGTGCTGCGTAACATTGGTGCGACGGTAACGATCTGTGTTGATCCCAATCGCATGGAAGAAGTCACTGCTATCACAAAGGATAATCAGACCTTTTATCTCAAGGCATGCCTTTCTCAGTTCAAGCATTTCAGCTTGCGCGAATGGCGGCATTTTTTCGAGGAATGGCGCGCATCTGATCCGCTTACGCAAGAAATTGCGGTGGAAGCACTGTATCGTTTTTACAATCGTATCAGCGCTGAAATGGACGGGTTGCTGGCGTTCTACGGTAAAGAGCACAAAGTTATCAAGCGGGATGAAGCACAGGCCCTCGCAGACACGCTTGCTGGCTCTGACATGGCAATTCTCCACGGTGAGGACTCCAGCCCCTCAGCTTCTTTGTCTGCCCTTGCGGAACCCGTCGGTACTGGAGAGGGGATCTATACCCCTGGTGGCGAAGTTCCTGCTGAGCGGGTTGAAGCGAACGATGATGCCGACGTGCCGAATGTCGAAACCAACGACAGCGGCAAATCACCCGCAACAAAAATCCAGAAATTCACCGGTGCGCCGGAAGGCAAAGGGACGCTGAAATGAACGATATCGATATCCATGAAAGCAACTTGAAGCTCTCGGTCGAGGTTTTGACGAAGCTCAAATCCCGGTACTATGAATTCCCGCGTCGTGACCTGCTGGGTGAGGCATTTGATCGTGCCCTCAATCAGTTTCTCTCGGCCTATCTTGCAGGCCAGCATATTGAGGGGCGGGGCCTTATCGTCACCGGAGGTACGCGGACTGGTAAAAGCCACGATATCAAGAATCTTCTTCGTGAGTTCGCGGCTTCTGATGATCCGTTGGACGGTGGTTTTCAGCGCAACTACCTCCGCGTCTCCTTGCGTAATACAGTGAACTGGAAAAGTCTGGGGTTGGCATTCTTGGAGGCGGTTAATTACCCGTTAAAGCTGGATCATCGGAGCTCTGCTACGATCTGGTCTCGTGTGGAATCCCAGTTCATGCGCGATAGATATCTGGTCGTAAATATTGATGAAGCACAGCATCTTTTTACAGACAAGAGGCCGACCGAGATCAAGGTGATCCTGAATGGTCTCAAGGATCTCATGAAAAGACCAGACTGGCCAATCTTACCTATTTATTCCGGGGTGCCAGAACTCTTGGACTTCGCAAATGAGAATGAACAGCTCACCAGCTTGCTTGAGCCGGTCACTTATTCTGACATCGCTTACGATGCGATTAGCTTGAAAGAGGTCGACACAATCTTGGTGACTTTCTCCGAAGTTGTCGGGTTGGATCCGACCGAGGTCCGTAATTCAGATGTCTATAACCGGTTGATCCATGCCTCGGCTCGTCGATGGGGCAGATTGATCGAACTCATTATCCATGCGCTGGCAAATGTTTGCGTGGAGCATCCGGATCGGAAGGAGCTTCTCATCACTGACTTCGCGAAGGTCTTTCAACGATGGACGGGTGTGTCGGATGCAGCAAATGTCTTCATTGTCGATAACCCATATCGGATCGCTACCGGAATTCTATACACAGAATAGCGCCGCCTTAAATACTTCGAAAACGGAATGCCCCGTAGCTGTTGCAGCTGCGGGGTTTTTCTTTATCTTATTGAAAACATGGGTAATTTTGAAATTGAGCTGCTGGATTATGAAATTTCAAAATTCGAAATGCATAACTGATTGAAAACGCATATAAATAATTCGGATGTGAAAGCGATTCCCGACGAAATTATGGCATCTCACAGGAACCTGTAATTTCGTCAGAATTTTCGAAATTCGGCGAAATGGGGTGTCAAGAAAATGAGCTTTTCGGGGTGCCTTATTTTGTAAAGTGAAGTAAAATAACTTATAACGGGTGTTTTCTGACTCGGCTGGCATGCCACTCACGCGAGATGCATTCTCGCGACACAGACAACCAGACAAGGGGCAGGTGCGCTTGCCCCCTGACGCTGACCAAGCCGCAGGCATAAAATAATAACGAGCGGTAAACTAATGAGCCTGGTTATGCGAACCTCGGGGTGCCCTTGCGGCACCCCTTTTTCATTGTTGTCAGAACTCGTAATTTTGTCGGAATCTCGTTATGGAGTGAATTTCGGGGTCAAGAAAAAAGAGGCTTATAGAGGCCTTTATTCGAACAAGTGTGTTAATTTCCACGCAGAAGTGAGCCAGATTTTCCACCGAGAAGTGAGCCACCTCTAAATTATGTTTCTTGGTTCATGCTGGGGTCAAGACATTAGTGTCCTCCTTCTTTTTCCGAGCCATTTCAGCTGAGCTTGCCTTGAAGCGGAAGCTGTCATTTCCGGTTTCCAGTATGTGGCAGCGATGCGTAAGCCTGTCGAGCAAGGCAGTGGTCATCTTGGCATCCATTGCCCGTCAGGCGCATGCAAAGCATGCTGCCGGGAGGGGCCGAAGACCGTGGCTCATTCGCTGAAGCTGAGGTTTGTGGTGATGATCACGCTGGTTCGCTCATAGAGTTTGCTCAGGAGGTGGAAGAGCATCGCTCCGCCCGACGCGCAGAACGGCCCGCTCTCATTGATTGCTTTGCAATCAACTGCCGCGCAGTGGGTATCCGAGCTCGTCCACTGCCCGGCAGTCGCTGCTTGCAGCGATGAGAGGGAAGGATCACGAGAT
>Ga0163216_101432_pt1 | contig 14518 bp, 11 predicted proteins | sample SynspAceP_FD_167610 | JGI IMG/M metagenome (GOLD analysis project Ga0163216, IMG submission 167610) | Saline lake microbial communities from Ace Lake in Antarctica - Synechococcus sp. Ace-P (Illumina Assembly) | ecosystem: Environmental > Aquatic > Non-marine Saline and Alkaline > Saline ...
AGTTGTTCAGCGATGGTTTGTGCTGATTGTTTAATATCACCCTGATATTCAATAATGATATGGGACAGAGCAAAGTGCCAAATATCCACTAACTCCATCTGCAACTGAGGTAAATCTTTATGCTGGGCCTTCCACCATTTCCAGCCGTGGTGCTCAATACCTTCTACCGACTCAATCATCGCAGCACGCAAGTAGGCATAACCTGCTGTTAGCCAACTAGGGTTTACTTTGATATTCATGCTGTCTTGTAAGGCCAGCATAGTGGCAAGTTGCGTAGGTGTTAGCATAGTGGGTCCTGTAAAATAAGGTGGTTTGCAGATAGTTGGGTTTAACTATGCTGCGATAAAGGCTGCGCGCAAGGTTTGTATAAAGGCGTCTATTTGATCACGAAGTGGGGCATAGATAAAGTGTTTTTTGTTATTTTAACCCTGAGGTAAATATCAGTAAATTGTGATAGCGAGGTATTTAATTTCCAGTGCGATTTCTTTAAACAGTTTTGGGGTCGCAGCGTTAAATTGTTCAGGTATTAAGTTTCGAATAACCTTGGTACTGGCTGTTTCAGCCATGATGCGCAAGCCGGTTATAGCTTGATCTTGCGCTTCTGTTTGCGTCATTATCTGCTCTTGATAATCCTTTTCTATAAAAGGAGACAATGCATTAACCGGAATGAACACGGATAACCATTTATCGAGCTGTGTTTGACTGTCTAGTTTCAATAAATAATCTGCATTAAAAGTGTTTTTGTCTAGCGTACTTTGAGCGCCAAATAAAGCGATAGAAAGATAGACATTGGGCTCGTCCAAGGCCATTAATTCTGCTTGGCTCGTCTTGTCTGAATAGGCTGCTAATAACTGCTCTAAGGTAGGCAGATAAGTCTGTTTACTGTTGATTTTTAACAGCATGACAAGTCCGCTTATTTGCGCATAATTCAGTGGCTTATCCTGTATATCTGCAATTATGCCATTGCCATGTTGGTGCTCCCAATCACCTAATTTTTTGACTAGGGTGGTGGTGTAAGTCGTGGCGTCAATGTTTGCTTGACCATCGCTTTGATAGTTCTCTGGCTGCTGTTTTAAACCAATAAATTCATTGCTAAAGTTTTGGGTGTGATTCCAACCGCCTAGTTTATTGATATCAGGGCCATACAATAAGCGAGCAGGCCTGTCATTTTGTATATTATGCTCTTGGCCCACTTCATGGATACTGGGCTTTACATCATTATGTTCGGCCCTCGCTTGAGATGCTGCTGGTGTCGCTAAAACCAAAAAGGCGACTATTACACCAATAATTAAAGTGCAGCGGCGATACTTATTAATTTCAAGGTGCATATTTTACCTATATCACTATATTTAAATGACGACTTTACTTATCTGCAAGATGAAATGTACAAGCCCAGTCAATAAGTTGTGTTAGCGCAGGGGTGCTGCTTACTGTTTTACCAAGATAACCAAAAACAACCTTTATAGAAAGATCTCGGGGCGGTATTATTTTGAGCTTATGTCATCAGTGCTTGAAGGTCGTGGTGAAAACTGAGTAAGAGTTGACTGATTTTAAATATTGTTTGCAGGCGGGCATTGTTTTGAACGACGAAGAAAAGGGCAGTGGATGTGAAATAACAAACATGCTGTGTTAGTGGCACAGCATGTTTTGCTAAATTAGGGGCTTATTTTATGCTTTTGATAAAATCAATAACAGTGGTTGCTTGACGAGTCTCAGAAAACTCTTCAATACTTTTGCCATTACAACTTACGTTTTCTAATACCAAGCCTAAAGTACGTTGCTTAGAGCTAGTAAATACACCCACTTGTTGTGCAACAGAACGTTTAAACAAACTTAAATCATCATTAACAGCGGCTTGACAAAAGCTGGCGAAATCAGTGTCGCCAACAAACTTTACATTTTTGGCGTTATTAAGAGCAGCATCAGCATTGAATGACAAGCTAGCAGCGGCAACAACAACAGAAACAAGTAACTTTTTCATATTCAATACCTCGTTATTTAATTAATTCGTTTTCAGAGAGTTAATCTCTTCATCAACTCTCGAGGTAAATAGTAATTTAATTACAAAATATTGTTGTTTTTTCTTTGTGGTACTTTGATTAGACTTTTGTAAAATCTGCGTGTTAATGAATTAACATAATTTAAGTAATTGATAATTATGAGTTTTATATTTTTTATATTTCTTTTTGATATTACAATAGAATTAAATAAGCTATAAAATGGTGTAATTAAATTACATTTTTGTTGGTTTTTAGATGGAAAAGCTAAAATTTTACAATGTTAGTGCAAAATTGTGCCGTAAAACTGTCAATTATAGGTCTTAGTGAACCCGAGCAAATAATCATCAATATTTGCTCAGTAGGGGAACGATACAATGGTTTTGGCTTTTTTAAGTACTTTTTACTCGCCATCAACACAGGGTCAATATCCTATTTTTTTCGTTTACATTTTTTCAAATGGATACGTTTTTTTAAGGTGTTTAATCGCGTCAAGACGGTATTCATTTAAGCGCTGTTTGATGGCTTGCCCTACTAGTCCACTAGCCACAATGGCTTTAACATCTACTTTGGCCGCAGCCAGATAAGCCTGCCATATATAGTCAGCGTTGGGATAGTCACGATCTTCAAAACCAGTGCGACCACGAGCATCGGCTTCACAAGCAGTAAGAAAATCTTTGAAACGTTGTGGTTTGCGCCATGGGTCACACTGATTAAACATTTTTAACAAGGTGCTGGGTTTTAACTCAAAGGCTTTATGCACATGAGAATGAAATTCACTCATTATTAACGCCAGTTCTCTACAATCATTAGGTACTTTGATGCGATCACACAGTGTCATTATTTCGGCTAAACCGGACTTTTCATGGCCGGGATGTGATGGCCAGTGTTCTTGTGAGGTTAAGCCCTTACCTACATCATGTACTAATGCCGCAAAGCGCACCGTCAATTTAGGACTTAATTTTTGTGCTTGTTGCAACACCATAAGTGTGTGAATACCAGTGTCAATTTCTGGGTGCCACTTAGCTGGATTAGGAATACCCCACAGAATAGCTAGCTCTGGAAACCAAATATCTAAAGCGCCAGATTCCCGTAATACACTTATATAAATATCTGCGTTTTCAGCGCTTAAACTGCGTGCAGTTTCTTGCCAAACTCGTTCAGCACTTAAGTGACTTATTTCCCCAGAACGGCAAATCTCTTGCATTAATGCCATGGTTTGCGCAGCAATGGTAAATCCAAGGGACGCGTAACGCGCAGCAAATCGTGCCACTCTGAATACTCTAAGGGGATCTTCAACAAATGCCGGTGATACGTGGCGCAATAATTTATTAGCTAAATCTTGTTGGCCATTGTAGGGGTCAACAATATTGCTGTTTTCGTCCATGGCCATCGCGTTAATCGTTAAGTCGCGACGCAATAAATCTTGCTCTAATGTCACGTCTTGGGCAGCATAACATTCAAAACCATTGTAGCCCTGAGCCGTTTTGCGTTCGGTGCGGGCTAAGGCATATTCTTCTTTGCTTTTAGGATGTAAAAATACTGGAAAATCTGCGCCTACTTGCTGATAACCTAAGTTGAGCATTTGCTCTGGACTTGCGCCCACCACAACCCAATCGCGATCTTTGATATTTAAGCCGAGCAGCTTATCGCGAACTGCACCACCAACTAAGTAAACTTGCATAATAATATAATAATTTTAGCTTTTGATTGTTTGACTAGAACATTATGCCTTAATCGGCACTATTTGCACAAAGCTAGCTAAATAAAAAGATACAAATTTAGAGTTTTACCCCTTTGACAAGCGAGTGCTTACTGGTTAGTTTAACAACGCAACTTCGACAATGGCTGATCACAGTAAAACTATGTATTTGAGTTATTTTGGATTATCGGATAATCCCTTTTCTATTGCGCCTAATCCTGATTATTTATATATGAGCCCGCGTCATAAAGAAGCCTTAGCTCACCTTATTTTTGGCTTGCGGGAAAGCGGTGGTTTTGTGATGTTAACCGGTGAAGTGGGCACTGGAAAAACCACTGTGTCACGTAAGTTGATGCAGCAATTACCCGCTAATACCCAAGTAGCGATGATCTTAAATCCAACCTTGTCGGCCATTGAATTACTGGCGACTATTTGTGATGAATTGGGCATAAAACACGAAAACCAGCATATTAGCTTAAAATATTTTACCGATCTGATACTCGGTAAATTGGCCGGCAACCATCAGCAAGGCATTAATACTATATTAATTATTGATGAAGCCCAGCATTTGCAGCCGGCAGTGCTCGAGCAACTTAGATTACTAACTAATTTAGAAACTCATCGTGAAAAGCTACTAAAAGTGGTTTTGATCGGTCAACCTGAATTACAACAACTGCTTAAACGCAATGAATTACGTCAATTAGCTCAGCGTATCACCGCCCGTTATCATCTGTTACCACTGACCTCGGCAGAAGTGAAATCCTATATTGGTCATCGATTAGGGGTTGCTAACGGTGATATTAGTATTTTTAGTCAAGCGACTATTCGTGCTGCCTTTCAAATTACCGGTGGTATTCCTCGGGTGATAAACTTGCTGTGTGATCGAGCCTTAACCCTTACTTTTACCAAGCAACTACCCGTAGTACAAAAACATATTTTTTATGCTGCTGCGCAGCAAATATTGGGGGCTGATGTAGTTAAACAACGGGTAGGCCGACCTTGGACCTATCTTATGTTTGGTTGTTTTGTTACTGCTGTCGTAGTGGGCTTTTGGGTAGGACAGCAATATGCATAGTAACTGTATTACCACTGAATCCTTGCTGCCTGGCATGGTTATTGTGCAGGTGACTAAACAGAATGGCCCCCTCAAAATCCGGAAATCAGGTCTGGTGACCAGTACTGATATGATCCAAGGATTAATTGAAATGGGCATTCAAGAAGTGCAGATAGACCCGACACAGACAGTAGAGTTTGAAACACCGCTTGTGCAACATTCGTCAACCCTAAAGTTATTGCAAAGTGGGTCAGGTATTCAAAATCGGCAAGACAATCAGTTACACGACCAATTTAATCGCAGTCTGTTTTTACCCTCAGTACAGGATATTCCCTCGGCTTGGCAATTTTATGCAAAGCGTTACGGCTTGCTCGCTTTGACTATATTCTGCGGGTTTGCCCTAGGTTATGCTGTAGCGTATATGCCGAGTATTTTAAGCTTGCGTAGCCCACTTGTTATGGCTGATGCGCAGCCAACTGAGATACTTAAAAGTGAGCATGCAGAAACTAATATTACTGAAAGTACACTGGCCACCAATAAATTACCGATAGAACAAACTCCAGCCGTTTTAACTCCGCAAGGTGCTGCTCTGGATAGAGACATACCCCTTGGTAATGCAGCGGACGTTGCTGCTACGGAAGTAGCCGTTCAGGCTGGACCTGTGCAAGTGACAGCAGCAGCAACTCGCTCAGCCAGCCAGAATAACACCTTACCTCAGCTCAACGCTCCTGACACACAGCCGAGCAAAGCAGTGGAGCCGCAATTATCGCCTGAGTTAGTCAAGCGTTTTGAAAACGTGATTAAGCAAATGGATAAAGAGGCGGCATCAGGTAATTCGGCTATAGAGTCGACGGAACTATTTTCTCCAAGCGATAAGCAGATAAGACGGTCTCCTGCACTTACCCCACCAAGTGGCGAAACTAGGTCACAAGACCTACCAAGAATTGATCAGTTACCTGCCTGGGTGATGAATGAATTGCCAAGTATGTCATTTTCGGCGCATATGTATGCCTCTGATCCTGCAGAGCGCTGGGTCAGAGTCAATGGTCAAAGAATGTTAGAAGGAGACCTCATTGATAATAAGGTCAGAATCGTGCAAATTGCTTCTCAGCATGTGATTTTAAATTATCAAGGCCATGAATTTAGCATGCTGTCCATGACTGATTGGTAGTTATGCAGTCTGTTGTCTTCAAACAAAGGTTTTCAATAAAAACTGCTGTAGATTTATGCCAAAATCGTCTGGGTTAATACTGGCAGTGATCACGTCATCAGATTTTGCCAAATCTACTGGGTAGGGCTGAGCATGACTTTTTGTTTGTAAGTCATAAAATACCATCACCACCGGATTGAGTGGGTTTTGTTTATTACGTCGCAGCACCATTGCTAATTTTTCACTGTCTAATTTAACCACTGAACCGACTGGGTTAGGTCCAATACAAACGATAAACTCTTTAAATAACTGTTGATCAAGACCTGGGATTTCTTGCGCCATTAAACGTAAGGCTTCAGTAGGTTTGTAGGCGTTACGGTGGGGCCGTTTGGTGGTCAATGAATCATAAACATCAACGATAGCCGCTATTCGCCCGAACTCTGAAATGCGTTGCTGACTTAACGCTGAGGGATATCCAGATCCATCTAAGCGCTCATGGTGCAGTTCAATGACTTCTTTACTCACCTCGGATATATCGTCTATTTGACTGACTAAATCTAAGGCGTGTTTCACGTGCACTTGCATTTTATGTGTATCGACTTGGTTAAAATTTTCTGGTTTTTCAGTCAATAACAAAGGTAACTTCATCATGCCGACATCCATCAGCAAAGCGCCCACACCCAATTGCTTGAGCAGTTCAGGTTCAAAACCTAGATGACGGCCGAATAAAAGAATAAGTATGGCGCAATTAACGCTATGCTCTAAAAAATACTCATCATTTTGACTGAGTAGGGTCACAATACTAATAGCATCTTCGTGCTCAAACACCCGAGCAAGAAGGTGCTCAGATACTTCACTTACGGCTTGTAAATCTGCTATTTTGCCCTTAGCAACAGCTGTCATTAATCGTGAGTGAATGCCTTTTGCTTGTTCATATATTTTGAGTGAATGCTCAAGTTGATGGCCATAATCCTGATTAAATTTATCACTATCAAAGCCATTAGGTTTATTTTCATCAAGGATACTTTTACTCAAATCGATTTCTACTTGAAGAATGCCTTTAGCTTTAAGTTTATCAATCTCTTCATCTTGGGTAATTCTACCACCAGAAGTGACGCGGAACTTGCCCTGTTGTTTAACAACACGAGTAACAAACATGCCAGTTTTTAATTCACTTATTTCAATAGTTTTTAACATTGATACTCGGTCTCAGTTACCATATATGGCTTGCTCTATGCTAGTTTTAGATAGATTCATTCTAGCGTCACGTCGATAGATAATTTTGCTTGAAAAAATAAACAAGCGCCTCTCAATCATAATTTTATCGTGCAGGTTTAACGCGCCCATCCCCTAGTATGCGTGATTACTAGGAGTGTACCACTATGTATAAAAAAATAGTGATACTGGTAGCTGAAACTGCATAAATACTAACTCAGAATCTTTAATTTCTATAGGGCAAACCAGTGTTTTGTTTACTTAGATTGTAATTAAGTATAATCACAAGTTATGACATTGGTGGTAACACGCTAAGTTTATTAAAATCGCCAAGGATGATGGCGATTTTATTTTTGTCGACTGATTGTCAAAACAATAAGATTTAAGTCCATAGAGCATAATAGAAATAACAAAATTGAAGTCTAAATTGAAAACGTTTTCATTAATGTTAAAATTTTGTGTATAGTTCCTGCCTTGATTGAACAATAGTGCCAATTGGCCTAAAGGGAGGCAGCAGTGCAGGAAAAACACACACAATCTAGTCTGAGTATTAAAGAAAAAATTGGTTATGCCATGGGCGATGTGGCATCCAATTTTTATTGGCGAGTGTTCGACGCCTTTCTCTTTATTTTTTATACCGATATTTTTGGTTTGGCGCCGGCTGCTGTTGGTACCATGATGCTGGTGACACGATTAATCGACGCTTTTTCTGACCCATTAATGGGCGCTATGGCTGACCGCACACAAACACGTTTTGGTAAGTTTAGACCTTATTTATTATGGGGTATTTTGCCTTTAGCCACTGCTGGGGTATTAACCTTTACCGTACCTGACTTGAATGACGGTGGGAAACTGGTTTGGGCCTATTGTACTTACATCTTTATGATGTTGGCTTATACCTTCATTAATGTGCCCTATGGAGCCTTATTGGGGGTAGTGACTGCCGACAGTCAACAGCGTACGACCTTAACCAGTTTTCGTTTTATAGGGGCTTTTTCTGGTGGTACATTAGTGGCTTATATGACACCTAAATTGGTGGCCTTTTTAGGTCAAGGCAATGAAGCCCTTGGCTGGCAATTAACTATGACAGCTTATGGTTTTGTGGCCTTGGTTTTATTTGTGATTACTTTTTTGAGTACCAAAGAACGCATATCACCGCCCGTGGGTCAAAAAACGCCCATTTTGCAGGATGTTAAGGATTTATTGGCGAACAAACCTTGGCTTGTCCTATTTTCCTTAGCACTGATTATTATGTTAACCATAACCTTACGTGGCAGTGTCGGCACCTTTTATTTTAAGTACCACGTGGGGCGTGAAGACCTTATTGCTGAATTTTTAGCGATTTATATGATTGCCTTAGGCATAGGTGCTGCCAGTACACCCTTATTGAGTCGCTTTTTCGATAAAAAAACCCTATTAATTATCCTCATGTCCATAGTGGCATTACTTTCGGCCTTGTTCTTTTTTGTGCCAAAAGACGCTATTTGGTTAATGTACAGCTTACAATTTGCGATTGGCTTATGTTTAGGGCCCAAATCTCCCTTAGTTTTTTCCATGTACGCTGATACCGCTGATTATTCGCAATGGCGAAACGGCAGGCGAGCAACGGCGATGATTTTTTCTGCGGCCTCTTTTTCGCAAAAACTCGGAGGGGCAATAGCGGGTGCGATGATGGGCTGGATGTTGGGTGCCTTAGGTTATGTTGCTAATCAGCAGCAAAATGAGGGTTCTGAGTTGGCTATTGTCTTGTTAATGACCCTAATCCCTGCTGCATTCGCGCTGTTGGCGGTGTTTGTTGTACGCTTTTATTCCCTCTCAGAAAAACAGATCAAGCTGATTCAGCACGAATTAAAACTAGGTGAACAAGATGCCCAGTAATTTCAAACAAAAAACAAATTCCGACACTCTATACAGTGAAGCCAGTGGGGCTATTTATCGTTTGCAAAGCCCAACATTAATGCCCAATGCCGCTGGTTTTTTGTGGAATAAAGGCATGTTGATTCAAGCTAATTGCCGGGGGTATGCTATCGCCCAATTTATGCAGCCTGACGCGAGTAAATATGTGTCTGGACCGGCGCTTGAAGCTAAAACCTTTATGCAACCGGAACAGCCTTATTATGCCCATCATCCAGGGCGCTTCTTTTACATCAAAGATAATACTACAGGTCAATTTTTCTCTGCGCCTTATGAGCCTGTGCGTGCGCAACTTGCTCACTTTGAATTTATAAATGAAGGGCATCAGATAAGCTGGATAGCAGAATGTTTGGATATTAGAGTTACCCTATGTTTGCGTTTGCCCACTGAAACTGCGCTGGAATGCTGGCAATTGAAAGTCACAAATCTGCTAGAAACCGAGCGTGATATCAGTGTTTATCCTTATTTCCCTATTGGTTATCGTTCTTGGATGAATCAAAGTGCTTATTTTGATCACCAGCTTAATGCCATTGTGTGTCGCAGTATCGAACCTTATCAAAAAGTGGCAGATTATTTTAAAAATCAAAGTCTGCATGAGCTCACATTTTTAGCCTGTGATCGCCCCGTAGATGGCTGGGAAACACGTCAACATGCATTTGAAGGTGAAGGCGGCTTGCATGCCCCAAGCGGAGTGACCGACCCAGCCTTAGCCAATGGTCAAGCTAATTACTGCACGCCAACGGCCGTGATGCAACACAAGTTAAAGCTGCAAGGTGGACAATCAACCCTGCTGCATTTTATTTTTGGGCCGGCCAAAGACCAACAACATATCGCAGTGCTTAAACAGCAATTTTTACACAATCCGAGTCAAGTATTTGAGCAGCTCGGCCAAGACTATCAAGCCTATCTAAAAGCAGGTGAAGGTGTCATCAATATCACAACCCCAGACCACGAATTTGATGCCTATGTGAATCATTGGATGGCACGTCAACTTTATTACCACGGCGATGTCAATCGTTTAACTACGGACCCACAAACTCGTAATTATTTACAAGACAGCATGGGCATGACCTATATCCGTCCTGCTGCAACACGAGATGCTTTTGTTCTGGCCCTGAGTCAGCAAAAAATATCCGGCCAAATGCCGGATGGTATATTGCTTAGTGCAGGCGCTGAACTTAAATATATCAACCAAGTACCGCATACTGACCATTGTGTATGGTTACCCATTTGTTTTAAGGCCTACTTAGATGAAACTGGCGACTATGAATTATTAGACGTGCTGGTGGCGTTTAGTGATTCGGAGCAATTGCTGAGTATTAGTGAGCACATCAGTTTGGCGATGCATTGGTTAGATAAAAGTCGTGATGAACGTGGTTTAAGTTATATCAATCAAGGGGATTGGTGTGACCCTATGAATATGGTGGGCTACAAAGGCAAAGGTGTTTCCGTATGGTTGAGTTTGGCTAGTGCCTATGCACTCAATTTATGGGCCGAGATATTACAACAACATCATCATAAGGATGCCGCTGACCTAGCGTTTTTTGTACAGCAAGGGCAACTTATAAATGACGCCGTTAACCAACACTGTTGGTCGCAGCGCTGGTTTGCTCGCGGTATAACCGATGAGGGACGGGTGTTTGGTATTGATAGCGATACAGAAGGCAAAATATTTTTAAATCCACAAAGTTGGGCGTGGTTGAGTGGCGCGGCTAATCAGCAACAAACAGAGCTAATGTTAGAGGCAATAAAACAACAATTGCATACACCCTATGGCGCCATGATGTTAGCACCTAGTTATACCCATATGGTTGAAGACATTGGTCGTATTACTCAGAAATTTCCTGGTACGGCTGAAAACGGCTCGGTATACAATCACGCCAGTGCCTTTTATATATTCAGTTTATATCATATAGGCCAAGCTGATTTAGCCTATGAGCAACTCAAATTAATGCTACCCAATCAGGACGATATGGTACGCCGTGGGCAGTTACCTTTATTTGTGCCCAATTATTATCGTGGGGCCTATTATCAATTTACTGATGAAGCCGGAAAGTCTAGCCAATTATTTAATACCGGCACCGTCGCTTGGTACTATCGTATTCTTATTGAGCAATTATTCGGCGTGGTTGGTAATAAACAAGGTTTGAACATTTCACCTCAGTTACCGAGTGCTTGGTTGACCGCCTTTGTTCAACGGCGCTTCAGAGGCGCGGTGTTTAACATTCACTTCGAACGTGTTTCAAATGTGAAACAACAGCAAATTTATGTTGAAAATCGCTTAATCGAAGCGCAATGTATTGTCGATTTTGTGGCGGGTGCAGAATATCAAGTCAGGGTGCAACTGCCATTTAGTGTTAAAACTACACAGGGAGTTGAGTAATGCCTTTAATAGAAAAACACCATAACACTGGTTTAAAACTTATTATTGTTATGGGGGTTAGTGGTTGCGGGAAGTCTTCTGTAGGCGCAAAAATTGCCGAAGACTTGGGCTATCAATTCATAGAAGCCGATGATTTTCATTCTGCAGAATCTAAAAAACATATGGCCTCAGGTAAAGCGTTAACCGATGCTATGCGGGAACCGTGGTTGCAATGTTTGACCAAAACTATCACCAGTGAGCCTAAGCAAGATAAGGTGATGGCATATTCTGGCTTACGTCGTAATCATCGGCAACGATTTCGTGATCTGGGATTTGAAACACTTTTTATTCATCTTTATGGTGAACAAGAGGTTATAGAACGTCGCATGCAGCAGCGTAAAAATCATTTTATGCCTGCGGCACTATTAGCCAGTCAGTACAGTGACTTAGAATTGCCTCATGCTGAACCTGATGTTGTGACCTTAGATATTGGTATTGATTTTCAGTACATTGTTGAACGTGTGCACGCAGTTGTGCGCTTAACTCAACCAATGGCGTTGACTGGCGAACCGGCATAATACAAGCAAATAAATCGCTATCACAAGTACCATGATTGGCATAACTACACCACCTGGGCCATAGACCTCTATTGCGTTTGCAATGAAAAATGAATGGTAGAGTTGCACAATAACGCCTAAGAGTGATATCCACAGCAGTGGTGCGGCATAGGTCTTTTTTAGGGCTAAGGCCATACAACCGAAGGTGCCTGCAAAAACAGCGCACGCAAAGGCAATTGACACCCACAGTGGAAAATTCAAATAGAGTGCCTGTTCAGCAGGGGGCAGTTGGCTAATTTGTTCATCTGTCATTATATGCTGTTGAATAAATGCCATCACTCCTATTAGATTCCAAACCAATAGTAGTAAACTTGTCGGTAAAAACCAGCGAGCAATTGAGTTGGTTTGAGTAGTATTGTTTTCCATTTTTTTCAGCCTAGTTTATTTTTTAAGACGCAACGAATCTGCCAATAGTAGCTGCTAGGATAGCGTTAAAACTAAAATTTTGCTGGTTGAAAATCAAGCGCATATCTTCCGAATTTTGCCTCTCATCTGCAAAAACACTCAAAATAAGGCAAATCATTGCCGTCATGCAGCAAGAAAACTAACACTTATCTAAGCGGCTTTAATACAATTTCGGCCGTTTTGTTTAGCTTGATAAAGCGCCGCATCTGCCCGGGAAAACAAAGTAGAGGAGGTATCATGGTTTTGGTACACGGTACTTCCTATGCTGCACGATACGCCATGTTTTTGTAACAGGCTGTCCATGGCCACGGCAGCGTTTATGCGCTCAGCAATCAATTGGATGGTGGGGGCATGGGTGTCGGTTAATAAACAGCAAAACTCATCACCGCCAAAGCGAAAAGCAAAATCAGAATCTCGCAGGCAATGGGTTAGAGTTTGAGTAAATGCGATTAGCACTTTGTCCCCGTCATGGTGACCATACTGATCATTGACTTGTTTGAAATTATCTAAATCTAAGACTAACAAACCAAAGGGGCTATGATGGCGCTCTGCTTGACTAATCAATCGCCCGACGGCTTCATCATAACTGGCGCGATTACCTAAAGACGTTAGAAAGTCCTTCATCGCAAATTGTTTTATTTTATGATGCTCAAGGGCATTGTTTAGTGGGTTAGAAAAATACAAATGCATTTGCTGTAAAATTTGCCAGTCGCCATTGGCTAAAGTGCGGCTTAAACCATAGTGAATAGCGGCAAAGACCTGCCCATTGCGCAAGCAGCTTAAGGTTTTACTCTTACTGTTAGGGTGCCAAGAGCCTAAGCTAATAGATTGGTCAGCAAATTGGATCTTAAGTCCGTCAAGTCTCAGTCTGATTTGAAGTTGTTGAAAATAAACTTCGCTCAGGCGTGACAAATCTATCGTGGTCAGTAATTTATGCATAAACTGATTCACTTCGGTATGGCTCATTCCATGATTGAATTGTTCTAGATTAAAGAAGTTTTCACTGATACCTTCATCATAAAACGGATTGAGTTGTTCCAAAAGACGCTCCTGCCAATATTTTGGCTAATAACTAACTATGGTATTTCTGATTAGGTATGAGCAAATAGTGTGCCTAGAGTATAAAAACCATAGAATTAACTAACTAAAGGGCTAACATGCACGGAAATTTGGCCAATATAGTGATTTTAATGGCGGTAGCGGTGGCTACTTTGTGGTTGTTTAAACGCATTAATTTACCGCCTATTTTAGCCTATCTATTTTGCGGTATTCTTGCCGGACCCGATCTACTCGCCTTATTTGAACACCCTGAAGATATGCAAAACTTTGCCGAGTTGGGCATTGTTTTTTTACTGTTTTCACTAGGCTTAGAGTTTTCACTACCTAAAATGTTAGCTATGCGCCATTTAGTATTTGGCGTGGGCTTGAGTCAAATGGTGCTCACTACTTTAGTGTTTTTAGTGATTGCTATGCTCTTAGGATTTGATGGCAAAGCAGCCTTAGTGATCGGTGGCATGATCGCGCTATCTTCAACCGCTATCGTGATTAAACAAAGTAGGGATCTTGGCATTATAAATACGCCCAGAGCTCAGATCGCGGTCAGTATTTTGCTATTACAAGACTTAGCGGTTGTGCCCTTATTAATTCTCGTGCCCTTACTCGCTGACGACGCCCAACAAAGTTTATGGCTGGCAATTACCATGGCCTTAATTAAGGGGGTAATAGTGGTGGTGATACTGATGTCTGTTGGTAAATGGATACTACCTAAGCTATTTAGTGAAATAGCGCGCACCCGCACCGATGAGTTGTTTGTATTAACCACTATCATGGTGACCCTGTTAGCCGCCGGTTTGGCCTTTTCATTTGGCTTATCCATGGCCTTAGGTGCTTTTTTAGCCGGGATGATGTTGGGAGAAAGCCAATATAAACATCAACTCGAAGCGGATATTAGGCCATTTCGCGACATCTTAATGGGTTTGTTTTTTATCACTATTGGCATGCGTCTTGAGCTGCATAATTTGCCAGGGCAATTACACTGGGCCTTGTTGGGACTGGTGGTTATTATGGGCCTTAAAATACTATTAATTAAGCTTTCAGCTTGG
>Ga0163216_101433_pt1 | contig 14484 bp, 14 predicted proteins | sample SynspAceP_FD_167610 | JGI IMG/M metagenome (GOLD analysis project Ga0163216, IMG submission 167610) | Saline lake microbial communities from Ace Lake in Antarctica - Synechococcus sp. Ace-P (Illumina Assembly) | ecosystem: Environmental > Aquatic > Non-marine Saline and Alkaline > Saline ...
GCGCTCTATGCCACGCAGCTGACCGGAGAGGCGGTGCCGCTGCAAGTGCTGGCGGTGCTGGATACAGCGCGCGGCGATGTTGCGGTGAGCCGTGTCGCGGGGGCCGAGGCGCCGGGCCGTGTGTTCGAGCTCTGGGCGATTGTGCCGGAGGCGGCACCTGTGTCGTTGGGTGTTCTGGACGCGGGGGGTACCATGCGGGTGACCTTGCCGGATGCCCTGCGTGGTCGCGCAGCGGAAATCACACTGGCAATCTCGGATGAGCCGACGGGCGGATCGCCTACGGGTGCGCCGACAGGTGCCGTGCTGGCTGCCGCTCCGCTGGTTGAGCTATGAGTCTTGAAAAGTTGCATTTGTGTTGAACTGGTGGTCGTTGCTGCGCCATCGTTAGGGTATGCGACCGCCTCTGATTGAAAATCTGCAATACGCCAAATTCACGCCCGGCATTTTCGAGCAGATGGGCGCGGGCGGTGTCGATGCGGTGCATGTGACCATCGCCTATCACGAGAGCCTCCGTGAGATGGGGCTGACCCTCGGGCAATGGAACCGCTGGTTCGAGGCGCACACCGATCTGATCTTCAAAGGGACTGTGTGCGCCGCGCACACCAGACGGGCCGCACGGCGATTTTTTTTCGGCTTCCAGAGCCCCAGCACTATCGAGGATGACATCGGGCTGGTCGAAATTTGCCACCAACTGGGCATCCGCTTCATGCAGCTGACCTACAACAACCAGCCGTTGCTGGCGACAGGGTGTTACGAGGACTACACTGCGGGCCTCAGCCGCATGGGCCGTCAGGTAGTTACCGAGATGAACCGCGCGGGTCTGGTGGTGGATATGTCCCATTTCGATCACCCGCGCCAAGCCTGCATGGTGGCACAAGACCTTGCGTAACAAGTCCGACGAGGCGCTAAGAGCGCTAACTGAAAATGGCGTTTTTTGGTTTTTCCGTTCATCTTCATAATCTTGTGTGCGAATTTTAATGCATTGCGCGAAGTTTCTGCCAGATGATCGAGGAGGCCGCACGGCGCTATGGCGCGCAAAATCTCGGGGTCGGCACGGACCTGTGCCAATACCAGCCCGACAGCGCTGTAGAGTGGATGCGCGTGGGCCGTTGGTCGAAGGTGATCGACTGGAGGCGACCAGCCTCAGCGATGCGGACATCGACGGGATCATGGGTGGCAACTGGCTGAGGTTTTATGAGCGCAGCTTCGGGCCGCTGTCATGAAGGACACCCTGGAGACCCCACCGCAAATGCCGCTGCGCCCGCCGTCGCAGGTGATGCGCCTGTCGTGGATGGGGACAATGTTCCCCACCCGCCTGTCGTTCTTGCGCAGCCTGATTCACCGTCTGGCGGCGGAGCATGCGCAGGTCACGCGGCAGGTGTGGGAGTTGTGTCCAGACGGTTTTGGCCACGCGATGTTCAGCGTGGATCTGGGTGGGCATAGCTATTCGCTGGTCGCTGTCTCGACCGGTCTACCACCGGCGCTGCGCACGGACCGGGTGATCGCCGCGGCTTGGGACACGTCCTCTGTTCTGTTTGACGGTTTGCCGGGTGCAGATGACATCGCGCGCATCAAGGCCAACGCGTCGCTACAAGATGCGGGGCGCTTTGGTCCCCGTGATCTCATCCTGAGCTGCGCCAATAAATCCGTGCGTCTCTTTGCCCATGTGGTTGCAGCCTTGCGTGCAGGTCGCCAGCCCAATGTGGATATGGTCCGCGACGTGGGCTATCTGATGCGCACCACCGCCGTTTATGGAAACGGCAAATTCGGCATCACCGGCTGTGCGCCTTTGACATGCAGCACGGGCTGGGCGGGCCATGCGCGGCGCAGATGCTGACTGTCTGGCTGATCCGGCATTTTACCCACGCGCTGGGTGAACACGTCGGGCAGGGCGCGCTGGACCCCGCGATCAAACGCCATCTGGGCATTGGAAACGCCACTGGACTGGGGATGGCACCTTTTCTGGTGACGCATCCGGTGCTTCTCAATAACTGGATTATTGCGCGGGAAACGGCGCTGGCGCGGGTGCGTGCGGTGGCCGCGCTGATCCCTGCCCAAATCGCGCGGTTGGGCAAATTGGCACAATGTGTAGCCGGACATCTGGAGGAGTGGAACTTAGCGGACCCTGTGCATCAGGCGCGGATCGCAGCACTGCGTGCGGAATGGGGTGTTGTCTCGACGGCCTTGCAGCCTTTGTTTCCGGCGCAGTCCCAGCCGGTGGAGGCGGTGATGCAGCATGTCTCGGGGACGGGCGAGGACATGCAAGAACTGATGGCGGCCCTGTTTATCGAACCTTTCGGTGATCTTGTGGACTGGCTTGCTGATCCCTACTGCGCTTTTGCGCCGCCGCTGCGCGACACTGATGCGCTGGGCGTGGATTATGCCGCGCCCGACGACTGCGGCCAGTTCTGGTATGTCTCCGCCGCCAAGATGGAGCCGCGTATGGGCCTGCGTTTACCGAGGAAAGTGCCCTGCTGGAGACACCTTTGGACATCGCGCGCCGTGTCGCGGCGGCCTATGCTGACCTTCCTGCACGTACCGAGGCTGTGTGGGCCTTTTTGACCCTGCATCCTGATCAGGCGCTTGTGGTCGAGCGTATAACGCTTTCCGCCCGTTATCTTTATGCCGAAATCCACGACAACCTTATCGCGCAAAGCTGCCTGCCTGTGGATATGCTGCGCGGCAAGCTCGGACCGCTGGACGCGGATCACCCTGTGTCAAGGCGCGCCTTTGGCGGATGGGTTGGGCGAGGGCGCTGATGACTGATGACTGATGACTGGTGGCTGCCGGCGTTTGGCACATGACCCTGTCGATGAACGAAATACAGACGTTGGCCGCCAAAGACGCGCGCGGAGCATGTGCGCCGCCTGCGCAGGCCGCGCAGTTCGGGGCGGCAGCGGCTGCACATCTTGTTGCGAGGCGCAATGCGGCGGATTTGAGCGCGGCACTCGGCTCACTTCCGCAAGGTCTGATCCTGACGCTGCCGCTGGTGATTGCGCGGATCGTTGAACCCGCGCGGGACGGGCTGGCAACTGGTGCGGTGCCCGAGGACGGCATCGTTCTGGCAGTATCTAACGCTGCATGCTGCCGCATCTGGCGTGGCTGAGTGCGGAGGGTGTCCTTGCACTGGACCTGACGAAACCTGCGAAAAAGCTGCCGGTCCTGCGCATTGATTTACCGAAGGAGATTATATCGGACTGGACGGCCCTTACCGCTCGTCTGCTGGTGCTGGACATGGATGCTGCGCGCCGATCGGGGGCCGGAGCGATAACGATTAGGCGAAAGGCGGCTTTGGGTAGGTGACGCCTGCCAGATAGAGGCCATGCGGCGGGCAGACAGGTCCACAGGCTGCACGGTCTCGCGCGTCCAATGCGTCCTGCACGTCCCCGGGAGTCAGCGATCCGCTGCCCACGCGCTCCAGCGTGCCGACAAAACTACGCACCTGATTGTGCAGGAACGACCGTGCGCGGACATCGAAATGTACCTCGGTGCCATGGGGCGTTTCCACCTCGGACACGGTCAGCCGGTCCAACGTTTTGACAGGGGTTTTCGCCTGACAGATGGTCGAACGGAATGTGGTGAAATCATGCTCGCCCAGCAGGCGGTCTGCGGCGTCCTGCATGGCCGAAATATCCAGTCGGTTCTTGATCTGCCAGACAAAGCCCTTCTGATGCGTGACCGGCGCGCGGCGGCACAGGATGCGGAAGAGATACTGTCGCTCCAGCGCGGAGAAGCGCGCGTGGAAATCATCGTCTACTGTCACGCAGTTCACGATTGCGACCGGCAGCGGTTTTAGATGGTAGTTGAGCGCCTCCGACAGGCGGAAGGGCGTCCAGTTGCGCGTCATATCGCAATGCGCGACCTGTGCCATCGCGTGCACGCCCGTATCCGTCCGCCCTGCGGCGGCGATGGTATGCTCGCGCGGTTCCAGTCGCGCCAGCGCGTCCTCGATAGCACCCTGCACCGAGGCGAGCGTCTTCTGGCGCTGCCAACCGTGGAAGGGCGCGCCGTTATATTCGACCTGAAGGGCATAACGTGGCATAAAAGGGGCTTTATCGCGGGGGCCTGTCTGTGGCAATCCCTACAAAAAGGTCGTATGTAACAAGTGTTAACAAGGGTAAGGTTCTCGTGGTACTCTCTCAAATCGCTGACGGCATCTGGCGGCAGGTCGAAGCTGTGCAGGATACGGTCTCGGAGACATTCTTCGAGCCGGTGATCCGGCTGGGTGTTACGGGGCTTGCGCGGTCGGGCAAGACGGTTTTCATCACATCGCTGGTGGCCAACCTGATGGACCGCGGGCGTATGCCCGGACTTGTGGCGGCGGGCGAGGGGCGGATCGAGGCGGCGTTTTTGCAGCCGCAGCCCGATGATACTGTTCCGCGCTTTGAATACGAGGCGCACCTGGCGGCCCTCACGGCGAAAACACCCACATGGCCCGACAGCACCCGCGCGGTGTCCGAACTGCGGTTGAGCCTGCGGGTGCGGCCGACAGGGCTGCTCGCAGGGCTGCAAGGGCCGCGCACGATCCATCTGGATATCGTGGATTATCCGGGCGAATGGCTGCTGGATCTGGGGCTGCTGGACCTCACCTATGACGCATGGTGCGCGCTGACGCTCGCCCGCATCGCGCCGCGCGCACAGGCGCAGGCCTATCTGGCGCTGGTGGCCAGCACCGATCCGCAGGCCCCGCTGGAAGAGCCTGTGGCCAAGGCGCTGTCGGGTGCATATGCCGCCTATCTCAAGCAGGCGCGCGCCGACGGGTTTTCCGATTGCACGCCGGGGCGGTTCCTGCTGCCCGGTGATCTGGCGGGCTCGCCCGTGCTGACGTTTGCGCCGCTGCCTGCCGCTGACAGTGACGCGCGCAAATCTTTGCGCCGCGAGATGGCACGGCGGTTCGAGGCCTACAAACGCGAGGTCGTCAAGCCGTTCTTCCGCGATCATTTTGCCCGCATTGACCGGCAGGTGGTGCTGGTGGATGCGCTGGGTGCGATCAACGCAGGCCCGCCTGCGGTTGAGGATCTGCGCGCCGCGATGAGCGAGACGCTGGGCGCCTTTCGCCCCGGCCGCAACAGTTTCCTGAGCGGTCTTCTGGGCGGGCGGCGGGTCGAGAAAATCCTCTTTGCCGCCACCAAGGCCGACCATCTGCACCACAGCCAGCACCCTCAACTGACCGCGATCATGGAGGCGCTGACCCGCGAGGCGCGCGAGCGGGCGCGGTTTGCAGGCGCGAAAACGCAAGCTCTGGCCATCGCGTCGCTACGGGCCACAACCGAGGATACGATGATGCATGAAGGCGCGTCGCTGGACGTGGTGCGCGGGACGTTGCTGGACACCGGAAAACAGGCCGCGTTCTATCCCGGCGTGCTGCCCGAGGATCCGGCGCATCTGCTCAGTCCTGCCAAGGCGGGGGCCGAGAAATGGCTGGATGCCGATTACCAGATCATGCGCTTTGCGCCTGCACCGCTGACCCTGCGTCCGGGCGACGGGCCTCCGCACATCCGTCTGGACCGTGCAGCAGAATTTCTGATCGGAGACCGTCTGTGAACGCTGTCTCGATCAGGCTCGCGCGCGCGCTTGACGCGGGCAAGCTGGCCGATATTCTGGGAGCCGCGAATGCGCAACTGGAGTGGTTGCCACGGCTCTATTCCTCGGCAGAGGAGATCATGCTCATCGGGGAGATGATCGACGCGGGCTGGGTGCGCAGCGCTTATCTGGGCGATATGCTTGCTGGGTTTATTGCGCGCAAGGGCACCGAGATCCATGCATTGGCCCTACGCCCTGATCTGCAAGGTCGTGGTGTGGCCCGTACCCTGATGCGCGATGCGCAGAGCAACGCGAACAAGCTCGGGTTGTGGAGTTATCAGGCTAACGACCGCGCCTCCCAATTTTATGAACGCGCCGGTTTTACCGAGATCTTGCGCACGGATGGCGCGGGCAACGACGCTTATCTGCCCGACATCCGCTACGAATGGCAAAGGGAGGTTGTTTGATGGCCAAAGGCCCGGTTCTGTTCGATCTGGACAATGACACCGCCGCGCGCCCCTCGGTGGCGGAGGCGCCGCCGGTCGAGGATCTGTCGGCACAGAATGCACCGCAAGGGCAGGCAATGCAGATCGCAGCACGGCTGGCGGCATCCAAACCCTCCAAGCTCACGCGACTGTTCTGGGGGCTGGCGGTGGCGGTGGTGGGAGCGTTTGTCTCGCTTGCCGCATGGACGTTCATCACCGACCTGATGGCGCGCTATCCGCTGTTGGGCGCCGCGATGTCTGCGCTGATGGCCGCGTTTTTGTTGGTGTTTGCGCTGGTTGCCCTGCGCGAAGTCGCAGCCATTGGACGACTGGGCCGTTTGGACGGGTTGCGCCACAGCGCGGTGGAGGCTTTGGCGCAGGACGATTTGGCGGCTGCGCGGGGTGCCACGGACCGGCTCGTGGCGCTCTACAAGGGCCGCGAGGATACCCGCTGGGGCCGCGACCGGCTGGCGGAGCTGCGCGGGGATCAACTCGATGCCACAGGCCTTCTTGCGCTGGCAGAACGGGAGCTGCTTGTACCGCTGGACCGTGCCGCGCAGCGCGAGGTAGAGGCTGCCGCACGGCAGGTGGCGACCGTGACCGCCCTTGTGCCGCTGGCGCTGGCAGATGTCGTGGCTGCTCTCACCTCCAACCTGCGGATGATCCGGCGCATTGCCGAAGTCTACGGCGGACGCTCGGGCTTTTTCGGCAGCTGGCGTCTGACGCGCGCGGTGCTGTCGCATCTGGTTGCCACGGGCGCTGTGGCCGTGGGAGACGACATGCTGGAGCCGATCCTTGGCGGCTCGCTGCTGGGCAAGCTCAGCCGCCGCTTTGGCGAGGGGCTGGTAAACGGAGCGCTGACAGCGCGCGTTGGTGTGGCGGCGATCGAGGTGTGCCGCCCGCTGCCCTTCACCGCCGCCGCGCGACCCAAAGTGCGTACCATCATTGCGCAGAGCCTTGGTGGGTTGTTTGGTAAAGCAGGCAAGGACAGCTAGGGAATTCCCTGCTGCCAGAGGTCGCCTGCGCGCTGAGGCTGGTGACACGACATAAAGAATAAAGAACGACAGGATCAACGCACATGGACGGTCTTTTGGTACTTCTGGCGCTGGTGGTGCTGGCAATCCCCGTGGCTTTGATCGGACTGATCATCGGGCACACAGCAGTGCGCAACCGCCTGGCAGAGGCGGAAAGTAAGATCGCCAATTTGCAAGATGCGCTGGCACAATTGCGCGCGCAGGGCGATGCGGGGCGTGAGGGTGTGAAGACTGCTGACGCGCCAAAAGCGCCGGTAGAGGCATCAAAGGTGCGGGAGCCGGTTGCGGAGCCCCCGGTGCCTCCGCAATCGCAGAGCGCGCCGCCCCCGATCGCCCGTGTCGCCCCGCGACCCTTGTCGCCCGTTGCACAAGCGCTTGCCGACTTCGGCCCGTGGGTACAGCATAACTGGTTTTACGCGGTTTCCGCTGCCTCACTGGCGCTGGCGGGGATTTTTCTGGTGCAATACGGGATGGAGAGCGGTCTGCTGCCACCGCGTGCGCGGGTTGCGGCTGCGATGGTCTTTGGTCTCACGCTGATCGGGGTGGGTGAGTATATCCGCCGCCGCTTTGGCGACGGGGCGCAATCGGCCACGGCCTATCTGCCTTCGGTTTTCTCTGGCGCGGGGATTGTCACGCTGTTCGGCGGGATATTGTCGGCACGGATGCTCTATGATCTGATCGGTGGCGGTGCGGCGATGGGCGGTATGGTCGTGGTCGCCTTGATCGCGGTCTTGTTGGGCTGGATGCACGGGCCGCTGCTGGTCGCGGTGGGCGTGATCGGAGCTTACGGCGCTCCGGTGGTGCTGGGCAACTCCAGCCTCGATGCGAGCCCTTTGTTCGGCTATTTCGCAGTCGTGGCGGCGCTTGGCCTGGGAGTGGATACGGTCCGGCGCTGGGGGTGGATCTCGGCGCTGACGCTGGTGCTGGCTTATCTGATGGGCATTGCGATTGTGTTGGGCGGGGGCAGTGCTGTTCCGTGGACGGGGCAGATCTATTTCGCCGTGCTGCCGCTGTTGGCCATCCTGATCCCCGCACGCGGTGTGGTTCCGGACCACGCAGGCCCGCCTGCATTGCTGGGCGTTCTGGGGCGCATGACGCTGGGCGCGAAGGAGCGCGGCGACACGTGGCCCGCCTTCCCGACACTGCTGGCGTTCTCCAGCGTCGCGGCCAGTTGCGTCATCATCCTGACCATGTGGAAACCGGGCGAGGCCGAGATCTGGCTCAGCGTCGGATTGTTGTTCGTGCTGGGTGCCATTCTCATCCTGTGGTCACATCGCGCGCCCGCGCTTCAGGATGTTGCATTGCTACCGCTGGGCACGCTGTTGCTGTCGGTGTTCTCGCAGGCGGAGAACAACCGCATCAGCTACCGCGACTTTATCGGGACCTATGCTGAAAACGGCGAGGCGGCCTTTCCCTTGGTGATCACCATTCTGGTGGGCCTCGGTGTGGCGCTGTCGGTGCTGGCGCTGTGGCGCGCGCGGCAAGGCGGGCAGTTCGGCGCGGCATGGGCGGCGGTGGCGGCAGTCTTTGCCCCCGCGATGGCAATTATTCTGGAGATGGGCTGGAACCCCTCTGCCGTGATCGGCGGCTACCCTTGGGCGCTGCACGCAGCGGGGCTGGCTGTGTTGATGGCGCTCTTTGCCAAACGTCTGGCGCGCGCAGACGGAGACTATCGGCTTCGGGTGAGCTTTGCGGTGATGTCGATGCTGGCCTGTCTGGCGTTTGCTTTCGTGATCATCCTGAGTTCCGTTGCGTTGACAGTGGCGCTGGCGGTGGTTGTCGTGGTTGCTGCTGCGCTGGACCGCGCGTGGACTCTGCCTGCGCTGTCATGGTTTATCGCTGTCGGCGTGGTGACGCTGGGCTACCGGTTGGTGGTCGATCCCGGTTTGGCATACGGGGCCGAGGGGCCTCTGGCGGGCGTTCTGCTGGCCTATGTCGGTACGCTGGTCGCCTTCGTCGCGTCCTTGTGGCTCCTGCGTCCATTGGAACGGCGCACGGCGAAAGTCATGCTGGATTCCGCTGCGTGGTCCACCGCAGGCCTTACGATCAGCCTGTTGCTGCTGCGCTGGATCGAGAGCAACGTTGGCCGCGCGTATGTTGATACCCACTGGAGCCTCGGCCTGAACGCGGCGATCTGGCTGGGACTGGCGCTGGCACAGGTGCAGCGTAGCGAGGGACGCTTTAGCGGCGTTCTGGATAAAATACGCTGGGGACTGGCGGCACTGTTTGCGTTGATCGGGGGGGGTGCCCTGCTGGCGGCGCTGACCGAGGCGAACCCGCTGTTTAACGTGGGCGAATCCGGCGATGTTTTCGGTCTGGTTGTCCTTAATACGCTGGCTGCGGCCTATCTGCTGCCCGCGCTTGTCCTGCTGGCAGGTGCGTGGCGGCTGGAGCGGATCGACCCGCGTTTACGTCGCGCGTTGATGGCGGCGGGGGGCGCGCTGGCGGCGTTCTGGGCAGTGGCGGTGATCCGGCATTTCTGGCAGGGTGGCGATATGATGCCCCTGTCGCAGGGCATCTCGCAGCCCGAACAATACACCTATACCATCGTTCTGCTGACGACCGGTGCGGCACTATTCTATCAGTCGCTGGCGCGCCGCTCTGCTGTTTTGCGTCGTGCCGGGTTGGTTGTGATCGGCTTGGCCGTGGCCAAGGTGTTCCTGATTGACGTCACCGATCTGGACGGGCTGACGCGGGTCTTCTCGCTGCTGGTGCTGGGGCTGGCGCTGGCAGCGCTCGCGTGGCTCAACCGTTGGGCGCAGGAGCGCTACGGCGCGCCCGCCGCCGCACCACCACCGCTCCCGGATCAAGGATCGGACGCAAGATAAGACACGCTTGCCCCTTCAGGGGCAGGCGCTTATAAGCCACCCCAACATGACAGAGCATCTGATCATACAGCGAATTACGTCCCCGGCGCTCGGCCTGACCTGAGCTGCCGGGCAAAGGTGTTCGAGCCGCTCGCACCGACCCCATATCCCTGACAAATCCGACGAAAAAGGACGCCCTCATGTGCGCCGAGACCCCAGAAACAGTTGACTACAAAGCCACCCTGAACCTGCCCAAAACCGATTTCCCGATGCGCGCCGGACTGCCCACGCGCGAGCCTTTATGGCTTGAGCGTTGGGAGAAGATGGGCATCTACAACCGTCTGCGCGAGAAGGCCAAGGACGGCGGGCGCAAGCAGTTCACCCTGCATGACGGTCCTCCCTATGCCAACGGCCACCTGCATATCGGTCACGCGCTGAACAAGACGATCAAGGATATGATCGTGCGCAGCCATCAGATGATGGGCTTTGACGCGCGGTATATCCCCGGTTGGGATTGCCACGGTCTGCCCATCGAATGGAAGATCGAAGAGCAGTATCGCAAGAAGGGCCGCGACAAGGATCAGGTGCCGATCAACGAATTCCGCGGTGAGTGCCGCGAGTTTGCCGCCGGATGGGTCGACATCCAGCGCGAGGAGTTCAAGCGTCTGGGCATCACCGGCAACTGGGAGAATCCGTACCTCACGATGGATTTCCACGCCGAGCGGGTGATCGCGGAGGAATTCATGAAGTTCCTCATGACCGGCACGCTCTATCAAGGCTCCAAGCCTGTGATGTGGTCACCCGTCGAGCAGACCGCACTGGCCGAGGCGGAGGTGGAGTACCACGACAAGGACAGCTTCACGATCTGGGTAAAGTTTAAGGTGAGAAGCATCGGAGCTTCTACAGAAGCCGAGCTTGACGCCAACCCAGATTTAATTGGAGCATATGTCGTTATCTGGACAACAACTCCATGGACCATGCCTTCCAATAAGGCAGTAGTCTATGGGAAGGATATATCCTACGGCCTTTATAAAGTTACCGGGCGCCCAGACGAATCTTGGGTTAGCATAGGTGATCGCTACCTATTGGCTGATAATCTGGCAGCAAGTGTTTTCAAGAGTGCTAGACTCGAGGAAACGATGTATCATCGGGTTCGTGATGTCGATCCATCACTGATCGGGGGGCTTTCGCATCCTTTGTATGGAAGCGAAGGCTCTAATGGCGAGTGGGATGATCGTCGCGATTTCCGTGCCGCCGATTTCGTGACCGACACCGAAGGCACAGGCTTTGTGCATTGCGCGCCATCCCACGGTCTGGAGGAATACGACCTCTACCGCGATCTGGGCATGCTGGAGCAGGTGATCACCTATAACGTGAACCCCGATGGTCGCTACCGTGATGATCTGCCGTTCTTTGGCGGCAAGGCGATCCTCAAGCCCAACGGCAAGGAGGGCAATGCCAACGCGGCTGTCATCGACAAGCTGGTGGAGGTGGGCGGTCTGCTGGCGCGCGGCAAGATCAAGCACAGCTATCCGCACAGCTGGCGCTCCAAAGCGCCTGTGATCTACCGCAACACGCCGCAGTGGTTTGCGGCCATCGACAAGGTGGTAGGCGACGGTCAGGACAAGTTCGGCAAGACCATCCGCGAGCGCGCGCTGACCGAGATCGACAACGTCAAATGGACGCCCAAATCAGGCCGTAACCGCCTACACGCGATGATGGAGGCACGCCCTGACTGGGTGCTGTCGCGCCAGCGTGCCTGGGGTGTGCCGCTGACGTGCTTCACGCTGAAAGGCAAGCTGCCGACGGATACGGATTTCCTTCTGCGCAACGCGGAAGTGAACAAGCGCATTGTCGAGGCCTTCGAGGCCGAGGGTGCGGATGCGTGGTATGAGGAGGGCGCCAAGGAGCGCTTCCTTGGCGGGATCGTGAACCCTGACGACTACGATCAGGTTATGGATATCTTGGACGTGTGGTTTGACTCCGGCTCCACCCACGCCTTCACGCTGCGCGACCGCGAGGACGGCTCGGATGATGGCATTGCGGATGTGTATATGGAGGGGACTGACCAGCACCGCGGCTGGTTCCACTCTTCGCTGTTGCAGTCCTGCGGCACCTATGGCCGCGCGCCGTACCGTCAGGTGGTGACCCACGGGTTCACGCTGGACCAGAAGGGCATGAAAATGTCCAAGTCCATCGGCAACACCATCGTTCCGGAGAAAATCGTCCAGCAGTATGGTGCGGATATCCTGCGTCTTTGGGTGGCGCAGACCGATTATACGCAGGACCAGCGGATCGGGGACGAGATCCTGAAAGGCACCGCCGACAGCTACCGCCGTCTGCGTAACACGATGCGCTACATGTTGGGCGCGCTGTCAGACTTCTCCGAAGCGGACCGCGTCGAGGCTGCCGACATGCCCGAGCTGGAGCGTTGGGTGCTGCACCGTCTGGCCGAGCTGGATACCGTCGTGCGCGACGGCTATGCACGGTTTGACTTTCAGGGCGTGTTCCGCGCGATCTTCGAGTTTGCCACTCTGGATCTGTCCGCCTTCTACTTCGATATCCGCAAGGATGCGCTCTATTGTGATGGTGATACGCTGCGCCGCCGTGCCGCGCGCACGGTGCTGGATCTGTTGTTCCACCGGCTGACCACATGGCTGGCCCCCGTGCTGGTGTTCACGATGGAAGAAGTCTGGCTGGAGCGGATGGGCGGCGACGACAGCTCCGTTCATCTGCAAGACATTCCCGCCACGCCCGATGGCTGGCTGGATGCCGAGCTGGCTGCGAAATGGGCGCGTGTGCGTGCCGCGCGCCGTGTCGTGACGGCAGCATTGGAAGTGCAGCGGACCGCCAAGGTGATCGGCGCCTCGCTGGAGGCAGCACCCATTGTCTATGTCGCGGATGCGGAGCAGCGCACAGCGCTGGAGAGTGTCTCGTTCGACGATGTGACCATCACCAGCCAGATCACCGTAACAGGCGATCCCGCTCCGGCAGATGCCTTCCGGATGCCGGAAACCGACGGCGTGGCAGTGGTGTTTGCCAAAGCCGACGGCGAGAAGTGCGCGCGCTGCTGGAAGGTGTTGCCCGATGTGGGCACGCATGAACACGCTGGCGTGTGCGCGCGCTGCGACGAAGCGGTTTGAATAACGCGGGGGCAGGCTTGGTCCTGCCCCCGTGATGCCTTGCGCATAAAGCGGATTGAGCAGGGGGCGTTGCGCGCCCATACTGCCACCATGAAAACCTGCACTGTCCCCACACAATTCGGCGATCTGATCCTTGTCGAGGAGGATCAGCACATCATCGCGCTCCGCTGGGGCCACGCACCGTCCGAGGACCGCACGGAGGTGCTGGAGGAGGCGCGGCGGCAGCTGCTGGCCTATGCGGCTGGGGAGTTGCAGTTGTTTGATCTGCCGCTTCACGTGCGCGGCACGGATTTCCAGCGTGCGGTTTGTGCGGCTATGTCGGCCATTCCATATGGCGTTACCTGCACCTACGGAGACATCGCCAAGCGACTGGGCGTGCCCGCGCAGGCGGTGGGTCAGGCCTGTGGCGGCAATCCTATTCCGGTGATCATTCCCTGCCACCGCGTTATGGGCGCCAAGGGGCTGACCGGATTTTCAGGCGGCGCGGGTGTCGAGACCAAGGTCGCCTTGCTGCGCCATGAGGGCCAGTTCCTTCTCTGAAAAGGTCTGGTGGCTTCCTGATCTAGATGTTGCGCCCGTCATAGAGTGCCTGCTGCACGGCCCCTGCAAACAGCAGATAGACGGAGGTGACCACCAGCCCCCACGCGGCCCAGCTTTCGGGGTGGAAGTTTACCCATGCGGCCCAGCCGGCAAAGAACGTCCACGCCAGCGCCATGGGCAGGGTCACGCTGCGCCACCGCTCGGTCCGGACGGGGTGGACGAATTTGACAGGCACAAACATTGTGATTGCAAGGAAGGTCACCAGCACAAGGCTCACGTACCACGGGATTCCCAGCGCAAAGATCACCAGCACCAGCATGTTCCAGCAGCCGGGAAAGCCGGAAAATGAATTGTCCTTTGTTTTCATGCGTGTATCTGCGAAATACATGGCGCTCGCAAAGGTCACTATGATGATCATAAGCCACCCGCTCCACCCGTCCATGAGGCCGGATTTGAACAGGGCAAAGGCGGGGATGAAGACATATGTGAGATAGTCGATGATGAGGTCCAGCAGCACACCGTCAAATTCGGGCGCATTGGTTTTTACATCGTATTTACGCGCCAGCGGCCCGTCGATGCCGTCCACAAAGAAGGCGACGACCAGCCACAGGAACATCATGTCGTATTTCGCATCCACGGCAGCAAGCATCGCCAGCATCGCGAATACGGCACCGGTTCCGGTGAGAAGATGAACGGCAAGGGCTTTGTGTCGGTCGGTCATGACGGTGTCTCGCAAATCTGGTCAGGCGCGGGGGTGGGCGCGGTTATAGACGTCCATCAGCCGCAGGGTGTCTACGGCGGTATAGGCCTGAGTGGTGGAAAGGGACGCGTGGCCGAGAAGTTCCTGAATGGCACGCAGATCGCCGCCCGCGTCCAGCAGATGGGTGGCAAAGCTGTGGCGCATCGCGTGTGGTGTGGCGCTGGCGGGCAGGCCGAGTTGCATGCGCGCGCT
>Ga0163216_101434_pt1 | contig 14477 bp, 17 predicted proteins | sample SynspAceP_FD_167610 | JGI IMG/M metagenome (GOLD analysis project Ga0163216, IMG submission 167610) | Saline lake microbial communities from Ace Lake in Antarctica - Synechococcus sp. Ace-P (Illumina Assembly) | ecosystem: Environmental > Aquatic > Non-marine Saline and Alkaline > Saline ...
GATAAGTTGCTGCCATTCTTGAGGGCTTCGTCTAATCATTGATGTTATCTCCTGTTTTAATCAATGATTGAATTTTATAGGCTTAGATTAAGAATAGAAGAACGGTCTATTTTGATCGCTTACTTAATGCAAGCAGCTAAATAGTTACTTTCAAATATTAAAACCCTCTCTTTAAACTCATTTTCTTGTAGAAGTGAGCCACAGCAAATTTTTGCTGTGGATAAACAGGATTCTGTACTTCAATAGACAAAAGAAACCGATGTCATAAGACATCGGTTTTTTATAAGAACTATCTAGCTGTAACACTAAATACTAAATAGATATCATTTAGAAAGCGAAGTTAATACCTATGTTAATAAGTGTCGTTTTTTCACCTGCTGGAGCTGGAGCAGCAACAATAGATGTTGCGTACTGTGAAAGAGTACCCATTTCATCCGAATCTACATAAGCCATTGCGGTATATAGAGTTGTCGAGTCACCCATAGTGTACTCATTACTAATTACAAATGATTTAGTTTTTGCTTCTTCAACAGGCGTATTATCTTCGTTGATGTAGTAAGCAACTGTCATAGAGTTTTTGTCGCTCCATTTATAATCAATTCCATAGCCTAGAGAATCTACGTCAAGGACTTCGGTGCCAAGTGAGTCATTGTTTTCTGTATTTAAGAAGTTAACTTTCAAGTTTACATTGCCGATTTTGTAAGCTGCACCAAAACCCATACTTTCTACAACATCTTCACCTGTATTTTGGTCACTCATAACTTGGTATGAACCAGAAAGTGTTACTGGACCAGTTCCGTATGCCGCACCAAGAGCAATTACGTCGCCGTTTTTACTGGAACCTTCTTGGCCGCCAAATGAGTACATTACCCCAAAATCAAGGCCGTTGATGCTGTTACGATATTGAATGGCGTTCTTAAAGAAGATACCAACGTCATTATTTGTATTACGGCCTGCATCGGTGCCATCATCGTTTATAGTGGTAAATAGTTGGCTATAAGCCCACGAGTATAAATTAGAGAATTGCTCTTTAAAAATACGGGGCTCTGTACCAAGGTGAGCGAGTAGAGCAGGACCGTATTGACGACCAGCGATTACTGTACCCCAATCCCCAGTAAGACCAATATTTGCTTGGCGACGGAAAAGCACTCTGCCTGAGCCATCATCAGCTTCGCCACTAGCATCCCCTGTGCCGTGGAACATACCTGAATCTAAATCGAAGTGTGCTTCCAGGTTGAAGAAGATGCTTGTAGAACCGTCCAACTCACGCATTCCTTTAAAGCCAAATACGGTTTGACGCAAGCCACTAGTTTCCATAGAAACATTTTCTTCACCTTCAACTGATGGGTTAGACTGGTAAAGCAAGCCAACATCTAGAATACCGAACATACTTATTTTTGTTGATTCTGTTTCGGCGATAACGACGTCAGCAGATGCTGTGCCAGCAAAGCTCGACAGAAGAACTGCGGCGCCTAGTGTTTTTATTATTTTGTTACTCATATTATTTCCCCAAATGAATTTATATTATTAATTTTAGTCAGATGTATCTTGTATAGAGTTCCGTCATCTAATTTCTTGCCGTCCAGCCTGTTGGCGAGTAATTGTTTATATATTGGTTTATCGTCCTTAGAATATTACGGCATGCACCATGCTAAATGAGTAAGTCATGTATCATGCCAAATGTACTAAAGCATGTATCATGCCAAATGAATAAATCATGTATCATGCCAAATTTAAAGCATGCTAAAAAATATAAAATAAACGTTAATATACATATGCATAGGTTTCTTAAGTAATTTTAGAACTACGGGTATAAAGTGTTTTTTTTGATGTGGTTTTGTTGATTTGATTGTTTAACAATGTGGTTTAATTTTAGTTTTGCTGTGGTTTTGATACAAATGTTTCACGCATCGAATTCTATCCTTTTTTATTAGAAGGAGTCGATGGGTATGCGCAGAACGCCTTTCATTGATACACGAGCACCGCAGCTCGTGGTTGCTTTGTCACCGGTCATTTGCCGTCAACTTAAATGGCTCATGTGCCAACTTTCAAAGTACCCATGGATGACCGGCAACAACTGGATCATGTTCACCGCTGCCAGCGGCTAAATTAACTAAAGCACCCAGAACAGGAGTAGCCGAACCAATTTCTGCTGCTACGCTAATAATGGCATGGTATGGTTTCACGATTGATAGAACGCGTTGATGTAAATCAATATCACGTAACGATACTGATTTAACACTGACGTAATATAATTTTGGTTTGTTGATACAAAGGCAACTTTAGGTGTTTATTGACGAGTATCTTGTAATTCAATACCTGAGTAATCATTTTAAAAGTCTACACAAAACGAAAATTACAGCGCTATAGACAACACTATAGATAGTGCCCTTGTATCGTATTACTATGGAAATATCGAAATACCGTTTTATCCATAAATTTATTAATAGGCGTATATTTTTGCATTCACTCTATCCCAGAATTGAGCCATTTGATCAACAGCACCTTAATCGGGGTTCTCTTCATCAAATATACATTGAGCAGTGCGGCAACAAAAACGGCATTCCTGTTGTCTTTTTGCATGGTGGACCGGGCGCCGGCTGCAATGAACAACATCGTTGTTACTTTGATCCCGCTATTTATCACATTATTTTATTCGACCAACGGGGCTGTGGGCGTTCCATACCAAAGGGCGAATTAAGCGAAAATAACACCGCAGCATTAGTTGAAGATGTGGATGCTATTCGTGAGCACCTTGGGATCAGCCAATGGTTAATCTTTGGCGGCTCATGGGGCGCTACTTTGGGCTTGATTTATGCGCAAAACTACCCTCAGCGCGTCTCCGGCATGATCCTGCGGGGCGTCTTTCTTGGCCGCCCACAGGACATTGACTGGGCATATAGCAGCAGAGGCGCGGCTCAACTATTGCCGCAGGCTTGGCATAATTTAGTCGAGAGTCTGCCCGTTGAACTGCAGCAAAAACCACTGCAACACATTTACCAACAGTTGATAAATAGCGACGAAGCAATAAGCCGGGATATGTTCTTTAAACTCCAGCAGTGGGAGTCAGCGATATTAAATATTCAGCCATACCAGTCTCCCGGTGAAGATGCGACGATAAATAAAAATCCAGCAATAATACAAATTCATTACTCAGTAAATAATTGTTTTATTGATCAAAACCCTATTTTAAAACAAATTGATAAAGTGCGTGATATTCCGATGCAAATTATACACGGGCAGTATGATTTTGTTTGTCCAGTAGAACAAGCGTGGCTGCTGTCACACTATTGTCCAAAAGCTAAATTGAGCGTGATTAATACGGCAGGACATCTGGCTAGTGAGCCCTTAATTATTGATGCATTGATTGCAGCCACTATCGCTTTTTATGAAAAATTGTCGGCTCAGCATTAAAAAATTCGTCCCATATATTAACGATACTCCATCTAAAGTATGATTTCTTTCAATTTGTGCCTGAATTAAGGTAAGGTTTCGATTTAATTATACTAAAAGAGGAATGATTATGTGGACTAAACCAAAATTTGAAGAGATGCGTTTAGGTTTTGAAGTTACAATGTATATCAGCAATAGGTAATACATTTTCAAGAATAATGCGACCTTCGGTGACACTATACCGAGGGTCTTTTTATTTTATGCAGGGAAATTATGCAAATTTTAATTTTAGGGTCGGCCGCTGGTGGTGGATTTCCGCAGTGGAACTGTCACTGCTCAAATTGTAAAGGATTGCGAGCAGGAACGATTAAAGCGACACCCCGAACACAATCGTCTATTGCTGTCAGCCCAGACGGTAAAAACTGGGCGTTAATTAATGCCTCACCTGACATTCGTCAACAAATTAATCAATCTCCACAATTATGGCCAGAGCACGGCGCACGAGGCACTAACATTCGTGGCGCCATTCTAACCGATAGCCAAATTGACCACACCACAGGTTTAATTACATTACGAGAAGGCCTACCACTTGATGTCTACTGTTCTGAGGTTGTGTACGAGGATTTAACCTCCGCATATCCGCTGTTTACTATGCTTAAACATTGGCATGGTGGTCTCACATTTAGACCTATCGGGTATGAGCAAACGGATGCATTTAATGTCGACGGTGTTGAAAATATCGAGTTCGTCCCAGTGACTATTGAGTCAAATGCGCCGCCTTACTCTAAGTACCGAGACAAAGTGGTTGCAGGTAACAACATTGGACTCAAGATTGTGGATACAACCAGCGGCAAATACCTTTTTTACTTGCCTGGTATAGTCGAAAGCACACCTGAAGTCGAAAAAATATTAGCCAATGCAAGCTGCGTATTAATTGACGGTACACTGTGGCTTGACGATGAAATGATTGCTCAAGGCGTGGGCACTAAACTTGGATCTCAAATGGGACATATGCCGGTGAACGGTGACTTTGGCACTGTCGCATTACTCAATAAATTTGATATTGAACGCAAAATTTTAATCCATATCAACAACACAAATCCGATCCTCAACGAAGAATCACCGCAACATCAATTTGTGTTAGACAATGGTGTTGAAATAGCCGTTGATGGCATGGAAATAACAATATAATCGCGTTTGATTAGTCAACCGGGCGAATAATTCAGACGACAAGCTTCTCAATGAGGTGGTATTACCAAAACAGTCAGTTAATACTGCATCATCGTTGTCATCGCTAAAAATAAACAAGAATGTGTGTTGGGTACGTAACCTAAAATACTCAGAGGTACTTTACTTATGAAACAACCGTTGACCATAGCGCAATTTGAAGAACAGCTTCGCGGTAAAGGCGAGCTTTATCATATTTATCATCCATTCCATATTGCCATGCATAAAGGCGAGTGTACTCGCGAACAAATTCAAGGTTGGGTAGCAAACCGTTTTTACTACCAAGCCAGTATTCCTGTCAAAGATGCGGCCATTTTAGCCAATTGCCGTGATGTAGAAACCCGTCGTTTATGGATCCAGCGAATAATAGATCACGATGGTGATGCAGAAGATAAAACCTTAGGCGGTATTGAAGCTTGGTTACAATTAGGTGAATCTGTAGGACTAGATAGACAAGACATACTTGACGAGAAATTCGTTTTACCCGGCGTGCGCTTCGCTGTTGATGCCTATGTGAATTTCGCTCGAAATGCCACGTGGCAGGAAGCCGCTTGCTCTTCACTTACAGAAATGTTCGCGCCAAAAATACATAAGAGCAGATTAGAAAGTTGGCCACAAAACTATCCTTGGATTGAGCCACATGGATTGCAATATTTTCAGATGCGATTGTCACAAGCAAGACGCGATGTTAGTCATGGCCTGAGAGTAACCCTAGAACACTTTGTAACACGCGATGAACAAGACCGCGCATTAAATATTCTACAGTTTAAACTGGATATTTTATGGAGCATGCTCGACGCTATGACCTTAGCTTATCAACAGGACCGCCCGCCTTATAAAGGCTTGATAGCTGAACCAATTTACCATAAGAGGATCCTTAAATGATAAATTCGTCTCTACAGCCAAAGCTCAATCCCATGTTCCGACTGCAATGGGAGCAAGTACAGGAGTGCTACGTATTATTATATCCGGAGGGTATGGTTAAGCTTAACGGCAGTGCGGGAGAAATAATGCAACTTATCGACGGTAACAACAAAGTGGTTGATATCATCAATACATTAAATGATAAATTTCCTGACGCTGGTGATTTAACCGAAGATATTTACGAATTTTTAAGCGCAGCAGGTGAAAAAAAATGGCTTTATTATGAACAATGAAACCCAAACTAAGGTTGGGCCACCCCTTTGGTTGTTAGCTGAACTGACTTACGACTGTCCGTTGCATTGCCCTTATTGTTCCAACCCGACGGACCTTGGTGATACAAAGGATGAACTCAATACCCAGCAATGGCTAGATGTATTTACCCAAGCCCGAGCGATGGGTGCAGTGCAACTCGGCTTTTCAGGTGGCGAGCCTTTATTGCGCAAAGATTTAGAGCAAATGGTTAAACACTCTAGAGAATTGGGCTTTTACACCAACTTGATCACATCCGGCATTGGCCTAACTGAAAAGCGTATTGCCAAGCTAAAAGTAGCTGGCTTGGATCATATTCAGATTAGCTTTCAAGGTGCTGATCCTGAAATGAACGATATTATTGCAGGACGCGGTAATGCCTTTGATCAAAAATTCAAAATGGCGCAGTCGGTCAAGGAGCAGGGCTATCCAATGGTGCTCAATTTTGTTATTTCAAAACAAAATATCAGCCAAGTTGAAGATATCATGCGCTTAAGCTGCTTATTAAAGGCTGATTATGTCGAACTAGCTACGGCACAATATTATGGCTGGGCATTTGCTAACCGAGATCATCTGCTACCTTCACAAAAACAGATGGTAGATGCAGAAAAAATCGTAAATGAATTCCGTGATAAGCAACATGGTAAAGGACCTAAGTTCTTTTTCATTACGCCTGATTACTTTGAAGATCGTCCCAAAGCATGCATGAATGGCTGGGGCAGCACGTTTTTAACCATCGCACCGGATGGTAGTGCGCTACCGTGTCATAGTGCCAAAATGCTACCGCTGAAATTTCCTAACGTGAAAAACAAATCTATCAGCCATATTTGGCAGCAAGATTTTGCGTTTAATCGTTTCCGTGGCGATAGCTGGATGCCAGAGCCTTGTCAAAGTTGTGATGAGAAAGAGAAAGATTTTGGCGGCTGTCGTTGTCAAGCCTTCATGATGACCGGTAACATGGACGCGACCGACCCTGTGTGCAGTAAATCCCCTGATCATCATTTAGTTCAAGAAGCGATTGAACTAGCAAAAAACCCGAAAGAGCCGATCTTTGAAAGAGTAAATCAACGTAATTTTAAAGGCGAGGACATTGTTCGCATAAAATTATGACCTTTTACCGGCACGCTTGCGGTTTATCACAACATAATATAACGGCAGAAAAAGGTTTTGCCGTGTTAATTGTGGTAGACACTCCTGCGCTAGATGATAGTGGTGTTAGCCATGCGGTCGAACACTTAGTCTTTCGTCGCAGTGCGGCCTTTGCTCAGCCTGAATCTTTATTTCAGCTTACCGCGCTGACCGACTTGTCTATTAATGCCTCTACCCACTGCAATAAAACCTACTATCATTGCCAAAGCCAGTCCCTGCAGTCTTGTTTATTAGGGCTAAACTATTTACTCAATGGTTTACTTGCGCCAGTCTTCGTTGCGCAAGATCTACAGCATGAAATTTACCATAGCGATTGTTACGGCGTTATGCACAGAGAACTGAGCTTTCAGCAAGTTCAGCAGCAACGTGTTGTTGATCGCAGTGATACCTCGGAAAAACGATGTTATCAATATGGAGGTGATATTGAGCTAATCTCGCAATTAAGCCAAACAGATGTGACTCAATATCATAGAGAATATTATCAAGCGCATAAGATGCAATTAATTACCGGCAATATTGAATCGACGTTGGTGGCCTCATTACTCAAATCGATTAAATACACAGACCAAGTCGGTGCAGCATACGTACCCAAAGTATTACCGAAAAATAGTCATTATGAAGAGGATAAACAGTTATTACGTTGGTGGATTGATAGCCAGTTTTACGCATATTTTTCAAGCAATTACGAAAACTTAAGTGTATTGATTAAGAGCTGTGACAGCGAATTGGTATTACCGCAATTTAATCTAAACAACAAACAACAATTTGCTCTCGACGTTATTGCCCCTTTTGGCTGCTGTGAAAAAGCCTTGTCTGGCGCTTTAGATACTTATGTTTTAAAAAACACTGATGAAATAGTCACTAAAGAAAAAACACAACAATACAAATTCTCACCTGAAATCGCTCATCTATTTACTCATTACGGAACACTCAACCCTGACTCTGCTGTGGATTTAACCCCCACACCTAAAACCCCCACAATACCAACTGTTGGGCGTGGTGAAGCTTATCTTTTGCAGAAACAACCCGTAATCAAGCAAATTAAAAGCAAGCAAGTCAAAAGCAATAAACCAATACCGTTATCACCTGTTAAAAATAGAATATTAACGCAATTATCACAGCACTTAAGTGAGGGTAAATATCAGCAAAGCGAATATAAACACCGTCCCTTACCAACAATATTTACGCCTTTACTACGGCAGGCTGAAGAAAAACTAAACCAACATCAAATAGCCAAGGTGTTTGATCAAGACCACTGTCTTTTGCTCATAAGTATTCGTCATGAAGAACAGGAACTTGGCATACTCACTAGCTTTATTATGAACGCATACCCAACATTCCTTTCCTCTCGCACGCAAGGACACTGCTACGCTATTGCCAGTCACTACATACCAGAAGATCGGCACCTTGTCTTTTATAGCGCCTTTGATGTAGCTCCTAGCCTTAAGTTAACAATAATAACAGAGACGCTGCAGATGCTAAGTCAGGATCTACCATTCATTACCACAAGTTTACCCTTAGCAAAGCGTAAACTTGCAAATGCTGATGTTAATGATATTTCAGTTCAGGCTATTGCCCAGTTTATTTCGAATACTATCGCTACTAATCATGCATAGAAAACGGCTTAAATAACGCGCATCACCTTGCACCACATATAGTTCATAACCAACCTTTCTGCTTAGCAATGCGAGCAGCTTCAATTCTATTTTTAGCACCTAATTTTGAAGTCGCTTCAGATAAATAATTACGCACAGTGCCCGCGGACAAGAAAATGAGATCTCCAATCTCTTTGCTTGAATGACCTTCTAATGAAAAACGTAACACTTTACGTTCATTTTCGCTCAGCGGGTCATCGACAGCCCATGCCTCTGTGACTAACTCAGGCGCAACAATTATTTTGCCTGCATGAATTTTTCTCACTGCATCGGCGAGCGAATCAGAAGGCGCATCTTTGATTGACATCCTCCCCGCCCTAAAGGGCGGGGATCCCTGCGGGTGAACGCAACTTCTGCGCCCTACCTTCGGCGGGTTCCTGCTTCACAGAGCGGCCTGACTGCGCCGACTCTCCACAGGCTAACAAGCGATATCCTCGCTCTAAAACATTGATCGCGCCGACCACATCGGCGTTATTTGCATAACCACAATCGACGCACAGGAACTGTGCTTGCGTGAGTCGATTGTCTTTACTGACATGCCCGCAGCACGGGCATGTTTGGCTAGTGTGGTGCGGCGGCACTGCAAGCAGCATACCACCGTTCCATGCCACCTTGTAGTCCAGCTGCCGCCTGAATTCTCCCCAGCCCTGATCAAGTATGCCACGATTTAAGCCGGACTTTTGTTTCACCATCTTGCCAGGCTGTTCGCTCGTGCCCTTGGAAGACCCGGACATGTTCCGTACCTGCAAATCCTCAATGCATACGAGCGCGTGGTTTTGGCTGATCGTCGTTGTGGCTTGGTGCAGGAAGTCTTTACGGGCATTAGCAATACCGGTGTGGATCTTCTGGACTTTGGCTTTCGCTTTTTTCCAGTTATTACTAAACTTGACCTTGCGGCTCATGCGTCGCTGATACCGCGCAAGTCGTACTTGGTGTTTCTTGAAGCTGTTGAGCGGGTCAATGTGCATCTGGTCTTTGTGACGAAATACCGACGCGGCGTATTCACAAAAGAGATCCTTGACGGGCTGCGTCCGATATTCGCCAGTGTCTGTATTGATTTTGAGGCAGAACTAATCGAGTTCGACGGCGAGGACGATCATGTTCACCTATTAGTGAACTATCCGCCTAAAGTGGCAGTGTCGAAACTGGTGAACAGCCTCAAGGGGATATCGAGTTTAATGATTCGGAAGAAAAAATATCCAAGCATTCAAAAGAAGCTATGGGGCGGCGCATTGTGGTCGCCATCCGAGCTATCCATCCCCGCCCTGAACGACGAGGCTTTCCGCTCAATTCCGGTAATTGCGGTTAGGCTCACCGATAACGCTAAGTTTGCGCGTGCAATATGACTGATCAGGTTTGACGTAGTGCCACCAGGACAAGCGGCTAAAATCATCACGCCAATGGCAATTTCAATTGGCGCTGAGAACGCCGTTACTAATGCAAATGCAAGTAGGGGCAATAAAATAAGTTGCCCTGTTAAGCCAGCAATAACGCTTTTAGGTACTTTTGCAAGACGCACAAAATCGTCTTTTACTAAGCTTAAGCCCATACCAAACATGATGACGCCAAGTATGGCTGGTAATAAAACTTGCGTGAAAATAGTATCTTGCACATTAAAGTCCCTTTTTAATTATTATTGATGCGATACTATTGTTCATGACGATGACAAAGCCGCGTCATTTGTAATCACAGCCCACAAGTCCACAAGCCCACAAGTCCAAAAACTACAAACTACAAACCACAAACTACAAATCCACAAACGACAAACCACAAACCAAAGTCCACCGTTCTGGAATGCAGTATTAGCTCATTTTTGCCAACCATGACAGCGGCATAATGCGCATAACCCGGGTAAGAATAGCCCAAGGCCATGCCGGAACATAACTATTTCCACCTTCTTTTTCAATCGCTTTTATAATTGCTTTACAGCCTGTCTCGGTATCAACCATAAAAGGGACTTTTTCTACTTTTTCATTTATTTCGCTGCGAATGAAGCCCGGGTGAATAGTCGATACTTTGATAGGTGTGCGCAGTAAATCAATACGGATCCCTTCAGATAACGAGGTAATGGCGGCTTTGGTCGCGGCATAAACGTTGAGCGCGCGGCGAAACCCACGTACAGCACTTATAGAAGAAATGGTAACAAGATGACCTGCGTTTTGTTCCCTAAATATGCCAACAGCTGCCTCACATTGTGCAATCGCCGATACAAAATTAGTGATAGCGGTTTCTTTATTTGCTTTGAAATAACCAGTACCAATGGATGCACCTTTGCCCATGCCCGCGTTGACAATAACTCGGTCAAGGCTACCAAGTTCCTGTTTGAATTCGTTAAACACCGTAAACACAGCGTCGTGATCGTTAACATCAAGTGACTTAATTAGTACGGTAATATCCGGGTTAATTTCCTCTAATTCAGCCTTTAGCGCTTCTAATCGCTCTACGCGTCTTGCACACAAGGCAAGGTTTCGGCCCATTTTTGCATACAACATCGCCATGCCTTTACCTAAACCAGAACTAGCACCGGTTATCAAAATGTTTTGTCGAACGGTAGCTGACATAAAATTCTCTACTTATTTTTATTAATGATTTTTCTGCAACGATGCAGCAAGTAATGTACATATATCCAAAGATGCTTGTATTGAGGATTGCGTGTTTGTTTATGGTGGTAACGATAGTAGATTTGCTGAACAATCGCGGCTAAACGAAATAGACCATAGACTTCGTAAAAAGCGAAATCTTCTGTTTTTAGGCCTTGTTTATCGCAGTAATATTGAATGACTTCTTTGCGTGTCATCATCCCTGGTAAATGGGTGGGTTGACGTCTTGTTCTTCTCGCTAACCAGTCGTCATCTGCTTGCACCCAGTAGGCTAGGCTGTTGCCTAAATCCATGAGGGGGTCGCCTAGGGTGGCAAGTTCCCAGTCCAACACACCAATTATTTGTTGTGGATTTTGAGCATTCAGCACTAAGTTGTCAAAGCGATAATCGTTGTGGGTAATGCAAATTTTTTCTTTACTAGGAATGTTGCTGGCAAGCCAGTCCGTTACCTTTTTACCCGCAGGTACATTCCATGTTTTTGCTTTTTGGTAGCGTCCAGTCCATCCCGAAATTTGTCGTTGTGTATAACCTTCACCTTTGGCAATATGCGCAAGGTCAGCGGCTTTATAATCGACGTTGTGCAGCTCGATCAATCCGTCCAGTGCCGACTCACAAAGTTTACGTGCATCTGCAGCTGAAATCGTAAAGTCCCGAGGCATATTTTGGCGCGGAATAATGCCCTCAAATTTCTGCATAATATAAAACTCAGCACCGATAACTGACTCGTCATCGGTATACCCCAACATTTCCGGTACTTTTGGATACACGACTTGTGCAAGTTAAGTTCCTAACAGATAAGCATCACCACGACTATATTGTAATTGAACAATTTTCAGGTAAGAGTACTGATAGACCTAAGTTTCAAAGCTTGTTGTCTGAGTTGGTATCAGGAGATAAATTAATCGTTAGAGAGGTATCTAGGATAGGCAGGACAACATCGGAAGTTCTCCATGTAGCAGAAACTCTCAAGAGGAGAAATGTTGGACTCGAAGTAGACAATCTCGGAATCGACGTAAATTCTATAGCTGGCGCTATGGTATTCACTATACTTACAGCGGCAGCACAAATGGAAAGGGAGCTATTATTAGAACGCCAAGCGATAGGTATTCAGCGAGCTAAAGAAGAAGGTAAATATAAGGGACGCAAAAGTTTAGATAAGGAGTTGATTGACACAGCTAAAACACTCATTGCAGGTGGTATGAGTAAAGCTAAAGTAGCGAAACAGCTGAACATTGGTGAATCGACCTTGTATAAGTATCTTAGACCGCGGCACGAGAATACTTCAATCTAACTTTTCTTATACCTCAGCATTCTTCCACCAATGGCTAAGGCAAAAAAAACTATTATGATATTCAGATTGGGTTCACTCACTCGCACAAACCCAATATAATTTGATGAGTTACTAACGATGCCAGTATTGGTTTGAATAAATATCTCAGACCTAATTATTGGGTCGAATCCACTCCAACTAGTGCCGAAGCAATAATCCAGAAGTGGAAGGCAACCAGTTCCGGCATATCTAGCCCCATTATTTGAATCAACAACAAGCCCATGCAGCCAATATACAGGTCTTGAATTTGGAGGTGGGAAGCCTCTAGTACTTCGCGATAGATCTGAAATACCCCATATTAAATTGTCATATTTTAATTCAAAATCAACCATTCCAAACACCATTGTTTTGGCATTACCTTCCGGTGGATAGCGATATTGACCAATAAACCAGTCACCCCATCTATGACCTGTTTGATCGTCATAGCTCGCTGTCATACTCCATAAAGGCTCATCAAAAACAAAGTCTACTAATATAATCTTACTCTGCGATACTGAGGTGAACAGACCCAGCGTAATAATAAAAAAAAAGTTCACAAAAATTCGTAGTTTCATTCCGTTGATTCCATATTTGTAAGCAATAAATGTTTGTAGAAATAAAAATAGCACAAAAATAAATTGTACGGAACAAGATCTTTTGGATACTGTCAGCCTTGGGAATTAATGTACCGCAATAGTAAGATATTATGGGCACCTGCGGAGGGTGTAACGCATTCTGTGTAACTGCCATTAGTTAATGTGTTGTGGTTGAATTAGCCGGACACATCAATAAAGGATAAACTCCAATTATTGAGGTGTAAAAATGACTAAACGTGTATTAAAGAAATATCCAAACGATTTTAAACAAGAAGCCGTGGCGCTAGTTACTGAGCAAGGTTACTCAGTTGTTGAGGCAGCTGCTTCACTAAATATAACCGATAAGCTTCTTTATAACTGGATTGCAAGAACGAAGCAACAAAACGAAAATTCTGAGTTGTCGACGGATGAACGAGCTGAGCTCATTCAACTCAGGAAAGATAAAAAACGCCTTGAAATGGAACGCGAAATATTAAAAAAGGCTTCAGCTTTTTTTGCGAAAGAAATGAAGTAAAGTATTCATTTATAACAAGTTTAGGTAAACAATACCCAGTTGCTATGTCGTGCAAAGTGATGCGAGTCAGTAAATCAGCATACTATGCTTGGCGCAAACGCCCTGCGATAATAATAAGTGCAGAAACACTTAACATGCATCGTAGAGCGAAAGCACTATTCAAAGCGAGTAGAGATAGCTTGGGAAGCCGTGAACTTGGGAAAAAACTGCGCAAAGAAGGCTTTAAAATAACTCGCCATCGCGTCATGAACTTGATGAAGCGATTAGGTTTAGTTGTTACGCAGCGGATTGCTTATAAAGTCACAACAAAGCGCAAACACAGTGATGCAGTTGCTGATAACTTGTTGAATATGAATTTTAATCCTATAGGGCCTAACCAGGTATGGGCTGGTGATGTAACTTATCTAAAAACTGGCGAAGGTTGGCAATACCTGGCGGTGGTAATGGACTTGTTTGGTCGCAAAATTGTAGGTTGGCATGCGTCACAACGTATGACCACAGACTTAGTTGAGCTTGCATTTTTAAAGGCTCATCGCCTGCGGCAACCACCAAAGGGTTTGGTTTTTCATAGCGATAGAGGCTCACAATATACAAGTAAGCGCTTTAGAAAGCTGCTTAAAGACCTTAATTGCCGGGCTAGCATGGGTGATGTTGGGGCGTGTTGGGATAATGCTGTAGTAGAAAGATTCTTCGGCAGTTTAAAGCATGATTGGTTGTTCAAAGTTGCGCAACCAAGAGGGTGTAACGCATTCTGTGTAACTGCCATTAGTTAATGTGCTTCTCGAGGCGTTCCCCGAACTCGATAATAAAACGAACCATCGCCTGACGCCAGTTATGAATTGGCATCGACCATTTTTTAGA
>Ga0163216_101441_pt1 | contig 14333 bp, 9 predicted proteins | sample SynspAceP_FD_167610 | JGI IMG/M metagenome (GOLD analysis project Ga0163216, IMG submission 167610) | Saline lake microbial communities from Ace Lake in Antarctica - Synechococcus sp. Ace-P (Illumina Assembly) | ecosystem: Environmental > Aquatic > Non-marine Saline and Alkaline > Saline ...
ATAAGGTCAGTCTGGTGACCGCGACTCCCGGCTATGAGGCGTCAGGTCTCATTGATGGAGTGATAAGTTGGCAAAGTCAGCGGGAACTTAAGTTAAGTGAGCAGGATGGTTTTTTGCGTGTGGTGACCACGGACTATACAGGTCCAAGCGCAGTTCACCATTTATCAGTGTTAAATCAGAATGGTAATGAACTACAAGTTGTCGCGAGTTTACCAAACACTAGTCAACCACAGCCTATTGGTAAACCTGGTGAAGAAATTTATGCGGTGCGTTTTTTTGAGAACAAAGCATATATAGTCACTTTCGAACGAATTGACCCATTATATGTGCTCGATTTAGAGGATCCTTACACCCCAAGGGTTGCTGGAGCATTAGAAGTTCCTGGATATTCAAGCTATCTGTTTCCCATGGACAATAATTACTTATTAGGCGTTGGTCAGCAGGTCAGTGCGGCCAATATTCCAGACAGAGGTACAGTGCCTGAAGCTCCTGTTACCCAAGAAGGCATGAAAATCAGTTTGTTTGATGTAAATGATCCCGCCAACCCAATCGAAATTAATAGCATCATTATGGCCCAAGCTTATACCCCAGTTGAGTATGATTATCGGGCCTTGTCTGTTCTTAACACTGCTGGCGCCTATCAATTTGCCTTACCAGTGGAGGAGTGGGGACAAAGCGATGCTGAAATGGGCTCATGGTGGGCGAGATCGAGTTTGCTACTGTTGCAGGTCGATACTAACAGCGGTCAAGTCACACTGCTGCAAAACAAACAAATTCAGGTACCTAATCCAGCAGATTATTATATTTATAGCGGGGATGACCGCAGTGTTATTCATGGCGAACATGTTTTTTATATCCATGGCAATCAGGTATGGCATAGCTTGTGGAATGATGAACTAAAACCAGCAGGACCTTATTAATAAACTTAATTTAATCAGGCTGTAGCGACAACATGCAACGTTGAATATTTGTATGGCAACGATACAGCCTAACTAATTTATCTTCATCCCCTCATTCTATGGATAGGCTGACGCTCGCGTGTTGTCTGGTATCTGGGAAACGTTTAATAATACAACTAGGATCGAAACTTTTTCATGACACAACTTTTTGTAAAATCATTATTATGTATTACTTTAAGCTTATTTTTACTGGCCTGTGGTGGTTCTAAAGATAAAGAAGAACCTACCTACAGTGGCTCTTATATCCAATTTTATAATGGCTCAGCAGTCAGCGCCTTGACCTATATGCGAGTAGTTGATGGCAAACCCTTAGGTTCAGCGGTATATGGGGGGGCGACGAGTTTAGTCAATATGGAAAATGGTCCACTGGCCTTAGGTTTTTACCGTCAGGATTCTGATAATAAAGAAGTCCTAGTGGATGAGGTGCAAACCACCTTAAATGAAGGTGAAAAATCGCTGTTAGTTTTGAGTGGTAATGCGTCTGCACAAAGCGTTGTTGAACATAGATTTAAGCGCGAAGAACTCAGCTCTGACTTCCGTTTATTTGCCAGCTCAGTTATCGAAGGGGATAGTCAATTTGATCTCTATATGTCAGAAGTCGGTGTCCCGTTCAGCGAAGCACATAAATTAATTACTTTGGCTTATCAGGATTTTACTGAAACCTCTTTCTGGGGGGCAACAAGCGATAATTTTAAGTTAGCTAATTATGTGGTGTACCTTACTTTACCCGGTCAGACAGAGCCTATTTTTCAAAGTGCTGCTATTTCGTTTAGCTTTTCTACCGAGTACGTCCTATTTGTGCGTTCTAGCGCAGGTGCGCACAGTGGCAACATAGAAGTAGATGTGGTGGCAAATTCTTCTTCTGTGACAACTTATCCTGATATTAATGAATCAGCCCAATATCGGATTTATAATAGTATGTCTGCTGGTACCACATTGCATGTAAACCTAGAAGGTAGTGCTGGTAATAGTAGTGACCTGACAGTGCAGGCTAAAACACTGAGTAACTATATTGATATAAGTTTCGGTAGTTATCGCTTGGCTGCGGAGACAATCGGCAATGAAAACCTGAGTATTAATAATCACTTTGTGACCTTGAATCAGGGAGATAGCAAAGCAATCATATTGTATCAAAAAGCAGATAACAGCTTAAGTTCCATATCGTTTAACGAAAGCACTTTGCCACAGAATTATCAGTATCAAATTGATATTGTCAATCTGGTCACTGAGTTTAGCGCGCTGGAATTATATTTTGTCCGCAACGACGAAACCTTAGATAGCGCTAAATATCACATTTCTGCACTTAACTACGCCAAAAGCCAAAGTATTACACTGCCTGATGACCATTATGAAATACTAGCACTGGTGGCTAATAATGATACAAAATTGTTGATAGACCGTATTGAAAACGTGGAATTTGTACAAGGTAAAAACCATATCATTACTATTGAAAAAGACTCATCCTCGCCAACAGGTTATCAAATCAGAGTACTTGATTAAGACATATTCCACAGAAGAACAAGGCTGCTGATTTATGTATGGGTTTTGCACATCGATTGACTCTGATGTGTATTATGGCCAGTTTAGGCTGGCCATTTTTTTAAACTTGGATGGAGAAGGAATTTTAACAATGTACAGCTGTCTATACATTGTGTAACGCCAGTCACTAGAGTTTAATTCTGAATGGTATAAATAAGACAAGCAGGCATAATTCAGTTAAGGTTCAGGCCGTTTCGCTTATGCTATAATTTGTTTGAAAACGTGTGAGGAGCAATATATGAAAGAGTTAATGATACCGCTTATGGCCAGTTCGTTGCTGTTGTGTTCAACACAAGTATTAAGCCAGGCACAGGTCGAGATTAATTGGGAAAAGCCAGAGCAATATCGCGATGTTAGGCCAACATCAGAGTCTCGCTCGCGTTTCCGTGATCAGACCTTTAGTCAGCTAGAAGAATACTTGCAAAAACTAGCTGAGCAATTACCTACAGGGCAAAAACTGAGTATCAATGTGACTAATCTAGATTTAGCCGGGCAAGTATGGCCTGCTTCATTTGTTGGATTTGGTAGCAGTTCGAACGATGTAAGAGTGGTCAAAAATATTGATATACCTCGAATGAGCTTTTCTTACACTTTGACAGATAAAACCGGTGCTGTCGTTCAGCAAGCAGATATCGATCTAAAAGATATGGCGTTTATGGATAGGTCGAATCGTTTTTTTGATTCTGAAAGTTTACGTTACGAAAAAAATATGCTTAAAAACTGGTTTGAAGATGAGTTTCCAGCATTAACTGTCAAAAATTAAGCAAAAGCCAATAGACTAAAAAACTGCCGAGTGCAGTTTTTTAGTCAATGATTCGTTTTTTATTTGACTTCACTTACCGCGATACAGTATTGATTTCTACCTGAACTTTTTGCTTGGTAAAGCGCCTTATCAGCTTGCTTCAGTAATTGATCAGGTAACAGTATTTTTTCTGGTCCTGATACCGCTATGCCGATACTTAAAGTGATATTGTCACTGATTTTACTAAATTTATGTTCTACATTGGCATGGCGAATACTGAGTAAAATATCTTCGGCAATAGCAGCGGCTCCGAGTAATTCGGTGTCAGGTAAAACACAAGCAAATTCTTCACCGCCGTAACGAGCCACAAAGTCTGAGGAACGCTTCAAGCCATGTTTGATAACGCTCGCAATCCTCTTTAAACACTCGTCACCTGCAGCATGACCATAATTGTCGTTATACAGTTTAAAAAAATCGATATCCATCAATAAAACGGCAACATGGGATTTTTTTCGAATAGATAATTCTATATCGTGCAACAGTCTTATATCCAGAGCTCGGCGGTTGGCAATATTGGTCAAGCCATCCGAAAGGGACATATGTTCAAGTTTGACATTTTGTTGTTCGATGGTGTCACTGAAAAGTAGAAAGCTATTGGCTAAATCGGTTATTTCGTCATTGCCCGTTAAGCTAGTGTAAATTTTTTCGCCCTTGATTTTACCTCTCACCAAGTTGTTGAGTATTTGCAACCGTGAGACGATATTTTTTTGAACAAATAGGATCAGAATGATTAAAAATGTCAGGCCAATAATTAAGGCCAATCCAATAATTGAGGTTTTGGTTTCAGCTTTATTAAGGGTCAGCGCCATCTTTTGCGTCATTTCGACTTCAGTCTGTTTCGCTGCATATTCCAATGAACGGCCGAAATCTTGAATGATATTATGTACAAAGTTTTCTCGACCTATAACTCGTCCTGCTATACGTAATTGTTTTATTTTTAAGGGTAATAAGCCATCGTCGTGTAAAACGAGTTGCACTAAATTATTTGTGAGTTTAAGTTTTTCACCGCTATTATTTTCCTGTTTAGCATAGCCTCGCAGTAATTCAACATCACTATTAAATTGTCTGAATAAATTTCTAACTTCCTGCAAACGATTCATATTCAAACTGCGACTGACATTAACGATGGTTTTTGCTAGCTGCAATGACCAAAAATAGTTTTCCTTCAATGGAGCCTGATTCGTTGCATCTGATTCAAAGGCTAAAGAAAGTTGAAATAAACGATAAAGGGCTTTTTCTTTTTCAGTAATCTGTTTATTGATGAGCAAGTTTTCTTTTATTAGTAGGGTGAAATCAGTAATTTCCAAGTTTATCGTATCGAGTTGTATGCTTAGAAATTCACTATGATAATTTTGTTCTGAAATACGTTTCAGTTGGCTTAGATATCGAGCTATGTTTTGCTCCGCTATCCGTTTTGCTGCATCTGAACTTGATTTAGACAATTGTTCTGTGGCCTCAAGTAAATGGGATGACTCGCCGTATAATTTGCTCGAGGTGACGATATTAGGTAATGATTCTTCTGCAACATCCTTAAGTAGGATTTTGAAGCCAATTAAACTTGAATAAATTAGCCAAGTTAATGACAAGAATAAAATCAGAATACCTACAGCTGCAACACTAAAAATACGTTTGAGTGAAAGCCTTTTTATATTCTTGATTGGTATTTGAGGAATGATCACTGGTCTATTCTCACAATCCGCCCTTCGATTTTAGGCGCTAGCGTTTTTTTGCTTTGAATTGCTCGTATAACTACGTCAGATAACAGCGGTGTATCTTGAGTGATTACACTTTTATTTTGCGTCATACTCAAGGTGGTGTAACCATCGCCTCCTTGCATTAAATAGTCTGTTGTGGCCAAGGTATATTCTTTGGTGGCCTGCAAGGTTTGGCCATTAATAGAAATGTTTTGAATTCGTGAACCAAAGGGCTGATTAGTGGTGTAAGTAAAGGTGATGCCTGCGACTTGTGGAAATCTACCCTTGGCAGATTCAACCTGACTTACGCCGTTTTCAAGGGCTAACAATAATTGCTGGCCAGTAATAGTGACGACTGCAACTCGGCTACGAAAGGGTAATTCCCGCACGATATCACCACGGGTGATAAGTGAATCAGTTGGATAGGTTTTATCGCCGCGGATCACTCCACTGTTGATAATAGCAATATCGGCATTGGTTGCTGTTTTAAGACTATCTGCCACAAAATTACCAAAAGCCACTTCTTGAGTTCGTACTAATTCTCTTAGGGTTTGCATGGGCGAAGTGAGGCGGCCAATCGATTGATTTAATAAGCGGTTTAAACGCTTGTTGTATTCGTCAATCAACAGTGCCATTTTACTGTCATCAAGCAAGGACAGCGGGTCTAGGTCGGTTTCCTTGATAAGCAGTTCTTCAGGAGAATTGGCTGGCCAGCTCAAGGCTAACTGTCGAACAGGGTGTTTATTAGCTATGGTAAAAATGTTTAAGCTTTTTCCGCCTTCACTTTGTAAGTCCCCTGCTGAGGACAGCCGCAGTGCAAAATTAATTTTTTTGGCGGCCAACAGTTCTGGATAATAGTCCTTTTCTTTAGAGTAGATCAACCCGATCAAGTCAGCACCTTGGCGTTTTAGTTGCTTAATCTGTTGGTTGATAAGTTCTTTGGGTTCTTCGACTTTTACACGTTGCAACAAATATTCTTGCACTACCGCTTCATCTAAGATGGCAATGAAGCCAATTTTTATGCCTCCTTTGTCAATCAGTAAATGCGTATTCACACCTTCAAGGTTGCCCTTAGTCAGAGGGTCAAACAGATTAGTACTAATAAAAGGAAAGGCGGCTTCATAAGAGCGCAGGGTTAACTCATCTTCATAATAACTGAATTCCCGTTTACTAATGGCCATCATGTCAGGCTCTAAGGTATTAAGTATATCAATGATGTGAGAACCTCGGTCGAGACTGGAAAGAGGGCTCGGGCCTAAACTTCCTCCACCAAAAACAAAAACGGTATATTCATCCTCTTGGCGGGCTAAGGCTAATAAACTAGCTAATTTGGCATAAGTCATGTCATTAGACGAAGTTATTTCGGGCATATTGGCAGCAAAAACCAGCGAAATTTTGTTGATCGGTGGAGCAACAGCCCAAGCAAGATTGGACACTGACATAAGGATTAAGGCACCGAGCCAACGAAACTTAGTAAACATTATTATCCGTAACAAAATGAATTTAGTACTACTGTACTAAAATATTCGCATACTACCTAAAGGACATATGCGAATAATCAGAAACCAGTAATACACTATGAACTTACAATGCTTCAATCGCCAGTTTTTGCTCTTTTAGTTTTGCAATTTGCATTGAAAAATCTGTGAGTTTTGCTTGTTCTTTTTCAATCACTTCGGCTGGTGCATTGCTCACAAATTTTTCATTTGAGAGCTTACCTTGGGTGCGCTCAAAATCTTTTTGAACTTTGTCCAAGGCCCTAGCAATACGTGCAAGCTCAGCCTCTTTGTCGATCAAACCCGCCATGGGGATCAAAATTTCCATTTCTCCCACCAAGGCAGTGGCGGAGGCCGGCGCTTCTTCGTCTGCCTCTAACAGATTAATACTCTCTAACCTGGCAATCGTGCCGAGAAAAGCTTGGGTGTTTTGTAAACGTTGCCAGTCTTTGGCATTCGCATTACGCAGCAATACCGCCAAAGGTTTGCTCGGTGGGATATCCATTTCACCACGAATATTACGAATACCCAGTACAAAGCTTTTCATCCACTCGATGTCATCAATAACCTGTTTGTCGATCAAGCTATCATCTTGGATTGGAAACGCTTGGGTCATAATACTGTGGTTTTGATCACTGGGTAGCGTGCGACATAGAGGCACAACCCGCTGCCAAATTTCTTCGGTAATAAAGGGCATAATCGGGTGCAAAATACGCAGAATACTTTCTAATACGTTAACCAGAGTATGACGGGTTCCGCGTTTTTGCGCGTCGCTGCTATCACTGGAATTTAAGATCGGTTTGGTCAGTTCTAAGTACCAATCGCAAAATTGATTCCAAGTGAATTCGTATACCACCTGTGCCGCAATATCAAAGCGGTATTCTGCAAAGGCTGTTTCAAATTCCTTGAGGGTGGTTTGCAGACGGGCCAATATCCATCTATCTGCTACACTCAATTCTAATTCGCCACCGCTTAGACCAGTATCCTGTTCTTCAGCATTCATTAGCACAAAACGCGATGCATTCCACAGCTTGTTGCAGAAGTTACGGTAGCCTTCAACTCGCTTAACATCAAAGTTGATATCTCGGCTGGTGGACGCCATCGCAGCAAAAGTAAAGCGCAAAGCGTCAGTGCCATAGGCGGCAAATCCATCTGGATAGCTGGCTTGTGTGCGCTTGGCGATTTTTTCCGCCAACTTAGGTTGCATCATGCCTGAGGTACGTTTCTCAACTAAGGCGTCAACGCTAATACCATCAATCAAATCAATAGGATCAATAACATTGCCTTTTGACTTTGACATTTTGTCGCCACTTTCATCCCGAATAAGCCCCGTAATGTAAATTTCTTTAAAGGGTATCTTGCCAGTGAATTTTTTGGTCATCATGATCATTCTGGCGACCCAGAAGAATATGATGTCGAAACCAGTGACTAGCACAGCACTGGGAATAAATGTGTCGAGTTCTGGTGTTTTTTTCGGCCAACCCATAGTGGCAAAAGGCCATAAGGCAGACGAAAACCAGGTATCGAGTACGTCATTGTCTTGGCGTAGGGTAATTTCAGCACCAAGTTGATGTTTTTCACGTACTTCGGCTTCGGTACGGCCAACAAAAATGCCACCTGCATCATCGTACCAAGCGGGAATGCGATGTCCCCACCAAAGTTGACGAGAAATACACCAATCTTGAATGTTGTTCATCCATTGAAAATAGGTTTTATCCCAATTTTCTGGCACAAATTTAATTTCACCACTTTTTACTGCATCAATGGCGGGTTTAGCGAGGGCTTCAACTGCGACATACCATTGATCCGTCAGGTAGGGCTCAATGACCGCTCCAGAACGATCTCCACGTGGCACTTTGAGTTTGTGATCTTCGATTTTAACTAACACGCCAGAGGCTTGTAAATCAGCCACAATTTGTTTGCGCGCCTCGAAGCGATCCAAGCCTTGATATTGGGCTGGAGCGGCCTCATTAATTTTGGCGTCATCAGTAAGAATGTTAATAATTTCTAATTGATGGCGTTTACCCATTTCATAATCATTAAAATCATGAGCTGGGGTGATTTTTACGCAGCCGGTACCGAAGTCTTGTTCAACATAATCATCCGCTATAATCGGGATGAGTCGTCCGGTAATAGGCAGTTTAATTTGTTTACCAATAAAGGCTTGGTAGCGAGGATCTTCAGGATGAACAGCAACCGCAGTATCGCCAAGCATCGTCTCTGGGCGAGTAGTGGCAACGACTAATTCGCCAGAGCCATCGGCTAAGGGATAGCGCATATGCCACATAAAGCCCGCTTCTTCTTCGCTTAATACTTCAAGATCAGAGACTGCAGTATGTAATACAGGATCCCAATTGACTAAGCGCTTACCGCGGTAAATAAGACCCTCTTCGTGTAAACGTACAAACACTTCATTTACCGCTTCTGAGAGGTCTGCATCCATGGTAAAGGCTTCACGCTCCCAGTCAGGGGAGGTGCCCAGACGGCGCATTTGTTGGCTGATGTTGCCACCCGATTCAGCTTTCCATTGCCAGATTTTTTCAATAAAGGCTTCGCGGCCTAAATCATGACGGGTTAAACCTTTGGCATTAAGCTGGCGTTCCACCACCATTTGTGTGGCAATACCGGCGTGGTCGGTGCCACATTGCCAAAGCGTATTATCACCCTTCATGCGATGGTAACGAGTCAGAGCGTCCATAATAGTCTGTTGAAAACCATGACCCATATGGAGACTGCCCGTCACGTTAGGGGGGGGCAGCAAAATGCAATAGGGACTGCCGTGACCTGAGGCTTTAAAGTAGCCCTTATCTTCCCACTCTTGATAACACTGGGCTTCAATATTTTGTGGGCTATACGTTTTTTCCATGGATTTAATTCTCGTAAATACTTGAGGCAGCAAGGGTATCTAATTGATTACCTGCTGCGCGATAATGTTTGTATCTCTCGCGGGCCATCAGTTTTAAATTTTCGGCACTGGGCACAAAGTCTATGACTTGGCCAAAGCGAGTATGAAATTCTGGTACTTGCTCGGCTAAATTAATTAATACCGCCCGTGAAAAACGTTGTGGTGTTTGCCACGTAATCTCTACTGGTGCGCCCCCAATAGGGCCTTCTCCTTCAAGATTATGCGGGACAAACCCGTCACTAGGCAGTTGCCATAATAGTTCGTCGAACTGCTCAGCTTGCTGTTTATTTTGGCAAAAGACTAAACACTTCTGTTTTTGCCGAAAACAGCGAGCCGCAGCTAAACAAGCCAATTCAAAATGAGCGGGCTGTGAGCTGCCAGACTGCGATTCATCTAACAAGAAAAATGACACTTTTGCCATAAGGATTTGCGGTCTCCTGAATTAAGCTTCAACTAGTCTTCGCTTGATAAACCAGCTCGTGTCATCAAAAACTGCGACAATAAGGGCACGGGGCGACCTGTTGCCCCTTTATTTTTACCACTTTGCCAAGCCGTGCCGGCAATATCCATATGCGCCCAGTTGTATTTGCGTGTAAAGCGTGACAAAAAACAGGCTGCGGTAATCGCGCCTGCTGGACGACCACCTAGGTTGCTCATGTCAGCAAAGGGACTTTCGATTTGTTCTTGATACTCATCCCACAAAGGCAAACGCCATGCTTTGTCACCACTTTGCTCTGAGGCATTGAGTAGTTCATGGGCCAAAGGGTTATGGTTACTCATCACGGCAGAGGCATATTTCCCTAAGGCGATAACACAGGCGCCAGTTAAGGTAGCAACATCAACCACCAACTCAGGATCAAAACGTTCCACGTAGGTTAAGGCATCGCATAGCACTAAACGACCTTCAGCATCCGTATTCAATACTTCAACGGTTTGACCCGACATGGTTGTGAGAATATCGCCTGGACGGTAGGCATTGGCATCAGGCATGTTTTCACAGCCTGCCAAGATACCCACTATATTGATGGGCAAATTCAATTCACTGATGGCATGCATAGTGCCGAGGACACCTGCGGCGCCCCCCATGTCATATTTCATTTCATCCATGGCTTCGCCTGGTTTAATAGAAATACCACCTGAATCAAAGGTTAGGCCTTTACCGACCAGCACAATAGGGGCTTGATCTGCGGGACCACCTTTGTGTTCCATTATCGTCATAATCGATTCATTGGCTGAACCACGACCAACCGCCAGATACGAGTTCATACCAAGCTCGGCCATTTGTTTTTCATTGACCGAACTGACATGCAAATTCCCATATGTCTTTTCTAAGAGCTGTGCTTGTTCAAGTAAATAAGCAGGGTTACAAATGTTAGGCGGCATATTCGCTACATCTTTTGCGGTTTTCATGCCTGTAGCAATCGCTAAACCATGAGCTAGCGCCCGCTCTCCAATAGGGAGTTCACGACGAGTAGGCACATTAAATATAATTTTACGGATTGGGCGACGTAACTCACCTTTTTTAGTTTTTAATTGTAAAAAGGTGTAAAGCGCATCTTGGGTTGCTTCCACTGCTTGGCGGATTTTCCAATAGGTATCTCGCCCTTTTACATGTAACTCAGTTAAAAAACTAACCGCTTCCATGGCGCCCGTTTCATTGAGGGTTTTGATGGTTTTGGCGATAATTTGTTTGTATTGGCGCTCATCTAATTCACGCTCTTTACCGCAGCCTACTAACAATACGCGCTCACTTAGAACATTAGGAACATGATGTAATAGTAGCATTTGACCTGCTTGGCCTTCTAAATCGCCGCGTCTGAGCAAATTACTGATATAGCCATCGCTAATGATGTCAAGTTGCTCTGCGACAGAAGTTAGACGCCTTGGCTCAAATACCCCGACAACAATGCATGCACTACGCTGTTTTTCCGGACTGCCACTTTTTACGCTAAATTCCACACGCTTTCTCCGCTATTATTTGACTAAATAAAGAGTCACCACCCAGAATAATACGCTAGAAAATTCTTTGCTTGCGAGCCGTTCTGAGTAATGCTGTGATAAGATTGCAAGAATAATTTGAGTCACAGTTAATTATTAATGATTACTGAGGCTAAGTGCATGAAAAATGCACTATAGATAAATTAAACTTGAGAAAACACTAAGTTTACTTAAAATTTCTTGTAGCGCTACTAAAATACCACTTTTTCCTTTGGAACTCGCGTGCTGATATTTCGATATTTAGTGACAGAAACTGTCAAATCACAAATTGCTGTATTTATGTTATTGATGGCAATTTTTATAACTCAGAAGTTTATTCGGGTCTTGGCTGAAGCCTCAAATGGCGACGTTCCGGCTAATTTGGTACTCGGTTTTTTGGCATTGAGTATGCCGGTGCTGGCATCGTTAATTCTGCCGCTTAGTTTATTTCTTGGCATTATGTTGGCTCATGGCCGCTTATATGTTGATAGTGAAATGAGTGTGATGCGGGCCTGTGGGATCAGCGAATGGTACATTACGCGCGTCATGTTAGTGGTTGCTGTGGTAATGGCATTATTAACTGGCTTATTAACTCTATGGTTGGCGCCTTTAGCGGTTGAAAGTGAATATCAACTTGAAGAAAAAGCCGGCGCGCAAAGCGGATTGACCACTGTCATTCCGGGGCGATTTCAACAAACTGCCAATGAACAGGCTGTGATCTTTGTCCATGATATCGAACCAGGGCAAAGCCCTCTGCGTAAAGTTTTTCTGGCCCAACATACTAAAGACGCCGGAAAACAAGATATTAGAATCGTTTATGCTCAAAGCGGTGGCGTGCTCGAAGAAAAAAATGGCGCCGAAAAATTAATCTTAAAAGATGGTTTACAATATGAAGGAACATTGGGCAAACAAGACTATCGCATCATTGAGTTCGCTGAATATCAAATTCAAATCGCTGAACAAGAAGTAGAGCAGCAAAGACGCAAATTAACCGCTTATTCCACTATGAAACTGGTGGGTGACCCTTCTATTGATGCTATCGCTGAATTGCATTGGCGCTTGGCTTTACCGCTGTCCTTACCCTTTCTGGTGCTAATTGCCGTGCCACTGAGTGCAGCCAATCCTAGGCAAGGACGCTTTGGCAAAATGGGGCCTGCTTTGATGTTATATTTGGGTTATTTTCTAATGTTGATGGCGGGACGCAAGGCCCTTGAAGATGGCAATATTCCAGCGCAATTTGGATTGTGGTGGGTGCACGGTATTTTACTCCTAATTGGGGTTGCCTTATTACTCAAAGGGCGGCCATTCGGTGTGCGCTTAAGAGCAAAGTTGCGAGGTAATGCCCGTGTTTAAGATCATAGATTGGTATATCGCTCGAACATTGTTATCGACCACAGTAATGAGCTTGTGCGTATTGACTGGCTTGAGCGCACTTATTCGTTTTATTGAGCAAATGAAACAAGTAGGTAAGGGTAGCTATGATATGACCGTAGCTGCAATCTACATACTTCTGAGTTTACCCCGTGAGTTTGAACAGTTTTTTCCTATGTCCACCTTAATTGGTGGGCTGATAGGTATGGGAATTCTAGCCAGTAATAGTGAGTTGGTTGTCATGCAAGCGGCTGGCCTAAGTCGTTGGAACATCATTGTATCCGCGATGAAATCGGCTCTGCTGATGGTTATAATTGTCATGATGGTAGGAGAGTGGGTCGCACCTGTGACCGAGGCCAAAGCTAAAGAAATACGTACTCAAGCGATATCTGGAGGGAGCTTATTTTCCTCTGAACGCTTAGTGTGGGCCAAAGATGGTGAAAACTTTGTCAGTATTGGTGAAGTTATAGATAGAAATAACCTTCGCGATGTGACGGTATACCGTTTTGACGAAAAATTGGCCTTACAACAAATCATTAGTGGCCAACAAGCCATCTATGATGGTCAGGCGTGGTTACTTAAAAATGTCGAATATACCAACTATTTACCCACACAAATCACCGTGACTCAAAAAGCACAAGATTTTTGGGTATCCACATTGACACCCGATAAACTCGGAGTTGTGACGGTTAAACCAGAGGCTCTATCTATCGGGGGGCTATATGGCTATATCGAGTACTTGCAGAACAATAGTCAAGACTCTAACCGCTATGAATTAGCCTTGTGGCGCAAGGTATTACAACCTCTCACGGTGGGGGTCATGTTATTAATGGCCTTATCGTTCATCTTTGGCCCCTTACGTAGCGTGACGATGGGGGCACGCATTATAATGGGGGTCTTGACCGGCTTCGGTTTTTTTGTCAGCAACGAGGTATTTGGCACCCTCAGCAGTGTTTATCAATTACCCCCCTTATTTGGTGCTGCATTTCCCAGTGCCGTATTTGCGTTTATCGCCATGTATCTATTGCAACGGCGAGGTTAAGTGAGCCCTGTCACCTAAACAATATTAATCTTGGAGGTCCTTCCATGCCTTATGATGGTTGGCTTCTTTGCTTAAATACAGTATCTCAGTACCGGCTATTCTGTCTTGCAAGGACTGTTTGTGTTTGACATCAAATAGTACCAGTAAGGTACCCAAACCACCCAATGAGCTAATTAGGCGCAATAGTGCTCTGCCATAGCCAAAGGGTTTATCTGTGGTACTAAATATTTTGAGTCGCCAAGCTCGCATGCCAATAGTTTGTCCACCATTACGCCAAAACCAAAGAAAAAATCCAACTACCCAAATGCTCACCCAGATCTGTAACAGGCTCTGATAAAAGACGCTGTGCTGAAAAAACTCACTAAAATTAGTATAACCTTGATTATCTAAAACCTCGTTTTCAACCAATAATAATAAGGTTATGAGCATCAACATTGCAGCCACCATAGCAACGGCTATTGCAACTAAAGTGTCGTAAATCAATGCGGCAAGACGACGGAAAAATCCGGCACGGGGAGAGCTTATTTTTGGTGAATTCATGAAAATCT
>Ga0163216_101444_pt1 | contig 14291 bp, 15 predicted proteins | sample SynspAceP_FD_167610 | JGI IMG/M metagenome (GOLD analysis project Ga0163216, IMG submission 167610) | Saline lake microbial communities from Ace Lake in Antarctica - Synechococcus sp. Ace-P (Illumina Assembly) | ecosystem: Environmental > Aquatic > Non-marine Saline and Alkaline > Saline ...
CCCATCAAAACTTCAACCTGCCGTAACTTCACGACAATCTCTTCGGGCTTCGGTCTCTTAATGGCCATCTCTGGTCCTCCGCTTTCCTAACTATAGGGGCGGACCACTTCAAAGGGGGAGGCTCAGTATCCAAAAGACAGCGATCAAAAGTTTTTCCGTACTTCCCCATCTTTATCGTCGCTAGCGCACAAGTTTCAGTCGGAAGCACCTCATGACTTTGTCGATTGGCATCGGCGAAATGTTCGGGCGAAATCTAGCTACATTGAGAGCTTTATTACGCCTCAGATTCAAAAGGTTGCCTATGGAGAAGACGAACAGTGGCTTGAACCACTTGTTTCGCTGTCGGCAATTTTTGAACCAAGTTCTCGGGATCGGTTCGTGATCGCTCCAGCTGACTCCGGCTTGAGTACCTCAGCATTCCTGACACTTAAGGGCATTGCGGAACGCATAACTGATACCGGTATCATACCTGTGTTCTTCGACGCTGGTGAGGCTAGCATAAACCGAGCCTCGATTCTTCGTTCAATGGTGCAAACCTGTCTTACAAGATTCACTACAGCAGAAATGGAGCATCTAGCGAAAGAAGGATCGGTTCGCCTGATCGTGGATGGCCTAAACCTCAGCAATGCAGAACACTTCAACAATTTTCGAGACACGATACGGCGTTTCTTTCCAGCTATTTCCATTATTGCTTTTGTTCGGACAGAAAAAGTGGGGCAAGCCGTCTCAAGCGTGGACAACCCTGCGATGTCGCTCATTGAAGACGATGTATTTGAGTTGGGAGAACTGGGGGTAAAGCAGATCAGGGAAATCATCTCAATGCATCGTAAGAAACTAGACGATGCAACGATTGATAAGCTCGCTAATCATGCTGTGGATTCGCTGTCACAGATAAACGAACCCATTTTTCCCAGCACTGTCGCAGTCTTGATCGAGACGCTTGTACAAGATCATGATTTCCGCCCAATAAACAAGGCGCGTTTGCTTGACCGTTATGTTGAATGCCTACTTGGGCGATTTGAGCTCGAAGATGTCCGAGAAGGCACATTCTCCTCACATGATAAGATTGAGTTTCTAAGCTTTGTCGCCCGCCGGGTCCTTGAAAGTGACAAGGGTGGCCTAACCAATGCTGAGTGGGAGACATCGTTAGCGGACTATGAGACTGACTTTCTTTTGGAGCTGCCGCGTAACTTGCTACGCGAATTCGAAGAGAAGGGTCTTTTGGTCAGCGAAGGAGGTAAAATTACTTTTCGGGCCGACTACCTGTTCTCTTACTTCATAGCACGTCAAATGAAATCTGACACTGAATTTGCTCGGAAAATCACAGACGGTGATGGGCTTTTCAAGCACCACAGCGAGGTGATCTTCTATGGTGAGTTAGAGGGTACAGATACGGGTGCAGTCCTAGATCAGCTTCATAAGCAAGTTGACGAACTCGAGAAGCTCCTGCTCGAAGAATATTTAAAAAACGGCATTGATCTTACCACTGAATGGCAACAGTCGGTCGAGGACGATCCTAAAGAGGTTGTAGCATTGTCTCAAGAACTAGCCGAAGTTGACGGGACTGATCCAGACCCGAACGTAGCCGATTTTCAGGACAACCAAAGGCTTGCAAATGTTCTCAGAAGACGCGGGATTGCACGTCGTAAAGATGTATCAGAGTCTGAGGCCCGTTTGTTTGTTGCAATGAAACTGTATGGACAGCTAATCCGCAATGCTCTCCACACCCCAGCTGAAGACAAGCTTCGCCACTTGGCCAGACTGTACAATGCTGCTGAGATCTGGGTTGGTTTCATGAGTGCGTCACGTGCTCATATCGGTTCTTCGCCCGTGACAATTGCTGGTGGGATCAGGTTCACAAACATGGGTGCATTGCTTGACCGTGCGAAGTCCATTGCAGATTTTAAATACAACGCTCCTAACACCTTATCCCGGATCCTCGCGGAATCAGTCAAAAATCCACAACTTTCAGCTGCCCTGAGAGCCGTGCTCCCTCAGCTCTCTGAAATGGGGGCGCTTTTTGCACGCGAAGCGCTGCTCGGTTTGCCCTCAAATGATAATCAAAAGGCGTATCTCGAAAGCATCAAGCAGTCGGAAGACCGAACACTAGCGGCGGCATCCATGTATGCGCTCAGACGCCAATATTTGGGTAGCGGTCGGAACTCGGAAATGCGAGATCATTCGTCCGAGATCGTGAACGGCGTCCGAAAAATCGTTGGCGAAAAAGCGCTTGGCGAACCCAGCTCGTTAGAAAAACAAAGGAATATTAGAGACATGAAAGCTGCCGTCGCGGAGAAAAAGCGTAAACGTGGCGATGCCTAATATCTAAGGACGCAACGTGAGGCGAGTGTGTCGCTCGTTTTTCAAACGAAATAAGGTCTCGATCAATTACACCCATTGATTGGGTGTGACGTGCTCTAAAGCTAAAGCAAGCATCGCATTATGATCCTGTGATCTCAACTATTGTGCCTACTCCCGCAGCGAACTTCCGCTTTCCGCCCTCATCGTCTCTAGTCAAATATTTCATTTTCACTCTTCTCTCGAACAGTTGCCACGCGGCCACGAGACAAAGAAGGCCGCGGCATCATCTGCAACGGCCTTCACTTGGGGATGGTGCATGTTGCCATGCCTCGATTCGAGTGTGCTCATCCGTAGTTCTTGGTTCAATGTGTATTTGAAATTGTCTACTCGCCCTTCAGTTGCCACTGCTAGTTTTGCGCTCCCAGGCCTGATGGATAGACTTCACAAGCCGCTTGACATTTGACCTGATGAGATCATCAGGCAATTCGTCGATGTATGCGGCCAGATGCAATGTTTCGGCGGGATGAATACGATTGTGTTTCTCATCACCGCGATTGACGAAGAAGAAGTCAATCGGCATTTTGAGATGCTGACTTATCCTGTGAAGGCGTTCTGCAGATATCCGGCTCTGCCCTTTTTCGTTTTTCTGGATTTGCTGATAGCTGACGCCTGCAAATTCACCTAAATCCCGCTGACTGTGACCACGCATGATACGCGCTTCGCGCAATCGACGCCCGAGGGTGATGTCAAATTCTGTTATGTGCTGATTATCCATTACGCCCTCCCTTGTCAGAAGAGGCCGTACCTCGCGTGTCATTGGCAATGGATGTCATCAACAGACTGCTCAAATCTGTATAGTCTCTTCTGGCTTCCAGAAACATGTTGGCCATGTCCCGTGCGTGATTGCGCAGTGCGATTCCCTCCCTATCCCGAAAGACTGCAAAGAAGCGCCCGATATGCGTGTTGGCTTTCCAGAGCTTGTAATCAGCAATCGCGGCCTTTGCGCGTCCCCTGTAGCGCAAGACCTGCTCCTCGGCCTCTTTGAGCGTGAAGAAGTCCACATCCTTGTAGCTGCCGCCGCGTTTGAGAATGCGAATGGCGTCATTGGCCTCCTTTGCAGGAAGTCGATTGAAGAACCGCTCCCAAAGTGTTTCTTTAATATAGTTCATTGTAAGTCCCCTTTTTTGAAATCAATAAATTAACAATTGAGGGAACATTAAACATAATTCGTTAATTTTTCGTAAATATTGAACAATATATTTGATTTTTCACATATTTTATATTATAAGCCTTCTTATAACGAAACAAACGATACATGACATTCGACGAACAACATATTATTACACCCGCCCAATGCCGCGCTGCACGGGCCTTACTCGCAATAGATCAACCTGAACTTGCGCAAACCTCCGGCGTGGCAACCTCAACAATCAGCACCTTTGAAAACGGCAAACAGCAAGCCAGCTCCATAACCATGAAGAAGCTCATCCGCACACTGGAACAGGCTGGTGCGGTTTTTCTGGATGGTGATGGTGTGAAACGTCGTGAGCAAACGCTCGTGCGTGTGATTGAGGGTGAGGATGCGAATATGCGCATTCATGATGATATCTATCACACGCTTAAAAAGCGTGGCGGTGAGGTCTTGTGTGCCGGCATTACCGAGTTGGATGAAAGCGCGGGTGAGCGCTTTGAATTGTTGAAGGCTCATATTGAGCGCCTGAAACAGGCCGGAATCACAGAAAGAATTCTTCTCAAAGAGGGCGACACAAACCTTGTTGCGCCCAGATCATGGTATCGCTGGGTGAAAGCGGATCATTTCGGCGCATCACCGTTTCAGGTGTATGGCGACAAGATTGCTTTGAAAGACACGGCGAACAATCATATTCTTTTGATCGAGCATCCGCTATTCGCTCAATCACAACGGGCCATATTCAATGCTCTTTGGAGTATGGCATTGCCGGTTGATACAGGTCGGATTGATCATGAATGAATTGTCCTGGCCCTATAGAAAAGCAGCGCGCGCCCCGTTGCTCATTTCCATCGAGAATGACCATTTACCGTTGCTGAGTGCGCTGCTGCAGCGCTCGCAAAGTGATGATCCGTTTTCCCAGTCTGCGGCCTATTATGCCATGACGGGTCGCAAGGGTCTTTGGCTTTATGGTGACAATCAGACCTTTATGCTGATTGCCCGTCATCCAAACAATAATGATAAATTGCTGTTCTTTCCGCCCATTGGCCGATCACGTGCTGATCTGATCACCACAGCGCTTGCAGATGCACGGCTGCCCTCCGGCATTATTGAAATGGCGCGTGTTGGTGCTGATGATGCGTTGCTTACTCAAAGCCTTTCATCTCGCTCGCAAAACATGCGCCGAGAAGACACGCTGGACTGGACATATCCGGTCCATGTGGTGTCTCCGGACATCATCATCAAACGCGAGGGTAAGCCATTTGTGTCATTCAGGGGACATATCAATCGCGCTATGCGCGACGGTTTGAACACTGAGCCTGTTAACATCCGCAAACATGAGAGCGAACTTAGGTCCATCATACAGGATTGGGCTTACAATCGGGGTGATACAGAGTTTTCGGTCGAAGACCTGACAAGCCCCACGCTCAAAGCCATTGAGTTGATGAAAACCAGCAATTTGGATATTCGGGGCACCCTGTCGAAAACAGCGAATGGGACACCAACCGGATTTTGGCTGTGGGAGCAAAATGGTGATATGGCCATGTCGCTTGTGCGCGCTTATTTGAGAGCACCGGGAAACGCAGAATTGGGAATTCTTGGTATGGCACAACAATTGAAGGGGTCCGGCATTCCGCAAATGTGTCTGGGTGGCTCGGAAACGGCAGACCTTGATAGCTTCAAACGCAAGATGCAGCCTGTTCGATCAATCGCACTCAACACCGTTGATCTGCCGCGACGGGTGGCCCCGGACCATAGGCTCATCACACCCAAGATACCGGATCGACAAATGGTGTGTCAGTAGACCATCCCATACACAGATCAGGTATCAAGATGCCGGTCAAAATCCATCATGAGATGCAGCACCCGAACGATAAAAACGCCCGTGTCCGTCGGTTGATAAAACAGGGCATGTTCACCGACATTGTATTTGAGAAACGCTGTTCCATTTTGAGTCGCGTAAGGCCGCCCCATCGATGGAAAATTGGCAATGGTGCTGGCTGATTGATCAATTGCCACTTGGTAGGCGTGCGCCTGTCGTTCCCCAAAGTTGATAACCGTATATGTCGCTATGCTATCAAGGTCATTGTCAGCAAGACGGGAATATTTATAGTCTGCCATTCGTTACGCGTGTAATCGCAGCCTCAAATATCTCTTCTGTGGTGCGCTCGCTCACGCCGCTATTCAAGCCTGCTTCAAGGGCCGAATCCAATTGGTCGCGATTGCCGACCTTGTTTGGCCAGTCGTCTAGATTTTTTTGTTTTGTTGTCTGTGTATCATCCATATGTAGATTATAGCATTTTAGCGTTTGGATTGCCAGAATTTCGTGTCTCAACGGGATGCAAGCCTAAATGTATTTATGTGCCAATTTCTCCGATACTCCTACGATCCCAATCCTGGCACACCGACGCTAGGGATCATGTCTGCGGAGATATCAAGATTTTCTGTGGTGAGTTCCAGTTCAGGATCATTCTCTGCTTCCATACCAGGAATACGCGCACGGACCGCGTCAGGCATGGATGATTTAAGATCGTCTTTCAGTGCATTGAAGTCATCCATCGAGATGTCGCCCGCATCCAGATCATCACGCGCCAGATCAAGTTTTTCCTGATAATTGAGCAATTCGGATCGTTCGGCGGCAAGGCTTCGATGTAATTCTTTCACCTCGGAAAATGTCTCCCATCGCTCCAAGGCATCAGAAATCTGATCGGGATCGAATTTGTTGGTATCAAGCTCGCCGCCATTCTCATCAAAGACGCGAAGGCCATCTTCTGTTTTGAAAACCCTGCGTCCGTCGGGTAATTGATGCGCCTGCTCGAGCATAGAGGCCAGCCGCTCTTCCACCAGTTCGATCTGGGCACCATTCGCTTGCAAAGCTTCTATTGTCGCCACATCGTATGTGTGAAGTTCAAGCTCAAAAGCTTCGATTTCTACAGTGGTGGCAACTGTCAGCGCCGCATCCATAAGTTCGGAGGCTTGATCTTCCAGAGTTTCCTGCTTCTGTTTGCGATTGCGGTTTTGACTGTCTCGCTGCTGCCATTGTGACAGGCGGTAGGCTTGCTCGTTAGCGCCACGTTTGAAATTACTTCCCAATGTTCCTGGAACAAAAATCTGCACTATTCACCGCATCTCTTTTTGACCATGGCATTGAGTATCACCACAACAGTATATTCAGGATATTTTTTGAGAGCGCTATCAATCAGCAGCGCGCTCTCGGCTCCGCTGTCAAAGAACCAGTTTTCGATGCATTGCATGCCGCGCTGATCTTTTTGATTATCGTTGGCAATTGAGTCTTTGCGGAAACGGGCATATGCCAGTCCATGGATAATCCCGGTGTAGTAGGTAAACCGGTCCTCCGCGCTCATTTTCTCCAAAATAACACCTGCCGTTAAGGCCGTATCTGCCTGTGCGATATTCGCACATAGCAAACCCAATCCTGCAACCGTAGAAGCTCTCACTTTTTTGGAAATATTCAGACCACTCATAACCGACCCTTTTTGTGGTTATTTGAAGTCAGAGGGTCAAATTTGGTACAATTGAAGCAGAACAAGAGGTTTATCGGCGTGGTGTCGATTCAACCTCCAGAGGCACAAAAAGGGTCCTTAATATGGCGAAACCAACGATTTAGAAAACTTGTAACCCATTGATTTAAATGAAAACCATTGCCTACATACGTGTGTCTACCACTGAACAAAGCCCTGATCGACAAATCAATGGGTTGGGCGGTCAGTGTGATGAACTGCATATGGAGACGGTTTCAGCCATCAGCAGATCGCGTCCCGTCTATGATCGTGTGATGAAACGTCTCAAACCAGGCGATGTGTTTGCGATTTGGGACCTTGATCGCGCTTATCGCAGCACACGTGACGCATTGAATGAATTGGACAAGCTGCGCTCGAGAAACATCAGCATTCACATTGCCAACTTAAGCATCGACACCGCCACACTGCATGGGATGCTAATGTATACGATCATCAGCGCTGTTGCTGAGTTTGAACGCGGGTTTTTATCACAGCGCACAAAAGAGGGCATGGAAGCGGCCCGTCAAAATGGCAAGCGCATTGGTCGCCCGCCTAAAATATCGGATCGTCAGGTTCTTGCGGCGCGTCAACTATTGGACCGAGGCAAGGCCAGCAAAGCAGAATTGGCCAATCGTTTTGGTGTGCATGTGTGGACACTCACACGGCGCATCAACGCCCTCAATGGCCTGTGATACCCTACGATCTTTCCGAAGTTTTATTGCCTCACAGTATCTGTATGCAGATAAACCGCCCGACAAGCAGCGCTTGTCGGGCGGTTTTTTTGGTTGTCTATAAACCTACGCTGCCTTGACGTGCCTTTTCACATAGCTCCACCGATTGACCGCATCCAGACCGCCACGTTTGGTGTACCCCTTCATCGGAAACGCCATATAGTTCGGCATCCACTCAACCTTTTGCGGCTTGCGTGTGCCGTCCAGATATTGCCGCATCACATCCTTTTGCAGCTTTGCCGTTGATGTAATGTGTGCATCAGCCACTGTTTTGCCACCGACCTGTTTAAGCGCTGCATTGATGGCCTGTTTGTCTTTGAAAAGGTCAAAGAACGTGTCCTCCGGTGACCACTGATCGCTCATACTCACATTTAGAAGACTGCCCAACAGTTCCACCATGGCGCTACCGCTCGCAAGCGTTTCCGCAACGACAAAGGTGAGTACCTTTAAAACGTCTTCATCTGTGAGCGATTGCAGTTTTGCAAAGACTTCGTACACATCAACACGTCTGTCCCAATCCTGCTTGCGGGGCACAACAGGTTCATCTGCATTCTCGTCAAACCCCAAAAGGTTACGAATGGTCTGACGTTGCTCTGCAAACTTGGCTTGTGCCTTGTTTTCATCAAGGCTGGCGGCAATGGCATCGGTATTGGCCTTTTGCGGATCGGCATCGACCTGCCACAACTGTGATCCCGCGATGATCTGCGCCACGGCAAGGCGCAGCGCTGTGCCTTGATGATCGAGCAATTCCAATCGAACGGCGGCATGGCGGTGCAGATCAAGATAGTTCTGCATGGCCTTTGTCAGTTCAGGCTTTTCTGCCTTTTCCTCATCGTTTGCTCCAGCCTGTGCTTTCAGTTTTTTCTTGGCTTCTGTTCTGGACAATTGACCTTCGTAGCACGTAAGCGCCCCGTCATTGGAGACACTGATATAGATGTTGCCGCCATCTTTCTTGGATGTGTCGACGTAGTCATAGGCAGGAAAGTATGCGCCCACATCAAGCACGATCACATCTGACCAGCCATCATTCAGATAGTCCTCTTTCGCCTTGGCAATGGCCTGATTTTGCAGCAACCAGAATTCGTCTGGATCGGAGAAATATTGTTCCTCTCCAAATAAATCGGAGATGATGGCCCCCTTGTAATCGGACACATCAAATTCCGCGTTGTCTGTTGAAATGCTATTGCCGCCAAACAGCCACTGCTTCAATCGATAGCCCTCTGGCGCATAATCATCACTATTATACAACGCCCACCAGTCGCGCTGCTGCTTCTTGCTCGCCATGGTCAAAACACGGAGCGTTTCCGCACCAATTTCTTCTTTTCGGTAAGCGGTGAGAATGGGGCCGATTATGTTGGCAATTGCCAAGCGCTGTCTGACAAGACGCTCCGTGACACCAAATTGTGCAGCAATTTCGGATATCTCGCTGCCTTTTGATACCAATGCGGCAAAAGCCTTGTACTGATCGATTTCGTCCATCGGCAAGCGCGCGATGTTTTCTGCCAGCGATGCTTCAATGGCTTTTGCATCATCACCGTCTGCCATGACCATGCACGGTACTGGCTCCGTGACACCTTCATCGGCGAGTTTCAGCAAGGCATGATAGCGGCGCTGTCCTGCGACAATTTCAAAACCTTCGCAGTTGGGACGCACCAGCAGTGGTTGGATGATGCCAAGTGATCGAATGCTTGGCACAAGATCATCTGTGTCTTTTGCGCCTTTCTTGCGCACATTGACGGTTGTGGTTTTCAGTTGGTCGAGATTGATATGTTGTAGTTCCATGATCGTTTTCCTTTTTAAATAGTGGGTTCAAAATGATGCGGAATTGCATCAAAGAACCGCCACGCCATTGCGTTTGAAAAAGGGGGAGCGGTTCTGTGCTGCAATCACGTTGCAGCGCGTTACCCGCACCGGTAAATCAGGTGTGTGTTGTCGATTGTGGTCTGCGCATAATCCACGGCCAGATCACGGGCAATAGCGTCATAATCGATGTAGAATTGAAGGCGTTCGGGAATGTCACCAAACAGACCTTCTTCGACAAACTGCTCCGCAAGGTCTTTCAGGCTGTCCAACTCGTAAATATCCAGATCAACTGATTCAGGATCATCAATCACCTGCTCTTCGCCATAGCCGCATTCACCAACGGCGATGATAAAACGGGTCTTTTGATTGTCGTCCCAATTCTCGACCAGTTCTAGAAATTGAGCAAAAGTGCCTTGGTTGAGCGCAAATGCTTTTGCAAGTTCCGCATCAATCAATTCGCCATCGACAAATTGAATTTCAAATTCCTCGACAGGATCGCCGAAATCATTGCGCAGTTTTTTGGCTTGCGCCTCATACTGCTCAACGGAATTGAACAAAAAGCCTTGGGCTGAAATATCGTATGGATGGGCATAAAGAAGGGTCATTGTTTCCTCGCTTGGTTTTGGTTTTCAAAAGCGAGGTTTTCTTTTGTCACTACCCCGCGCATGAACCCTTGCCAAGCGGCGAGCGACCTTAAGGTCGGGAGTTCAAAATCCGGCGATGGGTCAATTTGTTTTGTGGGGGACCGTTAGACGGGCTCCAAACACGCATGTGTTTGGCAAGCCCTTCTTGCGGGAAAAACCAATGGACCCACAGCACAGCGTCGACGGTTTTGAGATAAGCTGGTAGATGGGTTCCAAGCGCGTGCCGAACGCGCGTCGGATAAAAAAGCAGGCGGCATTCATCTTCAAGAATACCGCCTTCCTTCAGTCACTTTCTTTGCCCTGGATCGTCACCCGGATGGGCCGAAACCGTTTGCGGGTTCGGTGCTGCTTGCAGCATAGAGCCGGACCAGGCCCAAAAAGACCTGGATTCCAGCTTCGCATGTAATTGATGTGCGATATTTTCCAATCGAGACGGCGAGCAGGACAGCCGGATTTGACGCCCGCGTTAAATATTTGTAGTAACAACTAAATTATTTGTGAGATCGTCAAAAATTTTTGTGGAATTTGCAAAAGTATGGACCTAGACCAAGCTGAGGCCGATGACCACAACTTTGGTCGCCTCTATGCCGGTATTCTCATACGTGCTGATAGCATCAGCCTAGTCGTCGGACGCAAAACAAAAGCGGTTGATGACTCAATGCCATTTTGTTTTGTACCGCACACCCATCCGCGCAGTATGCTTCATCTCACTGTGCCAACTGCTAGAGAATTTCCACAAACTTTAAGTTTGATCATTGCGAGTTTGTTTCATCTCGATGAGAGAGTGATAGGAATAGGTATCGCTACCTATGGTCCGATTTTATCAATTAATATCAAACAGCGTAACAGGCTCTATAAGCGTTTTATGGAGGGCCACACCGAGCAAACAGTCATTGATGATACTGTGGTCGAGAATTTTGATGACCATAGAAATGCCAGACTTGCTGGCTGGACTTACGGAAAAATCTCGCCATCAAGTCAGCATACCAAACTACGTGAGTTGGACATTTACAGCATTGTTCGTAATCAGCTTCGTGCATTTGGCGATCCCGGAGATGAAGTTGGCGTCGCTATCCATACGGATGTTACGTGTGGTGCCTTGACTGAATCCTTTTTCCGCCGCAAGCGAGCCTCCAATGCAGATGATGAAATCCGGCGTATGGAAGAGGATACCGTTGTTTTTTTAAATCTTGCCGAAGGAATTGGCGGAGGAGTGGTTATCAACAGATCAAGCCTTGGGTCAGCCAACCATCCAGAAATGGGATACTTAATCCTTCAACTCGATGGTACAAACGATACAACTCATCCAACTTCTGAGAGCGCGACTGCACGGGCCTCTCACAAGACACAAGACAAAACGACTCCAAATTTTGTCGAAAAATACGCTTCTTTACCAGCAATTTTAAAGCACACTGAGAAAGCGGATTTAAAGGAAATTGGAGCTGAAGATTGGCAACGCGTTATCGGCTATATTGCTCAGCTTTGCGCTTCAATTACATTTGCAATCGGACCGCACCGAATAGTTTTGCACGGACCGATTGCGGAGTTTTCAACGAAGTCAGCCATAACAGAAGAGCCGTTTTCTGAACTTGTATTCGAGCAGATGACTCCCTGGCTATCTATTGAAGGTCAACAATACGTCACCTACCCTGAAATTACTCAGCGAAATTATATTCTTGAATCGAGATATGTCGAGTGGGCAGCAACCAGCCGTGACTCTGGCGCTCTCACTGAAAAACTAATTGATCCAATGTTATATGGCGCGTTGATCTACGGTGCGCAAACCCCTCCAGAAAATATGAGCATATTATGAAGGCTCCCCGTACCAATCCGTCTGGCGATAATACCGCACCTCGACATCTGCCTCTTGAAGTTGAAAACGAAGAGCAGCTTCAGACTATGCTTGAAGGTGCTGGTTACAGATCCGGTGAATCTGAAACACGACCAGAAGTTGATATTGATCCTCATCGTGTGATACGGTTGCAGAAGGAAGGATCTGGGCTGCAAAAAGCGAGCCCTCCCAAAAAGCTGCCCAATACGCCAGAACATGAGTTATCGCCCGATGATCAAGAGTATCGTCACAAATTAGCAGCTATCCGCAATGAGATTGCTGAGTTACCCGACTGCGGCCATAGTCATCAATTGCTGGCGCTATTTGATTCAGCGGGTGCGCTGCCTGCAGGTGAAGTGGGCCGTCTTGCAAAGACTGCGGAAAAGAAAACCCTAAAATGGCCGGAGGGCATTCCAAAAGTGCCGCCCGCGAAATATCAGGACCGGCCCGCTAGTCAAAACCTTCCCGACTTTTTGCTCGCTCACTATCGCGAATGCTTGTCTGGCTTGATGGATGCTAGCCATTTCGAGATATTGGACCCTCCTTGCGCAGCAAGCATTAGGTATTGGATTAACAACGGCAATGCGTTCCCAGAAAAGATACATTTGCGCGGGGCTATCCAGCGAAAAAAACAGAGAGACCCCAGCCCAGACTAGCTCAATCATGAAAAAATCACAATCTTTCATGATTTTTTGATAGACATAATCCCTCGTATACGATAGATATAGATATTACTCATCAAGTGGGATCGCGTGCACGCATTCTTACTTCGCCGATTATTTCGCAGCTGTTGCAAATGCACTGGCTGCAAGACCGGAGGAGAATGAAATGGCGACCAACAACGAACATTCAAAAAAAATAGAGCGCCGCGTTCACGCAATGGTGCCAAGATCAAACGCAGTCTGCGCTCACGCAGTTTATCTGACCGCCGAGCCAACCTTGCTCGTTTTGTGTCCTTGGTGCCGTGGGCAGGGTCAGCAGCGAACCGCGCAGCATTGTGGCATTTGTCGCTCACGTGGCCTTGTCGAAATCCGTTCCTACACACAGACGGAGGTGTCGATATGAGCTCGGTATCTACAGGAAACCATAGTTCTGGTGACACATTCACACTGATGAACGTTGAGGAGGAGTTACTCCTTAACAAAGGTAATGCGCACTACCAAAAAATGCATGGCAGTTTGCAGGCGGAGCTGGAAACTACCGTGCGGGACATTTCTGATTTGGAAAGCGAACTGGACGCGGGTTTGCAGGTCAAAGAAGACTCGCAGGACGAGCAGCCCGCAAGGGCTGAGACTACAAAACAGTCAACGCAGCTAAAAGCGTTTGCAAGAAAGAACTTCACATCAGTTATTGATTTGGCCCGGTTTCAAACCAAGAAGTTGGTAGGTTGCATCTTCCTTTTCTTCGGGGTTTTTTTGATCCCTGCCGTTGATACCGTGATGTTCTTCAATCAGTTCAAAGCCTCTTTTGAGGATGAATTTGGCGCATTGTCGACTGGTGGTGCATTCCTGGCATTGTTGTTTTCTGTGCAGGCGCTGGGATCGCTTTTAGCCGTGAAGTTTTTCGCAAACACGCCAAAGAGAAGGGCTGCGCTCGCAACACTGGCATTTGTTGGTGCAATTTTATTCACCCTAGGCGCAGCGCTTGAACAAGCCGATCTGAAAGTCCGGCAAGATGCCATCTACTCTGCAAATGATTTGGGCTTTTCGTGGGGGGACCAGAGTGCTGTATCAGAAAATGAACCCGCGATAATACCGTTGCCGGTTAGTAGCTATTTACTAGCCCTAAGCTTTGTGGTGATGCCCCTTGTTGGCGCATTAATGATTTCGTCCGGTTGGAGTGCATTTCAGAGTGGATTTGTTGGATTGGCGATGACACGTGCTTACCGTAATAACTATCGCTTGCTCAAAGCCGCTATAGACAAGCGCAACACACTCGCCCTGCGTATCAAAGATATTCAGGCCCGACAGGATGATATCATCAAGGCTCCACTGCAAATAAAGCTTGCAGAAATCGTAAGACTGGAACGCGAGACTAAGCGGGCCATGCGCAATGCGCGTCAGGGCGGCCTTGGACATATCACCGGCGTACAATCCCCGCATGACATATCTGTCCGCTACGCTGACATTGATGCGGCAGAACGAGACTGAGCAGCCCCACTTGAGTGGTCCATGTTGAAAGTTAGTGCATGATTGGCCTTTGGTCCATCGTTACGATGGCCTCTGGCGCAGGTGGGCGGTAACCCAATGCACTGTGTGGTCGTTTGGTGTT
>Ga0163216_101449_pt1 | contig 14233 bp, 13 predicted proteins | sample SynspAceP_FD_167610 | JGI IMG/M metagenome (GOLD analysis project Ga0163216, IMG submission 167610) | Saline lake microbial communities from Ace Lake in Antarctica - Synechococcus sp. Ace-P (Illumina Assembly) | ecosystem: Environmental > Aquatic > Non-marine Saline and Alkaline > Saline ...
AGCCCAGCCCGTACCACACCTTGCCCAAATCGTCCGCCAACGCTGCCAAGTTTGAGCAAACAATAGACACAGCGCCACAAACGCATAGCGGGCCATGTTGCCCGCAGTTTTGCTCCTGTTACAAATTGCCTTCAAAGTGGATAATTTTAACAAGGCTAACATGCTCAATATCGAGGAGCAGTGGGAGGACATCACCAAAGCGATCCGTGGTGCGGTCATCCTTCTGGCCAATCTTGGATATCATCGGGATACCCTGACATCCAACAATGCCCTGATTCCCATCGCCTATTACCTGAAGAAAATTGGTGTCCCCAATAATTTCGCAATCGCATCGAAGTATGAGGCTGACCGCAAGGCCATCTTTAAATGGCTGGTGATCGCTCTTCTTAAGCGCACATTCAGTGGTCAGCCCGATAACGTGCTTCGCCCCATCCGCGATGTCATCAAAACCTCAGCACAGGGCTTTCCCTTTGAGGAGATTTCAAACAAACTGAAGGGCGGCACAAAATCCTTGTCATTCGACGAAGATGAGATTGTGAATCTGCTGCACTACAGCTATGGCGAGGCGTATACCTACTCTGTACTGGCCTTTCTTTACCCGACGCTAGATTTTCGCAATAAGTTTCATCAGGATCATATTTTCCCGAAAAGATTATTTACAAAAAATCGCTTGTCAAAAATGGGAATAGAAGATGAAGATATCGAATTTTATATGAACAATTTTAATAGCCTCGCCAATTTACAGTTACTTGAAGGGGTTCCAAATCAGGAAAAATCGGGCAAAGATTTCGATAATTGGCTGACTGAGAAGTATCCATCAAAAGCTGACCGCAAGGACTATATGACGAAGCACTATATTCCTGATGTAGATCTCTCCTTGTCCAACTTCCCGGAATTTATTGAAAAGCGTGAAAAGATGCTGGTGAAGGCCTTCAAGAAGTTATTGGTGTGAATGGATGAAAAAAGCTTTTCTTAGAATTAAAGAACGCTTTTCTCGGTTATTCCATCTGCTATGTTTCAGGAGACAGCATACCTAGGCTCAGGACTCATTGATCATATCCAGAAGATGACGATAGCCGCGATGGCAATTGCGGACATGAAGGTGTGGGCGCAGCGGTCGTAGCGGGTGTGGATACGCCGCCAATCTTTCAGTTTGCCGAACATATTCTCGATCTTGTGGCGCTTGCGGTAGAGCGCCTTGTCATGGGGTATCTGGATTTTCCTGTTTGATTTCGATGGGATGCAGGCTTCATAATTGCGATCTGCAAGGGCTTCCCGGAACCAGTCGGCATCGTAGCCCTTGTCCGCCAGGAGGGCCTTAGCCGGGGGCAGCGTCGAGAGCAAGGCCGCCGCCCCAGTGTAATCGCTGACTTGGCCTGCGGTCAGAAACAGGGCGCGGGGTCGACCCTCGCTGTCACAGACCGCGTGCAGTTTTGAGTTCAACCCGCCTTTGGTGCGCCCAATAAACCGGGGAAGAGCCCCTTTTTAAGCAGGCTGGCCGCAGTCCGGTGTGCTTTCAGGTGGGTGGCATCAATCATGATTTCCTCGGTGTCGCCACCCCCTTTGGCAAGCTCGACAAAGATGCGGCCGAACACCCCCATTTCGCTCCAGCGGACGAACCGGTTGTAGATTGTCTTGTGCGGTCCGTAGCTTGGCGGCACATCCCGCCACCTCAGACCATTGCGGATCACGAAGATGATGCCGCTGATCACTCGGCGATCATCCACACGAGGCACCCCATGTGAGAGCGGAAAGAATGGCGATATCCGCGCCATCTGGGCATCGGACAGCAGAAACATATCGGTCATGGCAGCACCCCCTTGGTGCCGCAAGTGAATCAATGACCGGCCCCGATCACAAGCGATTTAATAGGTCCAGAGCCTAATCTGCCTCCGTCTCGCGCGAACAGCAAGTTTATTGGTTTTGTGAAGGCTAAACCAGCTACCTTCTATCCGCCAATCTTGCTCATTTCACCTAGCAGAGTCATCCATCGGAACATTCGACCTCGCCGAAATTCCCGGTTCGGCCTAGTCATCGCCACAGGTAGATATCTCGGCATCCGAGACATTGCATGGTCAGGATCGATGCAGCAGGCTCGAATAGTGAGTGTGAAGATACTGCACTGCGGCATGCTGAGAGATTTGAAAGGTCGCTCTAGGCCAGATGCGCCCCCTCCCATGGTTCCTCCCTGGCCAGATCTGTATACGGGGGGGGCTTGGCGCGCCATTTCGCTAGCGCGTGGCTTTTTCACCGGGGAATCCACTTGGAATCCACCCTGGCTTGGCTCGAGTTAAAAGTGACTCATTATCAAGGTGTTGGCGCACGCAACCGTTGGCCGATAGGTGGATTTTAGTATTTTAGTCAAGAATCCACCTTAGCCAGAATCCATCCAGCTTAGCCAGCTTGGGAAGCCGCCCCAGCAGTGGTGTTTTTGGGTTGCAGCAGAACACGTTGATTCAACACGCAAAAAGAGTTTGACATTTCTAGCCCCCTTGACGTACCCCTTGATCATCGAAGAATTGCGCCCGAAGGATAACCCTTGCGGGCGCTTTTTATTTTCCTGACATCGCGGATCCTTTTCTGGTCGCCGGTCATACCGGCGTGAGCATCGGTATGTCGCCCCTGCCCTAAATGAGAGCCGTCCATGGACCTCGTCTTTGCGCCTAGCCAGATCGAGACCTGGCCGATCACCCGGCTGCGCCCCTACGTGCGTAATGCCAAGATGCACGGCGACGACCAAGTGGCCAAGATCGCCGCCAGCATGGCCAAGTTCGGCTGGACGGTGCCCTGCATGGTGGCTGACGATGGCGAGTTGATCGCGGGCCATGGCCGGGTACTTGCCGCGACGATGCTGGGGTTGCCCCCGCACTTGCCGACAGTGCACTTCGTGCGGCGCGCATTACGCGCGGCGGGGCAGATGACGTGAAGCTTGCGGCTTTGGCGATTTCGCGTGCCGTGCGCGGTGGGCACACCACACTCGCAGCCCCCAGCAGCGTCAGGTTTGAGCCTGAACTGGCCAATGCTGACCACGACCTTGCGCTGATCACGGAGCGTTTTGTCGCCTGCGGGCCGGCCAATACGGGCGGGCTATGCCTCAGCGGCCCTCCCGGTACCGGGAAGAGCGCCTTTGCTCGTTATCTCGCCGAACGCATGAATATGCCTGTCCTCGAGCGACGCGCCTCTGACCTCCTCGATCGCTATGTCGGAGGCAGCGAGCGCAATATCGCAAATGCCTTTGCTGAAGCGCGCGACACCAGCGCGTTTCTAGTATTCGACGAAGCGGACTCGCTCTTGGGCGCGCGCGATGGCGCATCGCATCGCTGGGAGGTTTCCCAAGTGAACGAAATGCTAACCTGGATGGAAAGCCACCCTCTGCCCTTCGCCTGCACCACCAATCTGGTCGACCAGCTTGACCCCGCAACCGCGCGACGCTTCAGTCTGAAGATCGGGTTCTTGCCACTGAGTATAGAGCAGCGCGCTGCTTGCTTTCGCCGTTTCTTTCATTCTGAGCCGTCGCCCATCGGGCTTCTGGCCCTTGATCAGCTTACACCGGGGGATTTCGCTGTGGTTGCCAAGCGGTCGAAACTGCTTGGTATCTCTGAACCCGACGCCATCCTCATCGAACTGTGCCGCGAACAAGCCACCAAACCCAACACCCGAAACCCGATCGGGTTTCGGGCGGCAAGCTAATCGAGGAGTTCTGTCTGATGCAACGCGAGCAATCACATGTGCGGCGCGGCTTGAAGCTATGGCACGATTCCGTCAATCTGCATGAAACGGAGGGGCGCCAATGCGTTATGGCCGATTAGCAGATCTTGTACGGCTAGCCATGCAGATGCAGGGCCGCGCTGATGGTATGTCACTCGATGAGATCGGTCAGACATTTGAGGTCTCGCGCCGAACCGCCGAGCGGATGCGCGATGCAATCCGTGATGCATTTCCACAGACCGAGGAACTTACTGAACCGGGCGGGCGCAAGCGTTGGCGCCTGCCGCCCGGCACCGCTGGCCGTCTGGCCGACCCAACCGTCGATGATATCGCGGCTCTTCACCGCGGCGCCGAGCTCGCACGCCAGTCCGGCGATTTGGTCACCGCGGATCACCTCGACACGCTCTCCGATCGTCTTCGTGCGCGCCTACCAGGCCCGAAACGGGCGCGGTTAGAGCCAGACATAGCCGCACTGCTGGAGGCAGATGGCGTCGCCTTGCGCCCGGGGCCACGCGAGCGCATTCCCGACGAAACGCTGAACATGCTTCGCGAAGCGATCTTGGCCGGTCTCTGGATCACGGCCGATCATCGCGCGCGGGCGAGCGGCCTTTTGAGCCGCAATGCCCGCCTTGGTCCACTTGCCATGCTGCTGGGTGAAGGCAGGCAATACCTTGTGGCGTTCAGTGACTATGCACAGGAAGTCCGATTGTTCGCCTTGGCCGGTTTTGAGCGTATCGAATTGACCAAAGATGTGTTCGAACGCCCCGAGGACTTCGACCTACAGACCTGGATGCAGCGTTCCTTCGGGATCTGGCAGGAAGATGTCTACGATGTCGTTTGGCGGTTTACCCCCGAAGCTGCAGCTGATGCGCGCCTCTACCTGTTCCATCCCACACAGGTCATGACTGACGAAGCGGACGGGAGTTTAACAGTATCATTCCGCGCAGGCGGTCTGCGCGAAATGTGCTGGCATTTGTTCAGGTGGGGGGACCAAGTCGAGATAATATCGCCACCTGAGTTGCGTGATGCAATGATCGCTCAAGCAGATGAGGCGAGGCGCCGATACCCATGAACGCTTATGAACCAGCGACCCCGCAAGACCCTCGGATGGAAAACACCCGAAGAAGCCATGGCCGAAGAACTTGCGGCCTTCAGATCAAACGTTGCACTTGAAACTTGAATCCAAGCCCTGCCTAAAGCGCCTAAAACCCCGAGAAACGAACCTCATAGTAAAACTCATCGCCACGGTCAGTTATCGTGTAATAGATCGGTGTATCCAGTCCACTACTGTTCCTAACAACTCCGCTACATTCTCGTACTCTGTTTTCGGACAAAAAACTGATTTCCTCCATATTCGAAATACGTATGACTGTTGAGCGCACAAAGTTTATTGGAATCGTTGGATAAATTTCTTCTATCATTCCAATCGTTGTTCTACTCTCACAGGACGGCACTCCTGCGCCAAGATAAATATTACGCGGAAGAACATCAGAGACAAATACGCCCGCAATGAGAGTACCGATCCAAGCAAAGCCTGGCCAGAACCCCAAACCCGTTCGCTTAGAGCGGAGAAAAATGTATAACGGAACAAAAATAATGATCCAAAACAACAACCCTTTAACAACGTCTTTTCGACTACTCCTTTCTACTGCTTTTTGATCTAATAAAGCACAAACCGTATTGGGTATAAAAAACAAAAGAAACCCAATAACGGCCGCGCCATCTGCGCTAAGCGTCGCACTCGGTTCAAGCCAAATCTCCTCCACTACAGCCATTACTAATGGCACGGAGATCAACAAGTAGAGCCATAAATTTTGGATTTCAGAAGCAGGAACAATCGGTGGCTGACCCGCAGCCCTTAGATCAGAAACCTGAGATATCGCTTTCCAATCATCACCAAAACGCTCCGTCCAAACCCTAGTATTTTCATCTAAAGCACCTTCTTCAAACTTCGCTTGAAGAGATTTTTGACTTATAGGTCCCTTGCGTTCTCCCTTTTCAATATAATACCAGCCCTCAGCGCTTCGCCCTGCGTCCACCGTATGGTTGCTTTCCTGCTTCGTTCTCTCTCCAGCAATCTCAGCCAACACCTCATCAAGACGCATCCACTCATCACCAAAGCTCTCATTCCACACAAGCGTGCTGTCCTTAAGCACTTTATTTTGCAGACGAGCCTTTATTATGTCTAAGCCAACTGGGCCTTGCCGCTCCGCCCCTTGCATATAGAACCATTCCCGTTGCTCAGACACCGTTGCCACCCTTTTTCGCTGTCAGATAAAATTCCTCGCCAGTATGAGCCTTTTACGACATCAATTTTACTAGCCCGACATCCCCCAAGTGGCCTGCCGTCTGACGTCAAGATCGCCTGATTTTGCCCTTTAAACAAGCGTTTTTCCTCCTGAGCGGTGTCCGTGGTCGCGCAAACGCTTTTATCGGGCCGCGAACCCGCATCTTACTGGCCTGGCGGCGATGTTTTTCAGCGCTTGAGACAAACCTGTCGAGCCGGTTTCCAGCAGTTGGAGGCGGGATCGTGGTCACGCGCATAGCGGTGGCGCTCGAAGGCGGTGGATCGCAGTGAGGATTGCCCTGACCATGGGGCCTGTGACCGCTACCTCGGCAAGCTGGAAGGTAATGGCGCGGGCGTGACGCACGACACGAGCGCCGATCTTGATCAGCTTCAGTTGTAAGCTGGTCAACGACCAGTCCGCCATGGCCTCGGGCAACGCGATGCAGCGCAAGAAGGTGGCTAGGTTGTAGGCCAAGGCGTGCAGTTGCAGCCGCACCTCGTTGTCGCGAAACTTTCGGCACGACAGCCGCGTCCAGCGGAAGGCGTATTTGCCTTCCTTGATGTGCTGCTCGGCGGTTCCGCGTCGATTGTAGAACCGCACCACCCAGTCCGGCTCCATCGGCAGGTTGGTGACAATGAAGCCGACCTTGGGAAACAGCTCGCCCGGATGCCATTCGATCTTGGCGATCACGCGGCGCTCCTTGTCCCAGGATGCAGCCTTATATTGGAAATCTACGTAGATGCGTTTGACCTTGCTCAGCGATGGACGGCCGACCGGTCGGGTCAGTCGGTGCGCGATTTTCTCCTTGAGCACCGAGTTGGCGGGCAGCCGGATGGCGTAGCAATAGCCCGCCTCTTCAAGCGGTTCATAGATCGCGGGGATCGCATAGGCGGCGTCGGCGCGGAAGAAGTGGCCACCAAGCTTGCGGCCAGCGTAGCGGGCGATGACTGGATCAAGGACATCGCGCCAGCCGTCGGCGCTGTGGACGTTGCCATGGCGCAGGGCGCAGCGTTCCAGCATGCCGAACTGGTTGAACAGGAAATTCGGGTGATAACAGGTGCAGTCGAAATGCCCGTTCCAGGCGGACCCTTCCTGATCGCCATGAGTGGGGCTGACCGAGCTGTCCATGTCCAGCACGATATACTTTAGCCCGTTGCGGTCATGAAACCGGTCGATCCACCGGCCGTTCAGGTCGGCCAGCGCGGCTCGGTTCTCGGGCAAGGCCAGCGTCTCAGTCTCGAACCGCCCCATCTGCGAGGCCGAGGCTGCTTGCGCATCGACAGCCCGACCACCAACAACCTGACGCATGACAGGATCGAGCGCGAGACGGTCGGCATCGTTGACGTCCTCGTATCCGGCCAGCCGCCCGAACACTGACTGCCGGAACAGCCCGTCGAGCCGATGGACGGTGTTCTTGCCAGTACGGCTATCGCATAGCGCCTCTGACGCAAGGCCCGACAGTCCGAGCGCGTCATCGAGCTCGCGCATCACCAGCAAACCGCCGTCCGAACTGATCTGCGCGCCCCGAAACTCCAGCCTCACTCGGCGGTCAAAATCGACCCGATCACCCCGATCCAAACTTGCACCCGCCGGGTGATCCATAGAACACGTCCCTAACAGCCAACAACACTATGATTTGTATCGGAAATGCCGAGTTCAGGACAGGAAAATCAAAGATTTACTTGAGGAATGCGGGATGAAGGGCATCGGCGAGAGGGCTTTCGCCGGATTGCCTTCACTCTGAAAAACGTCCCCTATTAATGGATCGATACATTTTCCAAGCTAAGTTCTCGCATACCGGCAATATGCGTGTAGGTTACAAGGGGGCCCACGGTCCCGGCCGAATAATCAAGGCACAGCGCATTCGCACTTTGAAGCTCCGGCTCACCTGACATCCAGTAATGCCCGAAGAACACTGGCTTCTCCCCGACAGGATAGGTGGTCGTCAACAAATCATCAGGCAGGGGCGTATCTGGTAACGCGTTGATGTCGGGCACCGACATCGCAATCTGACGCCAGTTCCGGGCATCACCATTCCACCACTTTACTCTTACATGGCGCCGAACCTTCTTCTCCTTATCCGCGAAAGAGTGCGGATCAGGCAAACGTGCCTCAGGTCCCTTTGCGACCGCTTCGGCAAGATCAAAGAGCGCATCACCTTTTCGGCCAGCTCTGATCAGCTGATCCTCGGAGAGGATTGCCTTTGCAGCATGCCGCGTCAGATCATCAATTGCAGCCTGAATCCACGCTGCATGAACAGCGCGAAACCCCTCCGTCTCGATGAACAGGGGCAGCCCCTTCATCCAATCCAGCGCTTCCTTTGTATGAGACGCACCCAGAGGAAACTCTTTTAGAAAGCTTTCGTGTTGGTTGCAGTTGCCTATGTCATGCAAACGCAGAGGCGCCCCTGTCTCGGGATCAGCCGTATGGAAGTGAATTGCGTTGAGCTCATGGTTGCCCATGATGGCCTGGGCGCGCCCAGCATCCATCAATTCGCGCACGATCCTGATGACGGCAGCGTTTTCGGGACCACGGTCGATAAAATCGCCCAAGAAGACGATCTGACGATCAGGCTCGGAATGAAGCCATGTCGTGCCGTTCCGCCACCATCCAAGGTTTTTGAGAGCAACGCGCAGCTTCTCCGCCTGACCGTGTATGTCGGGAATTATGTCAGTGATGCTCATGGGCCTGCAATCCTTATTTTTCTAAAGCGAGCCACGGCGCTTGCTATGCAAGCAGAGGCCTGCCGCCGTGGTGTTCCGCTATTCATTCTGCTTTGTCGTCGACGAAGACCTCCAACTCAGCCCTGTCGATCCAGTGGATTGCCACGTCAGGTTTGGTTTCCTGAACCTGTTCCGCGAGAACGCCTCGATAGGCATCGAGCTGCGCGAAGTAACCGGCAAAGCTTCCAGCACCGCTCTTGTGGTCGACAATCAGTCGCTTCCCGTCGCCTGTCGCCAGAAGGTCAATGATCCCGTTGAATTCCGCACCCGATGGTTCACGATTCTGGATCGGCACCTCGCACTCGATCTGCGTATAGCCCTCGTCATTCAACCATTGTTTAAGACTGTCTGCCTGCGCGTGCAGCATGTCTAAGGTTGCCTCATCAAAGCCTGTGGCTGCTGACAAACGCGGACGAAGATCTGGGCGTAACAGCAGAACACGCATCGCCTTGTGCAGTGCGCTACCTCGTTCGCTGGCAGTCGCCGCAAGCGCAGCAACCTCTTGCGAGACGTCCAACTGCACAATGCGCGTCTGCACTGCAGGCAACGGATCGTGCACAATCAATGAGGGTCGGACACGCCATGCAGTCTGCTGGGTTTCGAGCATGGACCGCAGTACACCAAAAGCCAATCTTTCCGAGGCATCTTTCACACTGGACTTGTCCAGCATGCACGGAGCCTCAGCGCCGCACATCAATGTGCGCGCAGGAAAACTGACGCCGCCAACTTTCACAATGCCAGCCTCCGGCTCCATGCCCGCCTCTAACATAAGCATTTCGGCGTGGTTCGCGGGCCCATCACTTTCGCCAAGCTTCTTCAGCGCGAAATCCGGCCATTCCAGGATCAGCCTGTCGCGCCCACGCGTAAGAGCCACATAGAGCAAACGCCGCGCATCAGCTTCCGATGCTAACCTTCGATCGGCAATGAAGGCGTCCTTCTTTTCCTTGATGGGCAGGTCAGGCGTCCAGATCAGAAGGCCCCTTTCAAGGATGGCACTCAGATCGCTGAAATCCGTGAACTCGGCACGCAAGGTGCCGGGCTTTTCGCCGATCTTCTTGTCGAGACCAACAACAACGGTAATCGGCCATTCCCGTCCTTTGGAGGCATGCCAGGTGACAATCTCAACCCCCTGCCCGGCGCTCTGGCCGGGATCAGGATGGCGGTCGAAATCGCGCTCTTCACGGCGCGCTTCGAGCCAGCCAAGGAAGACTTGCGCGCTTGCACCGTGAAATCCAGCAGCAGCCTTGAAGTCACGATGCGCCGAGACGAATTCGCTGACCTCTGCATGCAGACGCATCAAGTCAGCATGAGCTTGCGCCGCCTCTAGCATGCGAGCCGCCCAGTCGAGGATGCCGGCAGCTTCGAGCGCATGTGGAAGGAGGGTTTCCAGCGGCATGGCCGGTGCGATCCCGGCCAGCGCGCACAAATCGGCGAGCTGGGCACAGGTTTCCAACTCCCCATCGGCGAGCAGGGTCATGGCCTGCTGAAGAGGCATCGAAGATGGGCCGAGTGTCAGAAGCGCAAGGGCCGCATGGCGGTCTGCAGGGTCGACCGCGAATGCCAGCGCGTTGCGAGCCGCCATGACGGCGGGCGAGTCCAGCCAGCCGGCTTCGCTGATCCGGACAGGCACGCCTTGCAGCTTTAGCGCGCTGGCATACCGCGTCGCCATCGAATGGGTCGGCGCAAGGATGGCAATGTCGCGCGGCTCAACCGGGCGGAATGTCGGAGCCTTGGGATCACTCTCCCGCTCCACGACCGGCCCAGCCTCTGCGAGGATATCGGCAATGCGCGCTGCCACATGCTCCTCAGGGCGGGATTTCTTCGATCGACGTCCTTCCGGAATGCGCAGTACCTCTGCAAAGGTCTGGCCTGTTTCCGGCCGCTGCGGTTCAAGCGGCACATAGGCCTCTTTGAAGAGACCTGCTGAAATCGCGTTCACCATCTGCATCAGCCGCGGATCAGAGCGCCAGTTGCCTGTCAGGGGCGAAGCAGCTTCGGGGTTCTGCAGCTCGAGCGCTTCGCTCAGGCGAGGGTCAGCCCCCTGAAAGCCCATGATCGACTGCTTGGTGTCGCCCACGATCAGCACGCGCTTGGCAGATTGTGCGATGCGCCACAGAAGCGCGAACTGCACCGGGTTCGTATCCTGGAATTCATCGATAATGACGCAGTCGACCTCAGCCAAAAGCGCCGCGAGGATTTCCGGGCGCGTCCGGAGCAGCCGCTCAGCATCGCAGATCATATCCGCATAGTCGATGACGCCCGCTTCACGCTTCATGTCGGCGTATTTCGACATTACCTCTTGGGCGCCATGCACAAGAGCTATGAGATGCGCGCAGGCGTCTTCCAAGGGGCCCGGGTGGACCGCGATGTCAGCGGCCGCTGCAATCACCTCATCAGACAGAGCATCATAGCCGTCCGGTGTGGGCGCCCCCCGCTTTGATTGACGCAGCTCGCTCAGGGCTTTCCATAGTCCCCAATCCCGGCGCAACTCCCCAGGGCGCTGGGCGCGCTTCATGTTCCGGAAGTCTTTTCCAAAAGCTGTGCGCGCGGCTGCCGAGGTTGCATGGGCGGTGAGGTCATTCGGGAATTCATTTAAAAGGGCATTGATCGCCGCCAGCAGTCGCGCCTCCAATGGCGCACCGTCTGGCACAACCCGACCGTAAAGTTCGCGCAAGCGTATCACACCCGCCTCTGCCAATTTGGGATCATTGCCGTTGTCACCAAGCCCCCTCAGCAGATCGATCGTGGTCAGGATCCGGCCGCGGAAGCTGTCCTCTTTACTGGCATTCGAGAAGAAACTCGAACGGTACCCAAAGCGTGGCAGGTCGGCTTTCACGGCCTCGAGAGACTCAGCATGTGCCATGGCCTGGCGGATCAGCAGGTCCCGCTCCGCCTCAGCCAGCGCACGAGGTTGGGGAGAAGCGCCCGCAGCGAACGCATGCTCAGATAGGATGCGCAGACCCAGCCCGTGAATGGTCGAGACATAGGCCTGTTCGACAGCCAGGGCCGCTTCAACCATGCCCTCAGCCAAAAGGCTCGCCCGGATACGGCCGCGCAACTCCGCGGCCGCAGCTTCGGTAAATGTCACCGCCAGAATACGATCGGGCGCGACAAGGTTGCCCTTCACCCACTTGGTGAGGTCAGACTTGATCCGAAAGGTCTTCCCCGAACCTGCTCCAGCCGGAACAATAGTCAGCATCTCAGTCATCGATGTCCTCCATGCTATCCTCTGCCTCGGTGCCCGGCATCATGAAACGCGCGACAAGCGGCGAGCCATCAAGCGCATAGGGCGCGAGGTTTGCCGTTTTCTCGAAGAATTTGCGGTCATCTTCGTTATTGAGGCGGATCGTCCCTGCCCCCACCTCGGCAAGCCGCGTGATCAGCAGATCCATGGCCTGCAATGATATCTCACCCTCAACCACGGTGACGACACCGTCGGGTGGCTCAAGGCCTTCCAGTAAAACCCCTTGGTCGTTGATCAAATGATAGGCGACACCGATTTGTGGGTTGCCGGCCAAGGCGGCCTCGAGCACATCACCGGTCTTTTCGGGCCGTTTGAGCATTTCGCGGTAAAGGCCGAGTTGCAGATCCCAGCCAGCTTCAAGACGTGCACGACGTTTGGGCGTACCGCTTTTCTTGTGATCCACAACCAGTAGGCTGCCATCTTCAAGTTGAAGCAGACAGTCGGCGCGTCCGCGCAACAAGATGCCCAGCGCCTCGCCCTGTAGACCGATCTCATTGTCGATCACGCGGGCACCAAGACCCTCGAGAGTGTTGCGCCAGGCATGCGCCGCCGTGCGGATGTCCAGCAGCAAGCCATCACGTTCAACTGCCCAGATCGAACGCTGCAAGAACGGCGCATACTTGCGGATAGCAGAAGCCAGCAACTCAGGCACCGCAGCCTCGATCTGATCGTGTTCCGGAAGCGGCGCGTCCTTGGGAAACAAGAACTCCAGGACGTCATGCGCAATGGTGCCGGCCACCATGACGTTGAGCCCGTCAGGCGCCCATGTCACCGGCTCCGCCCCGAACTCGGACAAGCTCCAGGCTAGAGGGCTGACCATGAGTGTTTCCAGCCGACTGGGCGATTGGGGGCGCATCCGTCCATCATCCGCAAGCCGGCGGCGCAGAAGGTCACGACCCAAGCGAAGAACGCCCTCCTCCGGCAAGGCGCTGGGCTGCGGATCAGTTGACCCCTCCACGACCCGATGCGCGAACGGCCAGCGATCGCGTGGGAGCGCGCGCAGATCATGGATCAAGGCCTCGGCATCTTCCGTGCCCTTTTCGCCGTTTCCAACCGTGCGGGCCACAAGCGACAGCGCTGCTGCAGGCGCCTGGCGGCTGCCATTCGGCGCGAAGACGGGGCGCAAGAGTGTCAGGGTTTCTGAGGCACACAGAAACTGGCGACGAAGCTTTTCAAGGCGCCGCACCAGCGCATCCCCGCGCGTTTCAACATGAAGGCCGGTTTTTTCGCGCAGTAGCCGAAGTTCGCCATCGAGGAAGAGAGGCGAAGCGGAAACCGCACGCGGCCAGCGATTGCCGCTCATGCCCATAGCAATGAGATGTCGTGCCGAGCGCCACGGCATGGACCCTTCCGTGAACACGCTGACACCCTCGACAAACGCCTCGGACGGCGAAGGCTTGGGAATAGCGGGTGTGGCGACACGGTAAAGCACAGTCCAATCCAGTGAACGGCTCTGTGCCAACTCGGCCCGCATCATTCCCAGTTTCGAGCGGAATGCCGCAACAGCTTCGCGCTGCTCGGCCGCGTCACTCAAAAGCTGGGCGGCTTGCTCGAGTGCTTGCTGGATGCCGCCCGGGGTCTGCGCAATGTTGCTACGCACCAGCTGATAAAAGCGCTGCGCGCGCCCCGTCAGCGACCGGGCAGCAAAAGGCTCAAACCGGCCTTGCATCACCTCGCGCGCGAGTTGCAGCCCTGTCTCGGACGGCCATGGCATTAGAGGGGATATGTAAAGACTGGCAAGCGCCATGGTGGGCGCTGGCGCCTGGAAACACAACAGGAGTTGAAGGAGCGTTTCGCCAGCTATGTCACGGCGGTCAGGCGGCACGGGCAAGCCCGAAAGCGGAACACCGGCGTCATTGAAGGCGCGGCGAAGCTGCGCGACATAGCCTGTCTCGTCCGGCACCAGCAGACCGATCTCATGAGGTGCTAGGCCTTGGTCGATCAGGCGCTGCGCGCGGGCAGCGGCAAAATCCGCTTCCTCCGCCTCATCGCGCAAAGCATAAAACGCCAAGCTTTCGTCCAGCGGCCCCGACGGGATCGCCGCGCCTGTCAAACCTTGTTGCGCGCGCCACAAGCTTGTGCCCTCTGCGGCGCCAGTCATCAGCGGCGCGCGGCGAGCGGCCCATTCATTCTGAAACGCTGCGGTAACAGGGGCAAAACCTCGGGCAAGTTGAGGTTTGCGGGACACGTCGTTGTTGCGTCGAATTGACTCATCTGGTTGTGGTGGGATTCCCAAGCCTGGCGATTTCTGTCTCTATCGCGCAATGGTC
>Ga0163216_101450_pt1 | contig 14225 bp, 9 predicted proteins | sample SynspAceP_FD_167610 | JGI IMG/M metagenome (GOLD analysis project Ga0163216, IMG submission 167610) | Saline lake microbial communities from Ace Lake in Antarctica - Synechococcus sp. Ace-P (Illumina Assembly) | ecosystem: Environmental > Aquatic > Non-marine Saline and Alkaline > Saline ...
TACTATAAATCCCACGTAATACCTCGTTAAACACCACATTCGACAATGATGGAATAACCACACCAATTAATTTCGAACGTGACGAAGCAAGAATACTCGCAGAACGATTGGGGATATAACCTAATTGGGCAATGGCCGTTTCGACTTTTTCTCTTAGCTCACTGCGTACACCTGCATATTGGTTAACCACTCTGGAAACCGTTATGGGACTGACGCCGGCTTTATCCGCTACGTCTTTTAAAGTGAGTCGCTTGGTGCCATGGGGCTTTGCCGTTAGATTACTTTTTTTAGCTGGCATACAAACCTTAATAGAGCACTTATAAAAACAAGGATATTAGCAGACAACTCATTAAGCCCGTCAATGAGATCAGGGTTGTCATCACTGTCCATGACTTTAAGGTGTCTTTTTCGCTCATGCCAAGGTAGCGACCTACCAGCCAAAAGCCAGAGTCATTAACGTGTGAAAGTATGGTGGCCCCGGAAGAAATAACAATCACTAATAAACCCAAACTGGGAGCTGACATGGCTTGTAATTCCAGTACGGGAGCAATCAAACCGGCAGCTGTGATCATCGCTACCGTAGATGAACCTTGGGCAATACGAGTTATGGCCGCAATCAAAAAACCTAAGATCAGCACTGAAAATTGCGCTTCAATAAACACCGAGGCCAGCATCTGACCCACCCCTGAATCAATCAACACTTGCTTAAAAGCACCACCCGCCCCCGTAATAAGAATGACCACACCAGCCGGCTCTAAACCTTTATTCGCAATATTAAGTAAGGATTGAGAGCTGAGTTGGCATTTAGTCCGAGCAATTAGCATGGCCAAAATAGTGGCTAGGGTGAGTGCCACAAATGGATGGCCTAAAAAACGGACCACCCTTAACAAAGCGCTGTCTGCAGATAATATAAAAGGAGCGGTGGTCGCTAACATGATGAGTAACAGGGGCAATAAGATAATAGAAGCTACCCAAGCAAAGCTAGGCGAAGTTACGTCTGAACTTGTAGATTCTGCTTTATGTTCATCGGGAACTGGAATAAAAATTTTATTCGCAATTATTTTACCAAACCACGGACCAGCAATGATCATGGCCGGTATACCGGTGATGGTTCCGAACAAAATAACCCAGCCTAAATCCGCATGTACCAATTCAGCTACGGCAATAGGCCCTGGTGTGGGGGGAATAAAAGCATGGGTAATTGCCAGACCGGCTAAGAGCGGAATGGCGTAATACAAAAGCGAGCGCCCTGAACGATTGGCCAGACCATACAACAAAGGCGCAAGGATGATAAAGGCAACATCAAAAAATACCGGAATAGCAACAATAAACCCCGTTACCCCTAAGCTCCATTGTACTTTTTTAGGGCCAAATGAGGTGATTAAACTACCGGCAATACGTTCTATGCCGCCAGAGCTCTCAAGGATTTGACCAAGAATGGCACCCAACCCCACCACAATCGCCACAAAACCAAGTGTGCCACCCATTCCATTTTTAATGGACTCGATAACCTGATCAGCCGGCAGCCCTGCCCCAAGGCCAACCAATAAACTGCTTACCAGCAAGGCTAAAAAAGCAGGTACACGCACTACGATAACGAGCAACAGTAGCAGGGCAATTCCCCCACCTGCGACAAAAAATAAATTCATGTCCATGACGATACCTTGGTGATTAATAACATGTTGTTACAGCACTTTGCTTATGATTAGATTTTCACTCGCTCAGTTCATACCTGACACTAAGCCCTTGTCTGATGACTTAAATGGAGCGAACTATTAATTGGTAGCGCAATCATGTTAAAATAAAGTAAAATTTAATGCAATGAAAGCTGGCAGACCATATCAATATTAACCAATATGACAGAGGTATCCATGTATATACCCGTTAAAATGGCCAACATCTAATGAATGATAGCGCAATCAAATCTTTTACTTTAAGTAAGATCTCACAATGACAAAGATAGCAGAACAGAAATTTCAAGCTCCCTTATTAGTGGTCGTGATGGGGGTGTCTGGCACCGGAAAAACGACCCTCGCCAGCAAAATTGCGGATTATTTTAACCTGCGCTTTTTAGATGCCGACTCCTTACATAGTGACGCCGCGATTAAGCAAATGTCTCAGGGCATCGCGTTGACAAACGAACAGCGCTTACCTTGGATAGAGCGAATTTGCGACCAACTCAGTGAACTTGCTGCACACCAGCAAAGTTGTGTACTGGCATACTCAGGTTTAAAACAACAGCACAGGCATCTGATATTCAGTTCATACCCAAATTCTGTCGGGATTTTATTAAATGCCGACCAAGCCATCATCGCACAACGTTTGCAGACCAGACGTAATCATTTTATGTCACCACAACTACTCAGCAGTCAAATAGCGTCAATGGAGCCCTTTGCTGATGAGCCCAACTTGCTCAAACTCGATCTGTCCGAGACACTAGAAAATCTGCTATTGCAGTCTGTTAATTTCATTAACTTGCAGCATATTGCAGAGCATTAGTGGCCAATCTGCTAAGGTATCCCACAGTGCTAGTCCACATAAGCCCTATACTTGCGGTATACGACTTAAAAATTGTCGGTTAGTGGGCAATGCACTAAGCAATTTTTCAGTATTGTATAGGGTTTCATTGCGTAGGCGTTTGATTAGCAAATCTTCTTTTTGACTTATCTGGGTAGAGCGGCTTTGATCGACCTTAAAGCCCATACCATAGAGTACATACTGTTTACTGGCCGATGAAAACAGCTCAAAACGTTGATTCGTTTCATACACGCCAGGCGCCTGAGTGCGCCACAACAACAACGACTCTTGCAAACTATCTGGAATACTCTGAACACTTTGGTGCGCTCGCCAGTATTCACTGTCACGGCGATTGCTGAGCAAATAATGTAACTTCAAAAAATCAATAATTTCTTGCCATCGTTGTGATGTGAGTAAATTAAATCGTTTCGCCAACACTGCCATGGCACTGCGCTCTCGAGGAAGTTGTTGACTGATCCATTCGGCTGATTTTTCAATTAGGACTAAAGCGGTGGCCTCTAAAGGCTCAACAAAACCCGCCGAAACGCCAATGGCGACACAGTTTTTAAACCAGAAGGTTTCCCTATGACCTGGGGTAAACTTAATCGTGCGCGGCATGATTTTCTTTGACGGGAGATAGGGATCATTTTGCACATAATCGAACAAGGCTTGTTCTGCTTGCTCTACGGTGGAAAAATCACTGCAAAATACATGGCCAATACCCCGGCGGTTTTGTAGGGCTATATCCCAAATCCAACCATTTTCCTGAGCGGTAGCGACTGTACAAGAGGCAATAGGAACCTCATCTGAGGCGTGTTCCATCTGCACGGCTAGAGCAGTATCGTTAAATAGAATATGCTGTTTTGATACAAATGGGATTTGATAGTGCTTGCCAATCAAAATGGCGGCAAAACCACTGCAATCAATGAATAAGTCGCCTGCTATCTGCTCGCCGCTAGTCAATGTAATCGAGGCAATATCACCGTTCTCGGCCGGAATGATCTGCTCTACATGGCCTTGAATATATTTCACCCCCAGCTTCTCAACACAGTGCTGATGCAGCATCTGTACAAACTTGCCCGCGTCCAGATGGTAGCCGTAGTTCTGGCTAAAGGCATATTCAGGCATTTGCGGTAGTTTAGGTGCCAAATTTTGTTGGCAAATTGTACCTTGGGCACTCACCCAGCTTTCAAAATCCACCTTGTCTTTGGCTGACCAGGCCTGAGCCATACTCACAGCACCATAGCCTGCAGGGGCGGTAAATGGATGATAATAATGCTCATCACTGCCCTCAGACCAAGCGACAAATTTAGAGGCCTGTTTAAAACTAGCCTGACAACAGGACAGAAAAGTGCGCTCAGAGATGCCTATTTGTCGCAGAGTATCGCGCATGGTGGGCCATGTGCCTTCGCCGACCCCAAGGTTTTTAACCTCTGGAGACTCCACTAACACAAGCTCGGTTTGCTGAGTTGAGGAGCTATTGGCACAATGCTTAGCCGCAATAATCCCCGCGCTTAACCAGCCTGCCGTGCCGCCACCGACAATCACCACTTTAGTTTTCATTTTTTACTGCCGTCATAGTAGTGCACTTATTTAGGCGACTCATTCCTGCTCCTGAGCTGGGCAATAGCGTTGAATAAAGTCTGCATGTTCGGGGAGTTGCGAGACAGAACGATCAATCATACTTTTTAGCGCCATCATCTGGCTTTTTAAACCATCAGCGGCTAGAACCCGACCGGCGCCGTGATGCTGTTTGGGCATCAGGCCCTGCCCCATCATTACTTGTACCCAAGAATCCACTCTAAATAATGCGACATCGTCAGGCCATGCATAGGCGTTTTCTCGGAACATTGCCATGCGATGAGTAAGAGAGTCAGGAATTTGCATGCTTTTGTAATGCTGCCAAAACGGGCTGTCATTGCGCTGGGTTAGGTGATAATGCAAAATAATAAAATCACGAATTGTCTCGAGTTCGAGTTGCGTCTCGCGATTAAAGTGTTCAGCCAGCAAACGGCTATTGCCCTCAAAGGGGAACAACTTCATCAAACGTAATATTGCAGTGGTAATAAGGTGAATACTGGTGGACTCTAAAGGCTCTAAAAACCCACTGGATAAGCCAATAGCAATACAGTTTTTGTACCAGGCTTTTTTGCGTCGGCCTGTCGTAAAGCGTATTTGGCGGGGCTCGGTAATAGTCGGGCCCGTAAGATTGCCTAGCAAGGTACTGCGGGCCTCATCATCCGATAAAAATCGACTGCTATAGACAATGCCGTTGCCCACTCGATTTTGCAGCGGAATACGCCATTGCCAACCAGCGGAGTGGGCCATTGCAATGGTATAGGGCCGAGCAGCTTCTGTTGCCAGAGTTTGCACGGCAATAGCACTATCAGCCGCCAGTAAGTGACTCCAGTCTTCAAAATCAACCTTCAAATGCTCACCAATCAGCAATCCTCGAAAACCGGTGCAATCAATAAATACATCACCGACGACCTTAGGACCATTGTCGAGGGTCACAGAGGCAATATTACCGGTCTCATCGTTTTGTATCTGTGTTATTCGACCTTCTACCCGTTTAACTCCAGCGGTTTCGCTTTTTTTACGCAAAAAAGCAGCGTAAGCCGTAGCATTTAAATGATAAGCAAAATTTACCGGTTTTTTGCCGCTCGAGGTAGCAAATTTATTTGCTTTAGCGGCTTTGAGTTCAAGACAATAATCATCCAGACTTCCGCCAAAACCTTGGGCTTTAGCCTCTAACCAAAATTCGTGAAACTCAGCCATCCATGAGCGTTGGCCGATTTCGCCAAAAGAGTGAAAATAGCTATCATCTTGCTGTCCCCAGTTATCAAAGCGGATGCCTAATTTAAATGTCGCTTGGGTAGCAGACATAAATTCCTGCTCATCAATACCAACCAAACGATGAAAAGTACGCATAGTAGGAATGGTCGCCTCACCAACGCCAACACTGCCAATCTGATCAGATTCCACTAAAGTAATATCAAGCAAATTACCCAAACGAGTGACTAAGCTATATGCCGTCAACCAACCGGCCGTGCCGCCACCGGCCACCACAACTTTGGTTTTTGCCTTCCTATCGACTGCCATGTTACCTCTTAAAGTGCGTATTAGCGGTTGAGATTATTACGTATCATTGCACGTAAACGTCTAGTCAGATTATCATCCATGGGGGCAAGTGCCCCGTGACTCTGAGGTGGCAGATGTGCCCTTACTTGTTCGCTATCAGCAAAAATGTAATAGTCAAATAAGGCTTTCCACGCTTGTTTTTCTTTTTCTGGCCTGTCTCTGACACTCATCATCGCGTGCATCAGTACATCCATTGGACTACCTAAATAAGGGGCCGCTGTCATCCACCAAAAATTGATCATGGCATTAAAGCGATCAAAAGCTTGGACTTCATGCCACCACATGCTTGGGTAATACAAGGCATCCCCGGGTTCTAGGTCGGCTATATAAGCGTTTTCAAGTGCATTTTTCAAGCGTGGGAACCGCTCAAAATCGGGTTGACTGAGATCTGCCATAGTGACAACTTGGCCACCAGGGGTTGGGCTCAAAGGCCCAGGATATAAATTACTCACTTGCTCAGGAGGAAATAAAGTAAAACGACGTTTTCCCAGCACACAACAAGCAATGTTTTTGGGTTGATCAAAATGGGCTGCGGCCACAGACTCTGTGCCTAACCAAATTTTAGCCACTGGCTGGTTATTATTAAATTCAACATGGTCAAAAGTGAGCTGATGAGTGTCACTTAGCGCAGGAAAACCATCATCGAGCCTGAGTGAATTGATATACAAATAATCATGTACTTCGTCAGCCAATTGGCTGCGGATCGCGGCAAATACTTCCGCTATGCTGCTACGCTCACTGCTAAAGTTAAAACCCGTACAGGATTGATCATAAGCAAAACGGCTTTTGATTGCTGCAGGACCTTTGTAAACCAGCAGTGGCCGCCCACTATCATGCTGCTCTAGCTCTTGCATGACAGTATTTGCAGACTGCTGCCCCGCTTTGACCAAAGGCCAGTCTTTAACCAGACCTTTTAAAATGATCGGCTTATCCAGTAAAAACAATTCATCATAAGGTATGGATTGCGGCGTAATACCTTCGAGTATCAGAACTTTATTTGTCACCTAAATCACCTACGATCTGCTTTTTTGAAGAACTTAACACATTGCTGATTTTGCATTTTTCAGTGCGATTAACTGTTGAAAATTGCCCATTGAAGAGAGCACAAAAAATAGTAAACTCAACACGCCATATTGATGTAACTTACTTAAATTTTCACTGTCTAGTTGCGCCAGTTTTTGCTGATTAATCGTATAATAATGGCTGAAATTAACCTCATCTATATTACTGAGTTTGATTTGAATGGATACCGGCTCGAGTAAATCCATGTCATCAACCAAGGTGTAAAGCGTTTTATCAAACTGTAAACCCTGTTCAATGGTTTGTAGGGCTTTTTTGACATAGTTAAGGTAGGGCGCTTCGCCGCCGAATTGCAGAAAAACATCTTCACCCTGCTCGGTATTAACACGGGGATCGAGCAGGTCAATACAGATAAGTGGCTCAGATTGTGCGGTGTCATCGACCGCGTTTTTTTTGTAGCCTAAGCTAAAGGGGCCTCTTGCCAGTAAAGCCGGCACAAATCGGCTGGTCCAACCCTTGTTGCCAATAAACAGATTTTCATCTTTTTCAAGACCAAGAATGGCATGTAATTGGGTCTGCCCAGTATCTGGGTGTTTACAAAAAACTAAGGGAAACTCTTTATGTAGTTCGCTTATTTCGGTGGTGTGCACCAACGAGCGATTCACTGTTTGGCTTTTACTGCTTTGGGGCCGAGTATCAACCTTCAAATTTTTATGATCAACATTATTTAAGACTGTTGTCTTACTCATAGGCTTACATCACTTCACTGTTTATTTAAAAAATTGCATTGTTTTCATCTTTACGAGCTAAAAATAACTGTGCAATGAAATAAGAGTGAAACATCAATGGCCTGTTTCACTCTCGTTTAATCTCAAGGTCTGCATCCCCTTAGCCAGAGTATGTACTAAGGGGAGAACGTGCTTGTTACCTAGAAGTTGTAACTAGCACTTAATACAAAGCGTCTGTCAGCTTCTTGCACAAAGAAGACATTATTATAACTACGACCATACTGACGCTGACCTTCTTCAGTCAAGTTGATAATATCCAAACTAAGGGACAAATCATCATTAACTTGGTAGTTTACGTTAATATCAAGTTGTTCAAAGGTATCAACAAAAACCGGGTTACGGTTACCAAAACCACGGTTTACCTGACTTAAGAACTTGTCACGCCAGTTGTAAGCGATTCGCGTGGAGATATTGTCTTTTTCATAGATTAACACTACGTTAGCGGTATCACTCAAACCTTCCAATGCAAATTGATCCGCACTGATAGAGCCACCAACGTCATAACCAATGTCACCATTAACAGTGGTGTAATTTAACTGGTAACCAAAACCAGTGTCACCAAAGAAATGTTGCCAAGCAAATTCATAACCATCGATTACCGCACTGTTATTGTTAACAGGCAGTGTTACTTGGAAGTTCAATTCAGGGTCGCCTGCTACTGGCAAAACATCATAGGCACTAAATACCGCATCAGCAAAACTTTGAGTATTTTCAAAATCAGCTGCTCCACCAGGGAACGCATCTGGGTTTTGCAACATCGCTGTCATGGTAAATAAGTTACGTTCGTTATTATCAAAACCTAAGTTTGCCAGCTCAACTGCCGCTTGAGCAGATAAGGTACCGGGAGAATTAGATGACGCATCCAACAAGCCAAATAATGGTGTGCTAGTTTGTGCCGTACCCACGAAGTTTTTAACGTCTTTTCTGTAATATCCAAGCGATACCATACTTGAGTCGCTGTAATACCATTCTAACGACAAATCAACGTTAGTTGACTCTAATGGATCTAACTTTGCGTTACCCGAATTACCTGTTGGCGTGCCACCTAGTGCAGTAGGACGAGCAGGCGCAGATACAGTAGTCGAGTTAAACAATTGATTATATGAAGGTCGAGCCAGTGTCTTACTGAAAGAAAATCTAGCTTTAACTTCGTCGTTTACATCCAGGGTCAAATCAAGGCTAGGCAATAAGTTAGCGTAGTCATGCTTAGCAGATAAACTTTCTGAACTGGCACTGGGTTGCACCAAAAAGTCGTTATCTGATTCCCAGATTATGGCCTGAGGTACCAATTGAATGGAGGTTGAAGTGACATCAGTTTGCTCGTAGCGCAGACCGGCCACAATGCTAAGTGGCATTTCACCAAGTTCATAATCTGTCTCGAACTGCACATAAGCAGACAATATATCTTCTTCAATAAGATTGTCATCAAAGCCGTTAATGGGCAAGGTTGCTAGTGTCAGTCCATAAATAGGACCAATTTGACTTAACAATTCGACTGGATCACCACTAAATGAAACACTACCCAAAGCAATAGTGGGTGAACCGGCCGGTAATGCTAGGGCATCAGCACCTTCTACACCTGACATATTGTGGTCTTCAAAGGCGCAAGCCGTACAGCTTTGTTCAAATAAGCCTTCAGGAATATCGCCAGGATGATCAACACCCCAGCCGCCCAATGCTTCACTGCTAGATTCACGAGTTTGGCGCATTTCTGTAGTTAAATAACCGACGCCAAAATCAACTTTATAATCATCTTTTATCCATTCACCGTCGAAACGAAACTGGTCAACATCGGTGACTTGATTCGACTTATCAGTTTGCGTAACTTGCGAGCCGATATCCGCTTTATCAAAGATACCGTTATTGTTACCTTTGATTGAATCGTCAATAACAATACTTGCTTGCGGAATAGAACCAGTAAAATCAGCGGCTTGCCATCCGGCATTAGAGCCCGCCATATTAAAACGGATCGAGTTCTGACCTAGAGGTCCATTGCCACCACTTTTAGCTTGTGACGTCGCCGCATCAAAGCTGAGGTTTAATGAATCATTCACCCAAAAATCAGCATTGAAACCGAAAGACTTTAATTCATCTTTAGTGGCTAAGGCTAGATTTTGGAAAAAGAAGTCTTTACCACCCTCGATGTCCTCAGAAAATTTAACCGGTGTCGATACAACGGGGTTACCATCGAACTCGACACTGTTGAATTGCTGTGAAAACCAAATACCATCAATCAGTGATTTAGAGTTTTGCTCATTCTTTGCGTAAGTGACATCAGCCGTTAAGGTTAAATTATCCATCGGTGCGAATTGCACGGTCAACATGGCGTTAGTACGCTCACGATTATCTTGGTTTGTACCTAAACCAATATTAGACGGAATAGCAACAATTTGTCCTACAGTCGGTGGATTGACAACTTGTACGCCAGGTGCAGTAAAGGTGTCGATATCCGTGGCTGCCCATTCGCGCAGTTGAAACTGTTCAACACTGGCATGGCGACTGCCAGAGTCACGTTCTTGAAATGAACCGAACAATGCAACACCGAAAGTAGATTCGTCATTTACCCAATTAGTCAAACCACTTATTTCTGGGGTGATACCGTCACCACTTTCATCTTTGACTGCTTTTACGCCTACAGATGCGCGGTTTTTGCCTGCGGCTAAGGGTTTAAGGGTATTGATATTTATCGTTGCACCTATACCACCTGAAGGAATACCGGCTTGACCGGTTTTATACACTTCGATACCACTAACACCTTCAGACGCTATATTTGAAAAATCAAACGAGCGACTTGAACCTGTTGAACCTTTGTCTTGTGGATTACCAGTAATAGTAGATACGTTAGCAGCCGGCATTTGACGGCCATTTAAGGTGATTAGGTTAAAGTTACCGCCGAAGCCACGCACGGTCACTTCAGAACCTTCACCATTAACACGATTAATTGATACACCGGTAATACGCTGCAACGACTCGGCAAGGTTAGTATCAGGGAATTTACCCATATCGACCGCAGAAATAGCGTCAACAACACCTGATGACTGGCGTTTAATGTCCATTGATTGTGACAAACTGCCGCGTACGCCTTTGACCTGGATAACCTCAGTGTCATCTGCTGCTTCCTGCGCTATTGCAGGCATTAACACAGCGCTGCCAAGCAATAATGCGATACTCTGAGTGAGTAATGAACGATTAAATTTCTTATGTGTTTTGGTCATATTTATTTATCCTGTGTGTCCCGTTATGTACTTAAAAATATAAATGCTTATACGCCGTTAATTTATTGTTAACCGAGCGTTAACTGCCTTTACATTAAGTCAAACGATTGATAACTATTTTTCCTCTAGTTAATATTTAATTAAAAAATACATATTTAGTTGTTGTCTGTTTCATACCTTGTTTTAAGCACTGCAACAAAAGCTCTTAGCCCTATACACGGGCAAAATTATGAATATTTATATTCGACACTTAACAAAGATCAAGTTTGAGTCAACGTGTATGAATATGTGCAGAATTCAGTTTTGCATTGCATATTTACAATAAATCCCTCTTAATAATGTGAATGTTTTGTAAACAAGATACTGAGATACATTTGCAGTGTCTGACCCTTGACCTTGGCGAATTTAAGTATCCTCACCATGCGCCAAACTTGAAGTTCGTCTTGTTATTTTTTAGCCGCAAACTAACAACGCGGTGATGAAAACGAAAACGCGCTAATGAAAAATATTGATGGAGGTGCATATGCATAAAAACCTAGAGAGCGATGTGATTCAAGATCGCACTAAGCGCAGATTTATCCTTGGACTAGGCACATTGATTGGCGCAGCAAGCGCAACTCAGTTGCTCGGCGGTAATGCCCTGTCTGTGGCTATGGCATACACCCCACAACAAAACAGCATCGCAGCACCCGGCAAATTATTCAGTCAAGCTGACATGCTGATGTTGCGCGACATCTGCGCTTTGGTGATCCCAAAAACAGAGACACTTGGCGCGGCTGAAGTAGATGTGCATGGCTTTATTGATAATCAATTATTTCATTGTTTTGCGAAAGAAGAGCAATTGCAGGCTCAAGGGATTTTACTCAGTATAAACACCGAGGCCCAGCAGCGGCACAAAACCACTTTTAGCCTGTGCAGCCCAGCGCAACAGTTGCAGCTATTAACTGATTTAGAGAAAACCCGCAGTGGCTTTGATGTTAGTCAACAAAGCCAATTCAAAGCGCTCAAAACACTGGTGATCTTTGGCTATTACACCTCAGAAGTAGGGGCCACTCAAGAGCTGGCTTATCTGGCGGTTCCTGGCGGATTTAAAGGCTCAGTGCCCTATGACTCTGTCGGAAAAGCATGGGCGCCTTTAGGGTTTTAACCAAGAAAAAAACGGCTTACAGGGTAAGAAGAGGACAGCTTTATGAGTGAAGATTTATACATCAAAGAATCGAGTCAAGTATTTGATGCTATCGTTATTGGTTCTGGTATTACCGGAGGCTGGGCGGCAAAAGAGTTTTGTGAGCGCGGCTTTAAAACCTTAATGATTGAGCGCGGTCGGATTGTTGAGCATAGAAAAGACTATATCGGCGAAGGCAAGCCCACATGGGAGCAACCCACTCGTGGGGTGGTTGATAATTTGCTGGTGCAGCAACAATACAAAGTGCAGCAGGAATGTTATGCCTTCACTGACGCGACCAAACATTTTTTTGGTAATGATCGCGACTTACCTTATAACACGGCAAAAGATTCGACTTTTAGCTGGATAAGAGCCAATCAATTAGGTGGCAAGTCCCTATTGTGGCATCGGCAGTCTTATCGCTTAAGCGATCACGATTTACAAGCGAATAAACTTGATGGTTATGGTAACGACTGGCCCATTCGCTATAAAGATTTAGCCTCTTGGTATAGTTACGTTGAAATTCATGCCGGTATCAGTGGTTCAGCCGAAGGTTTAGAACAGTTGCCGGACAGTGAATTTTTACCTGCCTTTGAAATGACAGCACCTGAACTAGCAATCAAAGCGTCGATTGAAAAAAACTTTCCAGGTCGCAAGATGATTATGGGTCGCACTGCTCATCTCACCAAGCCAACTGAATTACATCTCTCTCAGGGGCGCGTGCAATGTCAGGCACGTAATGAATGTCAAAAAGGCTGCTCGTTTGGCGCCTACTTTTCAACCCAAAGTTCAACACTCCCCGCAGCGGCTAAAACCGGAAACTTACATATTGCGCCAAATAGTGTGGTGCATAGCCTGATTTATGACGAGAGTAGCCAGCGCGTGAAAGGTGTCAGAGTTATCGACAACGATGATCTCAGTGAGCGTGAATATTATGGCAAGGTTATATTTTTGTGTGCTTCGACCCTTGGCAGCACCCAGATCATGCTTAACTCAAAGTCGAAAAGCTTTCCTGATGGTATCGCCAATAGTTCTGGCGTATTAGGCCATTATTTGATGGATCATAACTATAATGCGGGGGCATCGGGTGATGTTCCGGGTTATGAGGATGAGTATTATCGAGGGCGACGTCCCAGTGGCATTTACGTTCCCAATTTTCAATACGAGCCGAAGCGTGGTAGTAAAAAATATTTAAGAGGTTATGCCTTCAGTGGCGGAGCTCATCGAGAGGACTGGATTGATAGAACTCACTTAGATGGTTTTGGTGAAGAGTTTAAACGCACCTTAAGCCAAGCGGGCACTTGGAAGTTTGGTCTGAATGCAAATGGCGAAATGCTACCCCGTTATGAAAACCAAGTTGCGCTGCACGCCACGCTTAAAGACAAGTGGGGGATCCCGCAGCTCGACATTAATTGTCGCTGGTCTGACAATGAAAATCTGATGATGGAAGACGCTGCACTAGAAGCTGAAAAAATGCTGAAAAAGGCTGGTTTAGAGAATATTTCAAGCTATGTTACTCAGCGCCCACCCGGTATTGCCATCCATGAAGTAGGCACAGCACGAATGGGGTCTGATCCTGCTACCTCAGTATTAAACGCCTACAATCAGTGCCATGACATCGACAATTTGTTTGTAACTGACGGTGCCAGTTTTTGTTCAAGTGCTTGGCAAAATCCTTCATTAACCTTTATGGCGCTAACTGTCAGGGCCGTTGATTATGCTGCCCGTGAAATGCAGCAGGGACGCATTTAGTTTGCGTTTAAATCCGACACTGAAAATACCAAAATCAATCCATTAATCGAGACAATAAAATGAAAAATATTAGCCGTGCTGAGCAAAGCACATGCATTGACACCGAATATAAAAGTAGCCGCCGTAATTTCGTCAAACTAAGCGCCGCGACCATGGCTCTAGCCGCGATGCCTGGCTCGATGGCCTTTGCTGCCGACGCCATGAGCAAATCAGCCAAGGTCGGTCTTCAGCTATATACGCTCAGAGACATGATGGCGGTTAGTTTGCCTGCCACTCTAAAATTGGTCGCCGCCGTGGGCTATAAGGAATTAGAGTTCGCTGGCTATTTTGAGCATAAACCAAGCGAAATCAAAACCATACTCAACAACGAAGGTTTAAGCGCGCCTTCGGCCCACATCGCGCTCACCACCTTTGACAGCGGCGTAAACGCTGTCATCGATCACGCCTTAGAAGTAGGTCATGACTATATCGTTATTCCTTATTTGACCGAAGAACAACGCGGCACAGGTATCGATGTTTACAAAAAACTGGCGGCGCGCTGCAATGTCATAGGCGAAGCCTGCAATAAAGCCGGATTAAAGTTAGCCTATCATCACCATGATTTTGAATTTGAAATGCGCGACGGCC
>Ga0163216_101454_pt1 | contig 14200 bp, 25 predicted proteins | sample SynspAceP_FD_167610 | JGI IMG/M metagenome (GOLD analysis project Ga0163216, IMG submission 167610) | Saline lake microbial communities from Ace Lake in Antarctica - Synechococcus sp. Ace-P (Illumina Assembly) | ecosystem: Environmental > Aquatic > Non-marine Saline and Alkaline > Saline ...
GGCTTCGGTCTTTTGAATAAGGTCGCCGATATAGACGATGTTGTCGTTCTTCAGGCAGTTTGCCGAGCGAACCGAGAGTTCCAGCTCGTCGACCTTCTTGAGGAGCGACGGGTTGAAAGCCAATTCGGCAACGGTTTCCTCGTGAACTTCCTTCTGCGGCTCGTCAAAGTTGACGAACACACCGAGCTGGTCCTGAAGGATACGGGCTGCGTAAGCCACGGCATCTTCGCCGCTTACCGAGCCATCGGTTTCGATGTTCAGTGTCAGCTTGTCGTAATCGAGAACCTGTCCTTCACGGGTGTTTTCCACCTTGTAGGAACACTTCTTGACCGGCGAATAGAGGCTGTCGACCGGGATAAGTCCGATCGGGGCATCTTCTGCGCGGTTACGGTCAGCAGGCACATAGCCCTTGCCGTTGTTGACGGTGAATTCCATGCGGATTTCAGCGCCCTCATCAAGTGTGCAAAGAACATGCTCTGGATTGAGGATCTCGATGTCGCCGACTGTCTGGATGTCGCCAGCGCAGACCACACCAGGCCCCTGCTTGCGAACGACCATGCGCTTGGCTTCATCGCCTTCCATGCGGATAGCGATTTCCTTGATGTTCAAGATGATGTCGGTGACATCTTCGCGAACGCCAGGGATCGAGGAAAACTCATGCAACACGCCATCAATCTGCACTGCGGTGACAGCAGCGCCACGCAATGAGGACAAAAGAACGCGACGCAGGGCGTTGCCCAATGTCAGGCCAAAGCCGCGTTCAAGCGGCTCGGCAACCACGGAAGCCTTAGTGCGGCTTGCGGTGTTGAACTCAACCTTGCTCGGCTTGATCAGTTCCTGCCAGTTTTTCTGAATCATGCTTGCTACCTTCCTGTTGCCGCACCATCCAATCGTGCGGCTAAGTGAGAAGAGGATCAAACGGGCACAAGCAGAACCTGGCCCGTTAACAAATACCGAAACCGATTAGACGCGGCGCTTCTTGCGCGGACGGCAACCGTTGTGCGGGATCGGGGTCACATCACGGATAGAAGTGATAGTGATACCAGCAGCCTGAAGCGCGCGAAGTGCAGATTCACGACCCGAACCGGGACCGCAAACTTCAACTTCCAACGTCTTCATCCCGTGATCCTGAGCCTTCTTGGCAGCATCTTCAGCAGCCATCTGGGCTGCAAACGGGGTCGACTTACGCGAACCCTTGAAGCCCTTGGCGCCAGCGGATGACCAGGAAATGGTATTTCCCTGCGCATCGGTGATGGTGATCATCGTGTTATTGAAGGTCGAGCTAACGTGGGCTACGCCCGACGAGATATTCTTGCGTTCGCGACGTTTGACGCGTGCGGCATCTTTAGCCATAATTTTTCCTTTCGAGATATCAGCACCGCCGTAATACCAGCGGCTCCACCGGGGTGAACCTGTCTAAGCGACAAACCTGAAAGCGGTGGTCAATAGAACCACCGCCTTGAAGCCGTAGCCGCCGATCAGGTGCAACCCAATTACTTTTTCTTACCAGCGATCGCCTTTGCAGGACCCTTGCGGGTGCGGGCATTGGTGTGGGTACGCTGACCGCGCACCGGCAGGCCACGACGATGGCGAAGGCCGCGATAGCAGCCAAGGTCCATCAGACGCTTGATGTTCATCGAGTTCTCGCGGCGCAAGTCGCCTTCAACCTGATAATCACGGTCGATGGCTTCGCGGATCTGCAGAACTTCAGCATCGGAAAGCTGATTGACGCGGCGCTCCAGCGGAAGACCGACCTTTTCAACGATTTCCTGGGCAAACTTGTTGCCGATACCGTGGATGTAGGTCAGTGCGATGACGACGCGTTTGTTCGTCGGAATGTTTACGCCTGCTATGCGGGCCATTTGCTTCTCCATGTGGGCCGGTCGAGCCGGCGGGTTATTGTTGACCCGCGTCCGGTGGAGGCCGGCCCTTGCGGGTTAGTCTGTGTCCAGATCCGGATTCACCTTAAAACAGCAAAACCCAGGCACCTGTGTAATCCCACCCAACACACCAAAAGCGACCAGTGGCGTATCCTCAAGCCTTCGAGGAAACGCGCCGGTCGCTTGAAATTTGCGAGTTGCGCGGTTCTTAACGGGAATCAAGGGCTTTCGTCAAGCTCTCTGCCGTCTTATTTGCTGCGCCGGAGCGCTCGAAAACCGGCATCCCGTTTCAGGAAGCCGGCTTTCAGATCGTGAATTCCAATCAGAGGGATGCCAGAACGGCTTCGATCTCTTCGGAAACTGCATCAATGGACAGCATACCATCCACCGTCCGCAGTGTTCCCTTGGCGTAGTAGTAGCCGGTCAACGGTGCGGTCTTCTTGTAATATTCGCGCAATCGTTCTTCGAACACTTCCGGGTTATCATCCTTGCGAACCGGCTGCCCAGCAGCCGCTGCTTCCTCGGCGCGCTTGACGATTCGGCCGACCAAGGCCTTGTCGTCAACCAGAAGTTCGACAACAGAATCAAGCTTCATACCCTTCGCCTTCAGCATTGCCTCAACCGCATCGGCCTGAACAAGCGTGCGCGGATAGCCATCAAGGATAAAGCCGCGGGCGCAGTCAGGCTCGTCAATGCGATCGGAAACGATGGCATTGACAATGTCGTCGGAAACCAGTTCGCCGGCGTCCATGACAGCCTTGGCGCGCTTTCCAACTTCGGTGCCAGCAGTCACCGCAGCCCGCAGCATATCGCCGGTGGACAATTGCGGAATGCCGTATTTCTCAACCAGACGCTGGGCCTGGGTTCCCTTGCCCGCGCCTGGCGGTCCCAACAGTATTAGCTTCATCGTCCCTTCTTGCCTCCCCGAAGTTTGGACTTCTTGATCAACCCTTCATATTGCTGGGCAATCAGATGTCCCTGAATCTGCGCAACCGTGTCGAGCGTCACCGAGACGACGATCAATAGCGACGTACCACCCAAATAGAACGGAACGCCAGTCTGCGCGATTAGAAATTCGGGTAAGAGACAAACGAAAATCAGGTACATGGCGCCAATCAGGGTGATTCGCGTCAACACGAAGTCGATATACTCCGCAGTCCGCTCACCGGGACGGATCCCCGGAATGAAGCCACCGTGGCGTTTGAGATTGTCGGCGGTGTCCTTCGGATTGAACACGATGGCCGTGTAGAAAAATGCGAAGAAACCGATCATCAGCGCATATACAGCCATATAGGCTGGCTGACCGTGGCCAAGCGACGCCAGCAGTGTGGTCGCCCATCCCGGCAGATTACCGGTGTTGGCAAAGCCTGCGACGGTTGCTGGCAGCAACAGCAGCGACGACGCAAAGATCGGCGGAATCACACCAGCGGTATTGAGCTTGAGCGGCAGGTGCGACGTATCGCCCTGGAACATCCGCGAACCGACCTGGCGCTTGGGATACTGGATCAACAATTGCCGCTGGGCACGTTCGATAAACACGATGAACGCGATGACGGCGATGGCAACCACGATCACGGCAATGATCAAGCCTGTCGAGAGGGCGCCGGTGCGGCCCAGCTCAAGGGTACCGGCTACGGCTGTCGGCAGAGCTGCGACAATACCTGCGAAAATGATAAGCGAAATGCCGTTACCAATGCCGCGCGCGGTAATCTGTTCGCCAAGCCACATCAGGAACATGGTGCCGCCAACAAGAGTCACGACCGTTGCAATGCGGAAGAACCAGCCTGGGTCGGAGACAATGCCATTGCCTGATTCAAGGCCAACGGCGATGCCATAGGCCTGCACCATGCCGAGCAGCACCGTGCCGTAACGGGTGTACTGGTTGATGACCTTACGGCCCTGCTCGCCCTCTTTCTTGAGTTGCTCAAGCGTCGGGACGACAGACGTCATCAACTGAATGATAATCGAAGCCGAAATGTAGGGCATGATGCCGAGCGCAAAAATCGCCATGCGCCCAACGGCGCCGCCAGCAAACATATTGAACAGGCCGAGAATACCACCGGATTGTCCCTGGAAAGCCTGAGCGAAGGCGTCGGGGTTGATTCCCGGCATCGGAATGTAGGTTCCGAGGCGATACACAAGCAGTGCGCCAAGCGTGAACCAAATCCGCTTTTTCAGATCTTCCGCCTTGGCGAAAGCCGAGAAATTCATATTGGAAGCGAGTTGTTCGGCTGCAGATGCCATTGCGTTCTCCGCGCGGCCCATCCGGGGCCTGATGAACCCAATCATCTCCGGAGGGTCTGAGTTGGTTTCATCGGACGTTGCGACCTGACGGGTAATCCCGTTCCCGGCCCTGCCCTAGCCGCCGCGTCTTACCGCGCCAGCCGATCCCATATGGGACGAAAACCGCCCGATGTGAAGCACCGGGCGGTTAAAACTTTTCTTATTCTTCAGCAGCTACCGGTGCAGGAGCGAGCAGCTTGATTGAACCGCCAGCCTTTTCGACCTTCTCGATCGCGGTGGCGGAAGCGCCTGCGACTTCGAGAGTAAGCTTGGTCTTCAAATCGCCATCAGAGAGAACGCGAACGCCATCCTTGATACGACGAATCACGCCAGCAGCCTTGAGCGCTGCAGCATCAATCGAACCCTTGCCGTCCAGCTTGCCCGCATCGATTGCGATCTGGATACGGCCAACCGAAACTACGTTGAAGTCGGTTGAAAAGATGTTCTTGAAGCCACGCTTTGGAAGACGCCGGTAGATTGGCATCTGGCCGCCTTCAAAACCGTTGATGGCAACGCCGCCACGGGATTTCTGCCCCTTGACGCCACGGCCGCCGGTCTTGCCGGTGCCCGAACCAATACCGCGACCTACGCGCTTGCGGTTCTTGGTAGCACCATCGTTGTCGGTGATCTCATTGAGTTTCATGATAGTTCACTCCCACTCACTGCTCGTCGACAACGCGAACGAGGTGGCTGACCGAACGGATCATGCCACGAACGGACGGTGTGTCCTCGAGGGTCCGGCGGCGGTGCATCTTGTTGAGACCCAGGCCGATCAGCGTCTGACGCTGAACGTTGGGACGGCGAATCGGGCTGCCGATCTGTTCGACGGTGACCGTCTTGCCCTTATTATTGTCAGCCATGATCTTGGCTCCCTAATACGATATAGGCGGACGCCCGATTACTCTTCGGCGCCGGCGGATACACCGCGACGTTCCTGGAGCGTGGAGTACTTCATGCCGCGCTGCGAAGCGATGTCCTTGGGGTGCATCTGGTGCTTCAACGCGTCAAAAGTTGCGCGGATCATGTTGTACGGGTTCGAAGAACCCGTCGACTTGGCCACAACATCCTGCATACCGAGCGTTTCGAAAACCGCACGCATAGGACCACCGGCAATAATACCAGTACCCGGCTTGGCAGCGCGCAGTAGCACCTTGCCAGCACCGTGACGGCCATGCACGTCGTGGTGCAATGTCCGACCCGAACGCAGCGGCACGAAGATCAAATCGCGCTTGGCGGATTCTGTCGCCTTGCGGATAGCTTCCGGCACTTCGCGGGCCTTACCGTGGCCGAAACCAACGCGACCCTTCTGGTCTCCAACAACCACCAAGGCTGCGAAACCGAAGCGACGGCCGCCCTTGACGACCTTGGCAACGCGGTTGATGTGTACGAGCTTGTCGACGAATTCGCTATCGCGCTCGTCGTCTCTGCCGCGATTATCGCGGCGACCTTCCTTGGCCATTGTCCTGTTCCTTATTCTTTTCCGGAATCAATCGGCTGGGTTTTACTTAGAAGCTCAGACCGCCTTCGCGGGCTGCTTCAGCGAGAGCCTTGATACGGCCGTGATAGATAAATGCACCACGGTCGAAGACCACTTCCTTGACGCCGGCTTCACTTGCACGTTCGGCGATCAACTTGCCGACTGCTGCTGCGGCGGAGACATCTGCGCCAGTCTTGAGGCCGCCACGAAGGCCGGCATCAAGCGTTGATGCGGATGCAAGCGTACGGCCTGCGGCATCATCGATGACCTGAACGTAGATGTTCTTCGACGAGCGATGTACCGACAGGCGTGGGCGACCATTGGCCACCGCTTTGAGCTGGCGGCGGACCCGGTTGGACCGACGCGTAAGGGATTGTTTCCTGCTAGCCATTTCGCGTCTTCCTTACTTCTTCTTGCCTTCTTTGCGGACAATCCGCTCTTCAGCATATTTAACGCCCTTGCCCTTGTAGGGTTCAGGCTTGCGATAGGCGCGGATCTCAGCAGCAACCTGGCCAATCACCTGCTTGTCGATGCCTGTGATGACGATTTCCGTCGGCTTCGGACAAGCGATGTTGACGCCTTGCGGCGGCTGATAAACGACATCATGGCTAAAGCCAAGAGCCAGCTGCAGATTCTGCCCCTGCATGGCCGCGCGGTAACCCACGCCGTTAATTTCAAGCTTACGCTCGAAACCTTCCTTCACCCCGGTAAGGATGTTGGAAACCATGGTGCGCGACATACCCCATTTGGAGCGGGCGTCCTTGGAATTGCCGACGGGAGTGATAACAACCGCGTTGTCTTCAAGCTTGAGCGACACTTCATCGTTTGCAACGAAGGTCAGTTCACCCTTGGGACCCTTAACGACCACTTTCTGGCCATCAATCGTCGCGGTGACTCCGGCCGGAACCGGTACGGGCTTTTTTCCGATACGAGACATTGTTCAACCTGTCTGTTCGAGTTGGAGGTCCTGCCAGATCAGAAGATCGAGCAGAGAACCTCACCACCAACATTGTGCTCACGCGCAACATGATCGGCCAAAACGCCCTTCGGTGTCGAAAGGATCGTAATGCCGAGACCGTTGGCGACCTGCGGAATGGACTTAACGGAGACGTACACACGACGGCCCGGCTTGGAAACGCGAGCGATCTCACGGATCACCGGTGCGCCTTCATGGTACTTGAGCTCGATGCTCAATTCAGCCTTGCCATTGTCGAACGCGACTTCGGTATATCCGCGGATATAGCCTTCGGCCTGCAACACATCGAGCACGCGGGCGCGCAGCTTCGAAGCAGGTGTTGACACCGACGACTTACGGCGAGCGACGCCGTTACGGATGCGGGTGAGCATATCACCCAGTGGATCAGTCATTGCCATATTGCGCGCTCCTTACCAGCTTGACTTGACCAGGCCGGGCACCTTGGCCATCGACCCGAGATCACGCAAAGCGATACGCGACATGCCCAGCTTGCGATAAAAAGCACGCGGACGGCCGGTAACTTCGCAACGATTGCGAACGCGAATCTTGGCCCCATTGCGCGGCATTTCGGCCAGCTTCAGGGTTGCACGGAAGCGTTCCTCAATAGGAAGCTCCTGATTGTGTGTGATCGCCTTGAGTGCGGCGCGCTTTGACGCGTCACGTGCGACCAGCATGCGGCGGCGCTTGTTCTTTTCGATTGCGCTGACTTTCGCCATGATCAGATATCCTTTTTACGAATGCCGTTACGATTGCTTCGGGAACGGGAAGTTGAACTCTGTCAAAAGAGCCCGTGCTTCGTCGTCCGTTGGCGCCGTCGTACAAACGATGATGTCCATGCCCCAGATCTGATCAACCTTGTCGTAGTTGACCTCCGGAAACACGATGTGCTCCTTGATGCCCATGGCAAAGTTGCCACGGCCGTCAAAGCTCTTCGGGTTCAGTCCGCGAAAGTCACGAACGCGCGGAAGCGCGATTGTGACCAAACGGTCCATGAATTCAAACATGCGAGCGCCGCGGAGTGTGACCTTGGCGCCAATTGGCATATCTTCACGCAGCTTAAAGCCAGCAATCGAATTGCGGGCGCGGGTGATGACCGGCTTCTGACCAGCAATTGCGGCAAGATCTTCAGCTGCAATCGCAGGCTTCTTGGAGTCGGCAGTCGCCTCGCCAACACCCATGTTGATGACGATCTTGTCCATGCGCGGGATCTGCATTTCATTTGCGTAAGCAAACTGTTCCTGCATAGCCTTGCGGATGCGCTCGACATAATCTTTCTTGAGCCGTGGCTCGTACTTATCAGCCATCGATGACCACTCCCGAACGCTTTGCAACGCGCACCTTCTTCTCACCCTCAACGCGGAAACCGACGCGGGTCGGCTTGCCATCCTTGGGATCAGCAACCGCGAGGTTGGAGATGTGAAGCGAAGCTTCCTTATTGATAATGCCAGCTTCCTGGCTCTGGGTCTGGCGCTGATGGCGCTTGACCATATTCAAACCACGGACAAGTGCGCGGTCTTCCTTCGGCATCACAGCAAGAACTTCGCCAGTACGGCCCTTGTCCTTGCCGGTCAGAACGACGACCTTGTCGCCTTTGCGGATCTTTTGCATCGGTTCGTTCCTTACAGCACTTCAGGAGCCAGTGAGATGATCTTCATGTGGCTTTTGGCGCGCAATTCGCGCGGAACCGGTCCGAAGATGCGGGTGCCGATCGGCTCTTTCTTGTTGTCGATCAGGACTGCTGCGTTTCCGTCGAATCGGATTACGCTGCCATCGGCGCGGCGAATGTCTTTGGCTGTGCGTACCACAACCGCCTTCATCACATCACCCTTCTTGACGCGGCCGCGCGGGATGGCTTCCTTGATCGAGACAACAATGATGTCGCCGATAGAAGCATATCTCCGCTTGGAACCGCCCAGAACCTTGATGCACATGACACGACGAGCGCCGGAATTATCCGCGACGTCGAGGTTTGTCTGCATCTGAATCATATCAGGCCGCCTTCTTGTTGTTACCGGCACGGTTGGGCACAAAGGCCCCCTTTGCCAGCTTATGAATCAATTCTTTTTTGCGCGGGAAGGATATTGCCAAGGTGGTTTCCCCGAAGAGACCTTCCGTGCGCTGAAAGCAGAAGAACGCCCGTTACCGGGGCGTTCTGCGCCAATGGCCTGCTTCATACAGGATTCTCGGCAAGGTGCAAGTGCCCTCGCCTCAAAACCTATTCATTCAAGCCTGAACTGTCTCTACGACAGTCCAGCGTTTGTCCTTTGAAATGGGCGCGCATTCCTGGATGGAAACCTCATCGCCCACTTTGTACTGATTGGTTTCGTCATGCGCCTTGTAATTCTTGGTGCGACGAACAATCTTCCGCATGACCGGATGCGCGAAACGGCGTTCCACCCGGACAACCACGGTCTTCTCGTTCTTGTCACTGACAACAGTGCCCTGCAGAATGCGTTTTGGCATTTTCTTCGGTCCTTAGGCCTTGATTTCGGCCGCCTTCTGGCGGGCAATAGTCTTGATCCGAGCGATATCGCGGCGAACTTCCTGTACGCGCGATGTCTTTTCGAGCTGACCAGTGGCGCCTTGGAAACGCAGATTGAACTGCTCTTTCTTCAGCTTGGCAAGCTCATCATTGAGTTGGTCGGCGCTCAAGGCGCGAACATCTACGGCTTTCATGATCCGACTCCTTACTCTGCGATGCGCTGTACGAAGCGGGTCTTGACCGAGAGCTTGGCAGCGCCGAGGCGCAGAGCTTCACGGGCGAGTTCTTCGCTAACGCCGTCAATTTCGAACATGATCCGGCCGGGCTTAACCTTAGCGGCCCAGTAATCCACCGAGCCCTTGCCCTTACCCATGCGGACTTCAGTCGGCTTGGATGTGACAGGAACGTCAGGGAAGATGCGGATCCACACACGGCCAGCACGCTTCATGTGACGTGTGATGGCCCGGCGGGCTGCTTCGATCTGACGCGCATTCACGCGATCAGGCTCTTGTGCCTTCAAGCCGTAGGAACCGAAATTCAAGTCAGAGCCGCCCTTGGCGACGCCCTTGATGCGGCCCTTGAACTGCTTGCGGTACTTTGTACGCTTTGGCTGCAACATTGTCTAATTCTCCGAATTATCTGCCTGGCGCAAAATCAGGCGTGTTCGCGCCGGCGATTGCCGCCCGAAGCGTCGCCTTCAGTGGCACGACGTTCAGACGCCATTGGATCATGCTCAAGAATTTCGCCCTTGAAGATCCAGACCTTGACGCCGCAAATCCCGTAAGCAGTCTTTGCTTCGGCTGTGCCGTAATCGATATCGGCTCGCAACGTGTGAAGCGGAACCCGGCCTTCGCGGTACCATTCGGTACGCGCGATTTCCGCGCCGCCGAGACGGCCGCCGCAGGTGATCTTGATACCTTCGGCACCAAGACGCATGGCTGACTGGACCGAACGCTTCATGGCACGACGGAACGCGATGCGGCGCTCCAGCTGCTGGGCGATCGACTGGGCCACCAACACTGCATCAACTTCAGGCTTGCGCACTTCGATGATGTTGAGGTGGGTTTCCGACTGGGTCATTTCGGAAAGCTTGCGGCGCAGCTTTTCGATGTCTGCACCCTTCTTGCCGATGATCAGGCCAGGACGCGCAGCGTGAATGCTCACACGGCACTTCTTGTGCGGACGCTCTATGACAACCTTGGAAATGCCGGCCTGCTTGAGTTCAGCAAGCAGATACTTGCGGATCTTCAGGTCTTCATGCAGCAGCTTGCCATATTCAGCATTGTCAGCGAACCAACGGCTGTCCCACGTGCGGTTAATGCCGAGGCGGAAACCGATTGGATTGATTTTTTGACCCATTACGCGGCCTCCTCTTTGGCTTCCATCTCACGCACCACGATGGTCAAGTGAGCGAATGGCTTTTCGATCCGCGAAGAGCGACCGCGACCGCGGGCATGAAAGCGCTTCATGACGATGGACTTACCAACGTAAGCCTCCGCAACGAACAGCGAATCAACATCAAGATCGTGGTTGTTCTCGGCGTTTGCGACAGCCGATTCAAGCGTCTTCTTGACGGTCGAAGCGATGCGCTTGCGCGAAAACTCAAGCTCGGCCAACGCCTTATCAACCTTCTTACCGCGAATGAGAGCTGCAACCAGGTTGAGCTTCTGCGGGCTGATACGAATAGTGCGGGCAACTGCCTGCGCTTCGTTGGTCTTGAGCCGGCGTTCGGTTTTTGCCTTGCCCATGGTTACTTCCTCTTCGCTTTCTTGTCGGCGCCGTGGCCATAATAGGTCCGCGTCGGGGAATATTCACCAAACTTCTGACCAACCATCTCTTCAGAGACGTTGACCGGAATGTGTTTGTTTCCGTTGTAGACGCCGAATGTCAGGCCGACGAACTGCGGCATGATGGTGGAGCGGCGGCTCCAGGTTTTGATCACTTCACTGCGGCCGCCTTCGCGAACCTTCTCAGCCTTCTTGAGAAGATAGCCGTCAACAAACGGACCTTTCCAAATTGAACGAGCCATTGGAGACTTCCTCTCTTATTTCTTACGCTGATGGCGTGAGCGCATGATGAACTTGTCTGTCGACTTGTTCGAACGTGTGCGCTTGCCCTTGGTTGGCTTGCCCCAAGGGCTGACCGGGTGACGACCGCCTGAAGTACGGCCTTCGCCGCCGCCGTGCGGGTGATCGACCGGGTTCATCGCAACGCCGCGAACATGCGGACGCTTGCCCTTCCAGCGCGAACGACCAGCCTTGCCGTCGTTGATGTTGCCGTGGTCCGGGTTCGAAACCGCGCCGACTGTCGCAAGGCATGAGCCCTGAACCAGACGCTGCTCGCCCGAATTGAGACGCAAGATCGCCATGCCCTGATCACGACCGACCAGCTGAGCATATCCGCCAGCGGAGCGAGCAATCTGGCCGCCCTTGGCAGGCTTCATCTCGATGTTGTGCACAATCGTACCGACCGGCATGAACTGAAGCGGCATGCAATTGCCCGGCTTCACGTCCACAGCCTTGTCCGAGGAGATCACCTTGTCGCCAGCAGTCAAACGCTGCGGAGCAATGATGTAGGACTTCTCGCCATCAGCATACGTGATCAACGCAATGAACGCGGTCCGGTTAGGATCGTATTCCATGCGTTCCACGGTGGCTTCAACGTCAAACTTGCGACGCTTGAAATCAACCATGCGGTAGGTGCGCTTGTGACCACCACCAATCGACTGGGCTGTAACCCGGCCGTGATTGTTGCGGCCACCCTTGCTGTGGAGGCCCTGGGTCAAGGACTTGACCGGCTTCCCGCGATGAAGACCCGAACGATCAACGATGACCAGCTGACGCTGGCTCGGGGTCGTCGGATTGTAACTTTTCAGTGCCATTTTCCTGTTCCCTTTTGGGGGCTTGTTCCCGCGCGGCCCTTACAGACCGGTGGAGACGTCGATCGACTGACCTTCGGCAAGCGTCACATACGCCTTTTTCACATCGGTCTGACGACCTGCGATGCCACGGAAGCGCTTGGTCTTACCCTTGCGCAGCAGAGTGTTGACAGCCGTTACCTTGACACCGAACAGCGCTTCAACAGCAGCCTTGATTTCAGGCTTGGAAGCGCGCCGGGCAACATTGAAGACAACCTGGTTCTGTTCAGACACCATGGTCGACTTTTCAGTAATCGCCGGAGAGACGATCACATCATAGTGGCGAATATCCGTCATTTGAAGCGCTCCTCCAGAGCAGCAACCGCGTCCTTGGACAAGACCAGCTTGCCGCGACGCAGGATGTCGTAGACGTTGATACCCTGCACCGGAAGCACATCCACATTTGGAATGTTCTTGGCCGCAAGGCGGAAGTTCTGGTCGAGCTCGGCGCCGCCGATGAACAACACGTTGGTCAGCCCCAGCTTCGAGAGCGTACCGGACAGCGCCTTGGTCTTGGCTTCAGAGGACGACAGGCTGTCGATGACGATGATGTCAGAAGTCTGTGCCTTGGCCGAAAGCGCATGGCGCAAACCAAGTACACGAAGCTTCTTGTTCAGGTCATGCTCGTGGCTGCGAAGAACCGGACCGTGAGCCCGGCCACCGCCACGAAACTGCGGCGCACTTGCCGCATGGTGACGAGCACGGCCTGTGCCCTTCTGCTTGAACATCTTAGCGCCAGTGCGGGCGATTTCTGAACGGCTGAGGGTCTTGTGACCGCCCTGCTGTTTCTTGGCAAGCTGCCAGCGCACAACGCGCTGGATCAAATCCTTGCGCGGGTCGAGACCGAAGATCGCGTCGGAAAGAGAGATCTTTCCTGCGTCCTTGCCCTCAAGTGTAGTGACGGTGAGATCCATTATTCGGCTCCCTCATTCGATACGTTGGCCGCGGCGCGGAGCGCTGCAGGAAGAGGCGCATCAGCCGGGATGCCGGACTTGATAGCGTCACGAACGACGATCCAGGTTCCCTTGGAGCCTGGTACCGCGCCCTTGATCAAAATCAGGCCACGATCAACATCGGTCGAAACAATTTCGAGGTTCTGGGTGGTGACACGGGTCTGACCCATGTGACCAGCCATCTTCTTGCCCTTCCAGACCTTGCCCGGATCCTGGTTGGAACCGGTCGAGCCGTGCGAACGGTGCGAGACCGAAACACCATGGGTAGCGCGAAGACCACCGAACCCGTGACGCTTCATGGCGCCAGCAAAGCCCTTGCCCTGGGTGATGCCGGAAACGTCGACCAGCTGGCCAGCAACAAAGTGCTCTGCCGTGATCTCCGACCCGATATCGATCAAGTTGTCTGCGCTCACACGGAACTCAACCAGCTTGGCCTTGGGCTCGACATTGGCGATGGCGAAGTTGCCACGCATTGCCTTGGACGTATTCTTTACCTTGGCCACGCCGGCTCCGAGCTGAACAGCTGTGTAGCCATTCTTCTCTTCCGTACGCTGGGCCACCACCTGGCAGTTTTCCAACCGCAGGACGGTTACGGGCACATGATCGCCGGCGTCATTGTAGACCCGGGTCATTCCCAACTTTTGTGCAATCACACCTGAACGCATCGGTTCATTCCTCTTGAGATGAGCCTGTCGGGGCCCTGCCCCTTCATGCCTCGTTCCCTGTCTTTAAGGCCCAGGGCCTTAAAGCTTGATTTCCACATCAACACCTGCGGCGAGATCCAGCTTCATAAGCGCATCTACGGTCTGCGGTGTCGGATCAACAATATCGAGAAGACGCTTATGAGTGCGCATTTCGAACTGTTCGCGACTCTTCTTGTCGATGTGCGGCGACCTGTTGACCGTGAATTTTTCGATCCGTGTCGGCAGCGGCACCGGGCCACGTACGCTTGCGCCGGTCCGCTTTGCCGTCGACACGATTTCACGCGTGGAGGCGTCAAGGATCCGGTGGTCAAACGCCTTGAGGCGGATGCGGATGTTCTGGCCGTTCATTCGACTTGTCCTTGCTTGTGTGAGAACCGCATGGTCCGGTTTACCCGGACCATGCGCCCTAACCCAGTTTGTTACTCGATGATCGAAGCGACGATGCCGGCGCCGACGGTACGGCCGCCTTCGCGGATAGCGAAGCGCAGCTTTTCTTCCATCGCGATCGGCACGATCAGCGAAACTTCA
>Ga0163216_101459_pt1 | contig 14144 bp, 17 predicted proteins | sample SynspAceP_FD_167610 | JGI IMG/M metagenome (GOLD analysis project Ga0163216, IMG submission 167610) | Saline lake microbial communities from Ace Lake in Antarctica - Synechococcus sp. Ace-P (Illumina Assembly) | ecosystem: Environmental > Aquatic > Non-marine Saline and Alkaline > Saline ...
GATTTTGCTGGCGGTGGCGGCGTTGCAGGTGTTCAGCTATCCTGCCCATGATCCGGTGATGATGGACCGCGGGTTTATCGCAGACCCCAAAACGACGCAGCTGTCTTTCCTCCATGCGTTCTGGATCAGCACGCTGTGCATCATCGGTTTCGGCTTTTTCGGCATTCAGGCAGCGCTGAACGGCGCGGCCTACGAGGGCGAGTTGATTGGGACCTGGTCCACCATGTTCCCCGCGTGGGTGTTCGGCCTGCTGCTGATCTCGCTGCTGGTCTCTGCGCTGAGCACGCTCGATTCCGCGCTGTCCTCTGCCGCACGGCTGGTGGTGGTGGAGGGCGGCCTGCCGCGTACGCTGGCGATGGGTCGGCTGGTGATGGTCGCATTCATGGGCGGCGGCACGCTGCTGACGCTGTGGGGCAATGCGACCCTGTTTGATGCGGTAGCTGTTAGTGGCACGGCATCGATGTTTCTGACCCCTGTGCTGGTTGTCGGGCTGGTGATAGGGTGGCAGATCGCGCTTTGGGCCTATCTGGTGGCCTTTGGTGCGGCGATGGCGGGATCGGTGATCTATCTGGCACGCGGGTCCGATTGGGTCGCGCCGTGGCTGATGGCGGGCCACAAGTACGAGCAGCTTTTGCTGATCTGTGTCTGCGTTCTGGTGACAGGATTTGCGGCAGTGCTTGCAGGGGCGCGCGGGCGCTGATACGTCCTACCCGACAGAAATGATCGGAAAAGCCCAGTCATGCAGACCCAGACGCCGCGCTTAGAAATCTGCAACCTGCGCCGCAGCTTTGACGGGCGTGCGGTGGTTGATGATGTGAGTCTCCAGATCATGCCGGGGCAGGTGACCTGCCTGCTGGGGCCATCTGGCTGCGGCAAATCCACGACCCTGCGGATGATCGCGGGCGTCGAGATGCAGGACAGTGGCACCATCCATGTGGACGGCAAGCTGATCTGTGACACTATATTCCGCGTGCCGCCCGAGCGGCGCGAGATAGGACTGATGTTTCAGGACTTTGCCCTGTTTCCACATCTAAGCGTAGCCGATAACGTAGGCTATGGCCTGCGCGGCAGCCGCGCGTCCAAGCGCGCGCGCGTGGAAGAGCTGCTGGAGCGGGTCGACCTCAAACGCTTTATCGACGGCTATCCGCACCAATTGTCCGGCGGCGAGCAGCAGCGCGTCGCGCTGGCCCGCGCGCTGGCCCCGCGCCCACGCATCATGTTGATGGATGAGCCGTTTTCAGGTCTGGATAACCGCCTGCGCGACGGGATCCGCGACGAGACGTTGAGCATCCTCAAAGAAGAAGACACCGCCGTGCTGCTGGTTACCCATGAGCCGGATGAGGCGATGCGTATGGCCGACGAGATTGCCCTGATGCGCGATGGCAAGATCGTCCAGCAGGGTGCGCCGTACAACGTCTATACCCGGCCCATCGACCGCGCGGCGGTCTCGTTCTTTTCCGACGCGAATGTGGTGCGCGCTGATGTGACCGGCGCACTGGCGCATACGGCCTTTGGGCGCTTCCTTGCCCCCGGCTTTCCCGACGGGACGGCGGTGGATATCGTGTTCCGCCCCCAGCATGTGCGGATTGACTTTGACCGCGCGGGCAAAGGCCCGCTGCCCACCGCCGCCGACGGCACGCCCGCACGCGCGGTGGTGGAGCGTGCGCGGTTCATGGGCAATGAGAGCCTCGTTGAGTTCCGCATGGACCACGACGGCACCATGGTGAAAGCGACGGTGCCGAACGTGTTCATGCCGAAGGTCGACACAGTCATGTGGCTGACCATCCGGCGTGACAAATGCTTTGTCTTCGAAGCGGTGAAATAGGGGGCGGACATGCAAAAACTGTTGGTAGAATTCGGTATGGGCACCTCGCTGCGGCGGGGAGATTACACGCAAGCTGCCGAGCGTGCGGTGCGTGACGCGCTCTGGCACAACTCGATCAATCTGGCCGAGCTGTTCGGCTTTGACAAAGCGGACATGCGGATCACGCTGGACGTGGGTGTGCAGCGCCCCGAGGAAGTCGATGTAGACGTGCTGCGCGCTGTATTCCCTTATGGTCAGGTTACGGTGAATGTCACCCGCGGCGGGCTGGACGTGCCGCGCCCCGAAGGTACGGGCAACCCCACGATCATGGCGAATGTCGCCCTGTCTGTAGGCTTTGACATGGAGAAACGCGCATGAACGATCAGCGGGTGATCATCGAGATGGGCATGGGCAACGATTTGCACGGCATGGATTACACCAAGGCCGCCAAGCGCGCGATCGAGGATGCGTTCCGCCATTCCTCGCTGCCGTTGTTTGGCGTGCTGGAACTGCCCCATGATGCGATGCGGGTTCAGGTGACGGTGGCTGTGCAAGAACCCGACCGCCTTGATCTGGACGCCCTGCGCGCGACCTTGCCGCGCGGGCGGGCTGACGTACAGGCCGTACATGGCGGGCTGAACGTAGACAGCAACGGCGAGACGATTGTGATCGCGACCGCCAGCGTCGAGGCGTTTTTGCCCGCGCAAACTGGCTGGGCGCTGAAACCCTAGGGGGTGTAATCGGCCAGCGTCTTGCCGCGCTCGTCGTTGAAAAGCTCTGGCAGTGCCTCGGCGCTGTTGACCAGATCGAGGCGGAACACGCGGTGGGCGCAGCGCAGCTCGCACCATGCGGTCAGGGTCCAGATCCGGCTCCAGTATTCCAGATGCAGCGGGCGGATGACTCGCGAGGTCACGGCGCCGTCACGCCCCGTATAGGTGATCCGCAGCTTCTGGCGTGCCTTGATGGCTGCGCGCAAGGTGGGGATATGTGACAGCCCGCGCGCGGCATCGGCAAAGGCGGAGGCCGCGAACTTCCACGCATCGGCTTGGGCCACGGCAGTTTGCGGCAGCACCGCGTCCAGCTTGTCCGCCAGCGTGTTTGCGGCGGCGCGCATCTGCGGGTCGGCGACTTCGGCGGCAATGGCAAGACCCAGCTCCAACGCCTCAAGCTCTGCCTCGGTCAGGGAAAGAGGGGGCAGGGTAATGGTGTGGGTCAGCCGGTAGCCGGTGCCACGGGTGCCCGCCACCGGCACGCCCGAGGCAGCGAGGCTGTCCATATCCCGGTAGAGCGTGCGGACAGACACTCCCATACGCTGCGCCAGCGCCTGTGCGGTATGCAGTTTACCATCGCGCAAAACAGTCAGAAGATCAAAAAGACGGTCGGAACGAGCCATGAAACTGACATAAACCTGTCAGTTGGAGCAGGCAAGGTCGAAAATCAGGGGTAAATAACGCGGCGGCAAGGCTGCCCTTGCCTGTTTGCTGTTTTGGCAGCGTGGCATTCTTGATACCGACAAAGCCGACAGCCTGCCCGTCGGGGTGGGACAGGATCTATCATCTCAGGAGAAATGACATGCTGAATAATATTGGATTGCCGGGCCTGCTGCTGATTGCGGTTGTGGTGCTGGTGCTTTTCGGTCGGGGCAAGATCTCGTCGTTGATGGGCGAAGTGGGCAAGGGAATCACCAGCTTCAAAAAAGGCATCAGCGAGGGTGAGAAAGACCAGCTGGACAGCAAAGCGGATGATGTAGCCGAGATCCCGCAGCCTGACGTCGAGTCCAAGGACAAGGTGTAACCGCCATGTTCGATATTGGCATGTCCGAAATGCTGGTGGTGGGGGTTGTGGCGTTGATCGTCGTGGGCCCCAAGGATCTACCGGTGATGTTTCGCCGTGTGGGCCAGTTTGTGGGCAAAGCCAAAGGCATGGCGCGGGAGTTTTCCAGCGCGATGAACGACGCGGCGGACGAATCGGGGATGCGCGAGGTCTCCAGCGGGCTGACGAAATCCCTGAAAGCTGCGACCAATCCGATTGGTACGGCGATGGACGGGGTTAAGGACGCAGCCAAAGGGCTGACTGGCGTCAACCCCGACAGCGAGACGGGCAAGCTGTCCGCCGAGCGTGCGGAGAACGTCAAGCGCATTCAGGCAGGCACTGCGCGTGCTGCAGCCGAGCGCAAGGCGCGCGAAGCGAAAGAGGCGATGGAGAAGGCCGAAGAACTGGAAGCCTCTCTGCAAGAGACGCTGGCCAAGAAGCCTGCTGAGACAAAGGCCGAGACGCCAGCAGCCAAACCCGTAGCAGCGAAGAAGCCAGCGGCGGTCAAGAAACCTGCGGCGGCGAAAACCACTGTACCGAAAACCGCCGCGAAGAAGCCTGCCGCCAAGAAACCCGCAGCGAAAAAACCTGCCGTTAAGAAAGCAGACAAATGAGTGCCAGCGACAACGATATCGACGATAGCGCCGCCCCGCTGATCGAGCATCTGGCCGAGTTGCGCACGCGGCTCATCCGCTCGGTTCTGGCATTTGTTGTAGGGATGATCATCTGCTTTTCCTTCGGCAGTGCGATCCTTGATTTCCTGCTGGTGCCGATTGAAAACACCATGCGCAATCTGGGCAACCCCAACCCTGTGATGCAATACACCGCACCGCAGGAGTATTTCTTTACCCTCATCCGTATTTCGATGGTGGGTGGGCTGGCCGTCAGCTTTCCGGTGATTGCCAACGAGCTATGGCGCTTTGTAGCACCAGGCCTTTACCGTAACGAGAAGAGCGCATTTTTGCCCTTCCTTGTTGCCTCGCCAGTGCTGTTCCTGATCGGAGCGGCGTTTGCCCATTATGTTGTTGTGCCGCTTGCGATGCAGTTCTTTCTGGGCTTTTCTGATGCGGCCTCTTTTCTGTCCGCGATGATGGCGGATGGGACGGTCAAGACGTCAGGGATCGACATCGTCTTCAACGGCAAGGTCAACGAGAGCCTTGATATTACGTTAAAAATGATCGTCGCCTTTGGGCTGTGTTTCCAGCTGCCAGTGTTGCTGACGTTGATGGGCAAGGCCGGTTTGGTGAGTGCCGAGGGCCTGCGCAACGTGCGTAAATACGCGCTTGTGGGGATCTTGTTGCTGGCCGCTTTGGTCACACCGCCGGATGTGGTGACGCAGATGATCCTGTTCGTCGTGGTTTACGGGCTGTACGAGATCTCGATCTTCCTTGTGGCGCGTGTGGATGCCAAGCGCGAAGCGCAACTGCGCGCTGACGGGTTCTATGATGACGAGGATCCTGAGGCTGATTTCGATGAGATGGCCGCTGAAATGGACCGCGAGGATCCGATTGTCGAGGAGAGCAAGAAGGACCGCGACGCATGATTGACGACCCGATGGACCGGATCGCACTGGCGCTGGAGCGGATGTCTCCGGCGCCTTTGGCGGCCCCTGATTTCAGTGCGGCCTCCGCTTTTGTCTGGCACACGGGGCCGGACCGGCTGGAGCCGGTCAGCAAGGTGAGCCGCGTTGATATCGCCCTGTTGCTGGGGGTGGAGCGGACGCGCGATACGCTGTTGCAGAATACCGCCCAATTTGCCGCCGGATTGCCTGCGAACAACGCACTGCTCTGGGGCGCGCGGGGAATGGGGAAATCCAGCCTTGTCAAAGCAGTCCATGGCGCTTTGCAGCTTGAGTACCCCGACCTTAAGATTGTCGAGTTGCAGCGCGAGGACCTGCCGTCGGTGGGCCGTCTGCTGAACCTGCTGCGCGGGGCGCCAGAGCGGTTTATTCTGTTTTGCGACGATCTGAGCTTTGGTCATGACGATGCGCATTACAAATCGCTCAAGGCGGTTCTGGATGGCGGAATCGAGGGACGTCCGGAGAATGTGGTGCTCTATGCCACTTCGAACCGCCGCCACCTGATGCCGCGCGATATGATCGAGAACGAACGCGGATCGGCGATCAATCCTGCGGAGGCGGTAGAAGAGAAAGTATCGCTTTCGGACCGGTTCGGGCTGTGGCTGGGGTTCCATGCCTGTGATCAGGACCAGTATCTTGCGATGATTCGCGGGTATTGTGATGCGCATGGTGTGTCGATTGACGATGCGACGTTGCGCGCAGAGGCGATTGAGTGGCAGGCGACACGCGGCAGCCGTTCAGGGCGGGTCGCATGGCAGTTTTTCACAGATCTTGCCGGGCGCAAAGGCGTGGCGTTACGCGGTTAGGGGCGCTGCCCCGTCCTTGCCTGACGGCAAGGACTCCCCGGGATATTTTTAGCCAAAAGAAATGGACGTCAATTCAGGAATGGATTGGGATCGACGCTGTCGAAGCCTTTGCGGACCTCGAAGTGTACAAAGGAATCGTCGCCGCTGCGCAGTTTGGCGATGCTCTGGCCGCGCGAAACTGCATCGCCTTTGGCAACCGAAACGTCTGCCACATTGGCATAGACTGTCAGCAGGTTGTCGGGGTGGCGGACCACGACGATGGGGATGCCATCGGCGCTTTTGGTTATGGCGGCCACGGTGCCTGCGTCGGCGGCTTTCACCGGTGTACCGGGGGCTGCCTTGATGTTGATACCCTCGTTTTTGCCTTTGGAGTACTCCCGGATGATCGTGCCATTGACCGGGCGCACCAGTTTGCCGGTGGCGGCGGGCTTGGTGGTTTTTCCAACATCGGCTACCGGCTTCTGGGCAGCGGCGGGAGCTGACGCGGTGGTGGGTGCCACAGTGGCTGCGGGCGCGATCTTTTCTGCGGGGAGGGGCTTTGTTGCTGACGGCGGTGTAGGCGTGGCGGAACCTGCGCCCGGGAGTGTTGTGGCGGCGGCCGTCTGGGCAGGCGCTGCTTTGGGCGGGTTCTGCGAAGGTACCGGGATCAGCAGGAATTGACCTTCGCGGATCGCGAAATCTGCGCCGAGGCCGTTCCATTCGGCCAGATCCTTGGCCGGGACATTATAGAGGCGCGCCACGGTAAAGGCGGTCTCTCCGCGCTCGACTTTGTGGCGGATCGGCTCTTTGCCGGTTTGGGCCTTTGGCGCAGCGGGAGCAGCGGTTGCGGGGGCCAGCGCTGTCGTCTGGACACCTGGCGTAGCGGGCGCGCGGTCAATGGCTCCGCCCGCGACAGAGGAGATATCGACAGGCTGTATTGGCCCGGCCGTGATGGCACCGGTGGAGGGTGACGGCTCGGTCACGCGGGTGGGTAGGGCGATGATCTCGTCCTTGCGCAGGGGAACCGTTGCATCAATGCCGTTGTATTTGGCGAGTGTTGCCGGATTTAGTCCGACGCGTGCGGCCACATCGGCGAGGGTGTCGCCGCTGCGGGCAACAGCGACCTGATAGTTGGGGTAGGAGATGACACCACGGTCATCCGGCAGCGGGCGCGCGGCAAGGGGGGCCTGTGCGGCGTTTGCAGTTGTGAAACCTCCGCCGAGGCCGCGCATGTCCAGATCCAGCGGTTGCTGGCAGCCTGCTAGCGTCACACAGGCAGCGCCCGCAAGCAACGAAAAGCGCAGGGAAACGCGGGTGTTCGTAGGTGTCATGAATGTGGTCCTTGTCACTGCCGATCCCGTGTGCCCGAGATTTCGGATACGCATACCATATTATGTGTCTTTGCCCAACCCTTCGAGGAGCGGAACAAAGCGAACAGCGCGCATTTCGTCATATTCCAGCCCGTCGGCGGTTTTCCGCACACGGATCAGGTGCTGGACAGCGTCGGATTGGCCCACGGGCAGCACCATGATGCCGCCAACTTTCAGTTGGGCGAGCAATGGACCGGGCGGGTCTTCAGCGGCGGCTGTGACGATGATGCGGTCAAAGGGAGCCTGTTCGGGCAGTCCAAAGCTGCCGTCGGCGGTGATGGCGGTGATGTTGGTGAGGTCCAGCGCATCGAAGACAGCGCGCGCCTCGTGGACCAGCCGGCGGTGGCGGTCGATTGTGTAGACGCGGCGCGCCAGCTTGCTCAGGATCGCAGCTTGGTAGCCCGAACCTGTGCCGATTTCCAGAACCTTGTCACGCGGGGTCACCTCCAGCGCCTGTGTCATCAGACCGACAACGGAGGGTTGGCTGATGGTCTGGCCGCAGGCGATGGGCAGCGGCATGTCCTCATATGCGCGGGCCGCAAAGAGGCCGCGAATGAACGGGCCGCGGTCGACTGCCTCCATCGCGCCCAGAACGGCGCTGTCCGTCACCCCTTTGGAGCGGAGCGCATAGAGAAACTGCATCTTGCGCTCGGCGTCCGTCGGGCTGTCGTCGGGCAGGTCGATCATGTGTCGAGGTCCGATAGCCCTGCGAAGGCGTCATGGGCAGTGAGGTCCGCGCGCATTGGGGTAACGGAGATATAGCCATCAAGGTTTACGGCGGCGTCGGTGCCCGCAGCGGGCGCTATCTGCTGGTTGCCGCCCGAGATCCACAGGAAACGCCGCCCGTTTGGGGCGTTGTGAGGAACGGTCGAGAAATTCACGCCAGGCCTGCGGCCTTGGGGCACGGCGCGGATGCCCTGAACATCTTCCGCAGCTACGGGAGGAAAGTTCACGTTCCAGAACAGCCCGTAGCCGTTTGCTTCGGCGGGCTGTTGGGACAGGATGCGGCGGCACACATCTACACCATGCGCCACGGCTGCCTCGAAGGGATCATCGAGGTCGCGGTTGGCGGGGCCGTAGAACTGCGACATGGCGATAGAGGGCACGCCTTGCAATGCGCCTTCAATCGCGGCACCGATGGTGCCGGAGTAGAGCGTGTTTTCAGCGGCATTATTGCCGCGGTTTACGCCGGACAGGATCAGATCGGGGCGGGCGTCTTTCATCGGATCATAGAGCGCGCAGAGCACACAATCTGCAGGGCTGCCCTCGATCATATAGCGTCGGGGGCCAAGCTCGGTGATCAGGGTGGGTTTGACGTAGTTTATGCAGTGGGCCACGCCCGATTGCTCGAACGCGGGTGCCACGGTCCAGACCTCGCCTTCTGCCCCTGCCAGCGTGCGCGCGATCCCCTCCAGCGCCACCAGCCCCGGTGCGTTTATGCCGTCGTCATTGGTAATCAGAATACGCATGAATAACCCCTTTGCCGCCTTGATAGGCGAGGGGCGGCGGGCGGGCAAGCGAGGCGGTGGTTATTTATCGAGTAAAGCCAGCAAGCGTGTAGCCTCGGCGTGGATATCATGCAGGGGGCTGCGGTCCTCGCCGGGGTAGAACCGCGCGCGGGTCGCGGTTGCCATAGGCCGGGGCGTCAGGATCTCGACGCGGGGACCGATGCGCGCGGTCTCGGCCTGCCAGCTGCGCGCAATGGCGATTTGCGCCGCCTTGGTCGCGCCATAGCTGCCGAAGAATTTCTGTCCCGCCATTGGATCGTCAAAGAACACGGCGCGCCCGGTCTGGCCCAGAAGGGGGGAGACGTAATTGATCAGCGTGGCGGTGGCGGTGATGTTTCCCGCAATGGATTTTTCAAGATCCTTTGCGTCAATGTGATCTGTCGGGGTCAGAGGGGCGGCATGCACTGCCGTGTGCAGCCACAGGTCCAACTGGCCCCAGCGGTCATGGATGCCACGACACAGGGTTTGCATCGCACCGGTGTCGGTTACGTCCATTGGCGCAAGTGTTGCGCTGCCGCCCTTGGCCTTGATGCGGTCGTCCAACTCCTCCAGTGCGCCGACTGTACGGCCCACGGCAACGATGTGATAGTCCTGCGCCAGCGCCTCGGCCAATGCTGTGCCGAGACCGCGCGACGCGCCTGTGATCAATGCGAGTTTTTGTGTCATATGAGGCATATGCGCGGGTGCCGCTGCGGCGTCAAGTGCTCAGCCGCGCGGCATCTGCATCACTTCTTGGCGGCTGCCGCGCACCAGCACCAGCTGGTCCTCGCCAATTGCGCCTACGGTGGCACCTGCGATGCGATCTCCCACAGTAACGGTGCGCGTCTGGCCCCTTGGCAGACGGATCAGCGCCTTGGGGGCTGAGGCTGTGCCGAATATGCCGATCAGGGCGGTGCGGTCCAGCTTTACTTCTTGCGTGGCGAGTTTTTCAACTGTTTGCGGGGTTGGCGTGCCTGCGTCTTGGGTGCTCATGGTGGCTCCTTTCATGCTGTCAGATGACGGGAGCTATGCAAAGTGCAGCACTGGGTGAAGAGGCGTCACAGGCCATCGGCAGGGCATCGCCATAGCGTAGGCGGATGCCTGCTATCAGCTCTTGCGGTGATAGGCGAAGGTCAGCCGTGCAAGGTGGTCGATGGCTTGCGCAGGCAGAGGCCTGCCCGCAGGCAACCGCAAGGCGCGGTTGTTTTCGTATATGAATTCAGTTGGATAAATTTCTTCCATAGTCGCCGACAGCGATGTCTTGCAGTCCACAAACAGCGCTAGGGACGCAGGTGTGTTTTCTTGCCACATAAGCCGAAGTGTGCTGCCCTGACGGGCGCGCTTGGGCCGCCATGCGGGTTGGCCCCACTTTAGGCTCTCGCTAATGGGGCCAACCGCGGCGCCTTGAGCCGCCGCGAGAATCAACGTGCGGATTTCTTGGAACTGCGCCCGGATATGCGGAGGCCAGAAGGCGATTGTGGCGGCAAAAGGATTTGTCATGGGGCGCAGCTTAGCACCGATCTGCTGACAAGGAGTGTCAGCAGACACCTTTTTGCTAGGACATGCTCATTCGGCGGCAGACTTCATAACAAAGCCATCCTCCACCTTGTCTGAGGGTATCACAGGGTATTCGCCCGAGAAGCAGGCATCGCAATATTGCGGGCAGGATTTCTTGCGGCCCTCGGCCTCGCCTACGGCACGATACAACCCGTCAAGTGAGATGAACTTGAGGCTGTTAACGCCCAGATGTTCGCACATCTCGTCCTCGGACATGGTCGCTGCCAGCAGTTTATCGCGGTCGGGCGTGTCTACGCCGTAGAAGCACGGCCAGGCAGTCGGGGGCGAGGCGATGCGGAAGTGAACTTCTGCTGCACCGGCATCGAGGATCATTTCCTTGATCTTGCGGCTGGTGGTGCCGCGCACCACTGAGTCGTCCACAAGGATAATCCGTTTGCCACGCACCAGCGCGCGGTTCACGTTCAGCTTTAGGCGCACACCCATGTTGCGGATGCTCTCTGTCGGCTCGATAAACGTGCGGCCCATATACTGGTTGCGGATGATCCCCATTGCGTAGGGAATACCGCTTTCCAGGCTGTAACCAATGGCAGCAGGAGTGCCGGAATCGGGCACAGGGCAAACCATGTCTGCCTCTACCGGTGCTTCCTTGGCCAGTTCGCGGCCGATTGCCTCGCGGGTTTCATACACGGAACGGCCCCCGAGGATACTGTCGGGGCGAGAAAAATAAACGTGCTCGAAGATGCAGAACTTGGACGGCTGGCGGCGGAAGGGAAAGTGGCTTTCCACGCCCTTTTCGGTGATGACCACCATCTCGCCCGGCTCGATCTCGCGGATGAGGTCGGCGCCGACGATGTCCAGCGCGCAGGTCTCGGAGCTGAGCGCGTAGCCGTCGCCGAGTTTGCCAAGCACCAGCGGGCGCACGCCCAGAGGGTCGCGCACGCCGATCAGCTTGGTGCGGGTCATGGCGACAATCGAGAACGCGCCCTCGACGCGGCGCAGCGCATCTTCCATCCGCTCGGGGATGTTGCGTTGGAGCGAGCGCGCCATCAAGTGGATGATGCACTCGGAATCCGAAGACGACTGGAAGATCGAGCCGCGCTCGATCAACTCGCGGCGCAGCGCGTTGGCGTTGGTGATGTTGCCGTTATGGGCAATCGCTGCACCGCCCATGGCGAATTCGCCAAAGAAAGGCTGTACATCGCGGATGGCGGTCTGGCCCTTGGAGCCGGAGGTAGAATACCGCACATGCCCGATGCCGATGGGGCCGGGCAGGGTCTCCATCACCTTTTGTGAGGTGAAATTGTCGCGAACATAGCCGAAACGGCGGGCGGACTGGAATCCGGCCTCGGCATCATGGGTAACGATTCCGCCTGCTTCTTGCCCCCGGTGCTGCAAGGCATGCAGCCCGAGTGCGACGAAATTGGCGGCGTCTGCTACGCCGACAACCCCGAAAATCCCGCATTCTTCCTTCAGTTTGTCATCATCCCCCGCGTCTGTGAGGTAGGATGTGTCAAAAGGATGGGCGGGGGGCATTGTCTTGGGCGGTGTATGGGACAAGGGAGCGCTCCTGAGGCCGTCAGAGGATAGGGGGGGTAGTACGAAACTCAGCGCGCAGAGTCACGCTGCGAATGGAGGTTTTGCATAACTGTGAACGGTGGCGCGTCAAACCGGCGGGATCCGGCTGGTAGCGGGTGCCTGGAGGGCGGTTGCCACAGATCCGTGAGGGCCTGCGGCAGATTTATGGGAATCATTCTGCGGTGCAGCTCGATACTAACTCTTCGTACTTGCCGGTGATCCAGCCAAGTGCCTGATCGGGGTCTGAATTCTCGATCCGGTCGGCAAAGCTGCCAAACACCAGCGCCGAGCGGCTTTCGTCCACGATGGTAAACTGCTGGCCGGTGATGACGGTGGAATAGACGAAAAAGCCGATGGCAACCAAAAGAAGGCCGCGTGCAACACCGAAGACAAAGCCGAGTGCCTGATCGAACCCGCCAAAAATCGAGCGTTGCACCAGCGAGGAAAACAGCGGCGTGAAAAGGGACACGATGATCAGCGTGATCGCCAGCACCACAGTGAAGGCTGCGATGATTGACAATTCGCAGCTGTCTGCAAGGAAATCACCGACGACCGGGATCTCGCGCACCAGCGGCTCGACTTGAGGGGCAAAGAGATAGGCGAGCACCGCAGCTGCCACCCAACCCAAAATCGCCATCAGCTCGCGGACAAAGCCGCGCCCGTAAGCCAGCAGGGCCGACATCACAATGATCAGCGCCACCACGCCGTCAATGAGGGTAAAACCTTCCATGCTCGTCTTGCCTTTCCTAGGGGGGCTCTAGCCCGCGCCGAATATTTCGCCCACAAATGCTGTCAGGTCGGCCATGGGGCGAAGAGAAATTCCTTCGACGCCTACTACCTTGCCGCCTTTGGGTGCAATTGCGGAGGTAAAACCAAGTTTTTGCGCCTCTTTCAACCTGTTTTCGGTCTGGGTGGCGGGCCGAAGCGCCCCCGAGAGGCTAAGCTCCCCAAATACCACGGTTTCCGCGGGCAGGGCGGTATCCTCGCGTGCGCTCAGAAGTGCGCAGGCGACGGCCAGATCGGCGGCAGGTTCGGATATTTTCATGCCACCGGCAACATTGAGGTAGACATCCAGCCCCGCAAAGGGAATCCCGCAGCGTGCTTCCAGCACCGCAAGGATCATGGCCAGACGCCCACCGTCCCAGCCGACGACCGTGCGGCGGGCCTGTGAATGGGGGGAGGGGGCGACCAGTGCCTGTATCTCCACCAGCACGGGGCGCGTGCCCTCGATCCCTGCGAACACGACTGATCCGGCAGAGGGCTGGCCGCGTTCGGAGAGGAACAAAGCGGAGGGGTTGGTGACCTCGGCCAGACCACGGCCTGTCATTTCGAACACGCCTATCTCGTCGGCGGGGCCAAAGCGGTTCTTGACCGAGCGCAGGATGCGGAAGGGGTGGCCGCGCTCGCCTTCGAAATAGAGCACGGTGTCGACCATGTGTTCGACCACGCGGGGGCCTGCGATCTGACCCTCTTTGGTGACGTGCCCCACCAGCACCACGGAGGTGCCGGTGCGTTTGGCGAAGGCGGTTAACTCATGACTGGCGGCGCGCACCTGGCTGACAGAGCCCGGCGCGCTTTCGACATTATCTGCCCACATGGTCTGGATCGAATCGATGATCGCCAGCTGCGGGCGCTCTTTGTCCAGCGTGGTGAGGATGTCGCGCAGGTTCGTCTCCGCGCCCAGTTTGACCGAGGCGTCCGACAGCCCGAGACGTTGCGCGCGCATACGGACCTGCGCGGAAGCTTCCTCACCCGAGATATAGACGACTTTGAGGCCGCGATTGGCGAAGGCCGCAGCCGCTTGCAGCAGCAGGGTGGATTTGCCAATGCCCGGATCACCGCCTACCAAGATGGCGGACGCTTCGACCAGACCACCGCCCAGTACGCGGTCCAGCTCGCCCATCCCCGAAAGGGTGCGTGGCGGGGGTGCTTCCTCGGTCGCAAGATCCATCAGCTTCATCGACGATCCGCGCCGTGCGCCAAGGCTTTTGGACGGCGGGCCTGAACTGATGCCCTTGTCTTCCTGAATCGAGTTCCACTCGCCGCAATTGTCACAGCGACCGGACCACTTGGGGTAGGTTGCCGCGCATTTGGTGCAGGTGAATTGGGTGACCGCTTTTGCCATGGCGCGTTAGTGCCCCGCGCAGCGGTCGGGATCAATGGGAAACGGACGCATGGGGATATGTAGGGGAAAATTCACCGGCCAGCTTCTAT
>Ga0163216_101465_pt1 | contig 14097 bp, 9 predicted proteins | sample SynspAceP_FD_167610 | JGI IMG/M metagenome (GOLD analysis project Ga0163216, IMG submission 167610) | Saline lake microbial communities from Ace Lake in Antarctica - Synechococcus sp. Ace-P (Illumina Assembly) | ecosystem: Environmental > Aquatic > Non-marine Saline and Alkaline > Saline ...
AACAGGTGAAAAGAGCTGTTGAAATGAGGGATAACGAACCGCCGTATACGAGACCCGTATGTACGGTGGTGTGAGAGGCGCACTCCGTCAGTTTATCTGGCGGAGCCGTCTACTCGATTGTGCTTTCGTGTTTTATTTTCTTTTAGTTTTCAATGTTTGACAATTTTTATTTTTCGGGTTGGCTTGCAGCTCTTTGCGACCGCAGGAACGAGGATGGCAATGTGCTGTAAATGCGTTAGGCTAATTCCTTGTCCATACATTTCTTTACCAATCCTTCTATATCACTTGGGTGGAATGAAACATCCCAATGCCATTTTCCAAATCCACCATGATTATTCACTGCATTAATCCATTCGTTTAAATACTCCCGTTTGGTTTTGTTCTGTTGACTGTCAACACCCTTTGTTTCTAGAACCATATAATCACCATTTACCAATCTGAGGATAAAGTCAGGATAGAATTTTCTAATTACTCCTTTATGATTGTATAGAATGGTAAATCCTAAATGGTCATTTTTTACAAATGATTCCACCAAATCTGATTTGTCAAAGAAGTAAGCTTCACTTGCTTCCCAACCGCTATCGTAAACACAATGACTGATATGTGATTTCTCCGTCCATTCGCATGGTTTACTAGTGTACCAAGTTCGAACATCTTCTGTTGAGCTAATTGGTTTTTCTTTATCAAAAATTGGTGTGAGTTTTTCTGTGTTATCTGAACGGATAGCAGACCAAATATGCTGAACGATTTTGTTCATGTTCAGAATAATCAGAATCTTTCTTTTTGAATCATCTTGATGGAATAGGTCATTCTTGATTTGAATTTTATCAGAATCAATAAATTGTTCGACAATACGAACTACCTGAGCTAAGAATATCTCTTTGCTTCCTTTCCAGTCTGGACGTTTTTCTGAATTGTAAATGGTAGATGCAATTCTAAATACGATAGATTGAACCCTTGTGTCTTCCGCAATTTGGTCAAGGCCAATAGCTGATTTTACTTTCGGATTGGCTTTCCCTGAAATGATTGCAGCCATTTCTGCTTCGGTAATGGATTCGTAAGGGTCAATTTCTAAAACACTTGTTTTCTCCCAATCCAATTTAAGTTGTGGTCGATAAACATGGTCAATCCGAACCACATTTGGAAAGGTGATTTCATGTTCTGCCTTTTCTTTTCTTGGCTCAATTTTGGTTTTTGGTTTAGGCGGTGGTGGTGGCGTTCCTTCTCCGCCTTCATGTGGCAAGAATGTAAACGGAACTCCGAAAATGTTTACATATTCAGCTTCAAATAGACCATCTTCACCAACATCATAACTAACCCTTCTTAAACCTCTACCCACAACTTGCTCACACAATAATTGACTAGAAAATGCTCGTAGACCCATAATGTGAGTTACGGTTTTCGCATCCCAACCTTCTGAAAGCATTCCTACGGAAATTACATTTTGAATTTGCTCTCCTGGTTCTCCTTCTTTACCAACAGTGTCAACAGTTAATCGCAACAATTCAGCTTGTTGTTTCTTGGTTAGTTTTGGCGTGTTTTCTTCACCATCCTCATCTTCTGTATCAAGTATTAATTCAACAGCTTCTGTTTCTGATTCTGCACTTTCTAATACTCGACTGTCAATTTGTAATGTTTTTTCAGGATTGCAAAGTTCAGGTATTAAAATCTGATTGTGATCAAAAGCATACTTGATACGAGAAGAAGTTTCTGTTCTATTCGCCACAGTAATCATTACAGGCGGAATTTGATGACCTACAGATTCCCATTCTTTTTTAGTTTCTTGCCAATCTTTACCCAATAAATAATACGCATTGATTAAAAGGTCAGGTAAAGGCTCTGTTTCATCTGCTTTTCGATTGATATCGTCTTTTACTTCATCATCAGCATAGATGTGGTACAATCTTGATTTTAATTCTTTGGTGCGTTCACTATCATCACGCACAACTACTCTTGGTGTTTTTACCAAACCTGATTCAATGGCATCATTCAAACCAAAGTCTGAAACAATCCATGTGAACAAAGCATCTTCTGCGGCTTTTTTTCCTGATGGTGTAAATGGTGTTGCCGATAAATCAAAACATTTTAGAATTCCTCTTTGCTCATGGATTTTATCTAAACCACCTACCCAAATAGTAGCTTCTTCGGCACTGTCTTTATCTGAACCTGTGCGTTGGTATTTCCCTGTAGCTTCTGTGTTGGTTCTCCATGCGTGGTGTGCTTCATCATTCAATACAATGATGTTTCGGGCATTACTCATTTCAGCCAACACATTGCGAACATATGCCTCACCACTAATTTCCATTCGCTGACGTTTGTCAACTGAACGCAAATAGCCTTTTTCAACTTTAGCATCAATCTTATCTTGAGAATCCCAAGCTAAGGAATGCCAGTTGTGAATAATTACTTTTCCTTGACGGAGTTTATCCATCAATGCGGCAGGGACAATGTTAAATTCTTCGTAGTAGTTTTCTTTATGAGTTGGTTGCAAAACCTGCAAGCGACTTTTAACGGTTAATCCTGGAGCAACACATAAAGCATACTTGCTGAATCGTGCATCCATTGGATTGGTTACTTTGTTCAAAAAGTTCCAAGCGATAACCATGGACATGATAATCGTCTTACCTGAACCTGTTGCCATTTTACTACACCAACGTTCAAATGCACCGCCATCTCCTTGAATGTCAATTCCTACTTTATCGGCAGCAGGAGCTTCTGTAAGCCATATCAAAGTTTCAATAGCTTCTAACTGACAAAAGAAAAATCTGCGGTCTTTGCGTTCTTCAGGATCTTGCCAGTGTTCAAGAAGTCTTTTGGTAATTCCTGTAACTCCTGGGTAGCCCGCTTCTCGCCATGCTAGTACTCTTGGACGAATTTGATTTACAGTATCTATTTCTACAAAGATGCCTGGATCATCAAATGCTTTGGAGTTTGGTGTAGCCATAACATAACCTGCTGGTCGCCTACCTTCTTTGATGAAGAAATTTCTATTCTCTCTATCGTAAAACCAATGTTGTTGTGGTTCTTGATGAGGACTGTTGATGATGAGTTTATCGATAGTTCCTGCCATAATCTATAGTGTTATAACTCTTAAACTTTCAATACCTCTGTCGTCAATAATTTTGACTGCAACCGCTGAACCTGCTTCAAAAGGAAGTGAAATTGTACCTTTGAATGCTTCAATTTTTTCTTCGTCTATTTCTGCTTTTAGGTTCTTGGCTAATTTTGCCCAACCATCTTTTGCCCCAGCCATAGGGAAAAATACTTGGGAAGGAAAAAGAGAACGGTTATCGTAATCGGTATCGAGCATCCACATGGCAATGTTCTTTTTACCGCCACTTTCTACATTTCCTGTTTTCGGGTTGTAATAATCAAAGCCCATTACTTCTACCTGAGTTTTACCATCATCCAATTTGTGAATACGCACATCGGGTTGACCCACTAACCAGAAACTTTCATTACTGCTGCGTTTTTTACGCAAATCATCTGTGAGCATGTCAGCATTCATTTGAGCTTTTATAAGCTGCATGCCAGCAATTGCAGGAGTTAATTCATCTATATCTTTAGCGGCTTCTTCATCAAACTGAAAAGCACAGAACAACAACATATCAGGTTTTAAAGCTCTTGCCTCTTGCCAAGCATTTTCTACCATACGTTGCTCCAATGGTGCATGTTCAGGGCCAAAAACCACCAATACCTTTTTAGGTACATCTTCTTTGGTTTCTGCTTCTGCCTGAATGTATTTAGTTCCTGATAAGGGCTCTACTCTTGTAAATTCAATGATGTTACCACCTTTCGCTCTTACCCCAGTGCGTAACAATTCATCTCGCCATTCTGCTTGTCGGTTGGTTTCTCCACTTCTTGCAATAGATGTATCAGAACCTGAGTCTTCTTGCTCGAGTTCATCAAAACTTTTTGCAAAAGGTGCAGGAACCGCTTCCACAGTGAAAGGGCCTGTTATACGAGTTTTTCCTTTTTCAATTAAAGGTTGATCAACTAAGATTTCAGGGGATGTTTGTTCACTATTCGCTATGCTTCTAAGTGTTATATGAGGAACGCTTCTGTAATTAAAACCACTTCCAACACCTTCACTAGGATAGGCAAGACTATAATAATCATAACCAGCACTCAGTAGTCTTTGCTTGGATAGATTCAAAGCGACTCTGGATGTATCGCATGTTATCCACCTTCTTCCCAATTCTTCTGCTACAATAGCAGTTGTACCACTTCCGCAGGTGATATCCAATGTTAAGTCCCCTGGATCTGTTGTCATTAACACACATCGTGCAATGACCTTTGTATAAGTTTGAACAACATAAACTTTATTTGTTGCGAATGTACTCTCCTGGGTATCCGTCCAAAAATTTGTTATTGCAACATTTGGAAAATCTTCTGCATACCTAACATATGCAAGTGTATTTTTTACACCAATCAGGCGATTTGCCTTTTTTAATGCCTCAATACCATTTTTATTTGTCTTCCAAAATGTTCCTTTTCTTGGTAAATATGTGGTTCCCTCCAATTCAATAGGGAAACTTGAATTTTCACCACCACTTTGAGATGTGATAGGGGCGGTAATAAAACGCTTTCCTTCAGGAATTGGAAGCTCCCCTCTTAACTCTGCGGCTGTTAATCGCCTTCTATTACCATCTATCGTTTCAATCCAAGTGTAACCTTGGTTTAATGATTTTTCTGATCGCTCGTCATACAGTTGATGATATTTAATAGAATCTTTTGACTTGCCATACCAAACTAAATAGTCATTTACAGTATCAAGAAGTTTTCCTCCTTTTCCAGATGTTTTAACAAATGGGATTAACGCAATTTTGTTATTGGCTCCAAATACTTCATCCATAATCTCTCTAACATGATGGAGATTTTCATCTGAAATTTGAACGAAAATACTTCCTGTCATACTAAGCATTGCCTTTGCTAATAAGAGTCTATCCCTAAGATATGTTAAATAGGAATGAACCCCCAATTCCCATGTATCTCGAAATGCTTTTAGCATTTCTGGTTCTGCAGTTAAGTCATCGTCCTTCCCATCCTTTACATCACGTTTATTTACAAAAGGCTGAAAATTACTTCCATATTTAATCCCGTATGGTGGGTCAAAATAGACCATCTGTACCTTGCCAGCCATACCTTCTTTTTCTAACAGAGAGTTCATCACCAAAAGACTGTCGCCTGCAATGAGTCTATTTGTCCAGCCTTCTTTGTGTTTGTAAAAATCAATGGCTTCACGTAGCGGTTTCTTTTCAGAAAACATACTTATTTGTCCACCATCGTCTTTTTCTTTTTTTACGGTTTCAATGATGGTTTTTGGGTCAATACGCTCATGCACATGCAAACTCACCGTTGGTACTTCAAAACTGGTATGCTCTGCTTTTCCTGCCCATTGTAATTGCGGGTCAAGGTGTGGGTCATATTCGTATTTCTTTTTTGCTCCTGTGTCTGGGTCACTTGCAGGTGTTACCAGTCCGACATGAGGGATATTAGCACGTTCGTCTTTGCTGTGCTCGTATTGTTCAATCTGTTTCTTCGTGAGTTTCTTGGCCATATTATCTCTTAAAAATCTTTATTCAATTTTGTTAGCGTTGGCAAAAAAGCAATGTGCGCGTTAGCACTCTTTGCTTTGTGCGGTTGGCTGTCTATTTTTTTATTGGCAAACATTTCGTTTTCTCTTTTTTTGCATGAAGCACAATGTTCCGGGCTAAGTTCAGTTGGTTTTACCCATTGAATTTAGTGAGGGTTAGGAAGAGTTGCTTTGCAACTTTTGAACTTAGCCCGGAACATTAGAGAAGAAGAGCGAAGCGAATTCTTCTCTAACGACCCGGCTAAGAAACGTAGGGGAGTTTGAAACACTGCCCTTTCAGTTTAGCACTTAGCCAAGCCAAATATTTTTATAATTAATTTTCTTTTTTCATTATCAAAATTTTGGTTTGGCGGACTTTAATCGAAGCTCAAAACTTTCAATTAACCACCAAAATCCCTATGTTTTTTAGCCATTGTTACCTGCTGGCATTTTCTTTTCAGTCTTGTTGCGTTGGCTTTGGAAGCTCTTTTAAAAGCGTTGGTCGAGCGTTGGCTGGTGCGGCTTTTAAATGTGCTTACAAATAGCGTAGGCTTTACATTTTGCTTATCAATTCCTTTGCTTTGTCCAACGTATATGCTCCTTCAATTTCTTTCTTGTCAAATACCATGAAATAAGCAAATTCCTTCCCTGCTTGTCTTTCCCATTCGTTTCCAAGGCGGCACTTTGCTTCGCTGTCTGAACCGTCCAAATGGTCACCTTTTGTTTCTATTAAAATGGTCATTCCTGATTTTGTTTGCAAAATAAAGTCAGGGTAGTGATTTGCCTTAAATCCATTAATGTAAAATCCTTTTCCACGTTCCAAGTTTCTATGCCAAAACGTAACGTTTGAAGAAGTTCCTATTTCCATTGCAACACGTTCTTCAAAATTGTTCATTGAGCCTTCTCTTTCATAAAGAGAATTTCCAATAGATGAACCAATATTTCCTGGTACAATTTCATTACCTAATTTCCAATTTGCTTTGGTGTTTATTTTTTTAGATTTCAGTAAATCCATGAAACGTCCCTCTGCGTAAGAATCAGATAACTGGCGAATCTTTGCCTTTATTTTGTCAGTGTAGCTCCATTTTCTGACTAAAATATCCCGAAGCTGTTCGGTATTCATACTTTTTAGAATACGTCCAATATAAACTTTGATTTCTTGGTCGGCTATTGGGTACATATTGCCAATAATTTGCATCATTTGATGTGTAATATCTGTTATTTGATTGTCTTTTGGTTTAGCTAAAATGTATTCGGCAATGGGGTCTTTTACCATACTGTCTTCAATCTTGGTAAAAGATGGTCGGTATTCGTTCTTTTTCGATTCTTCTAAGTCAATTTTATACAAGTCAGATGAAATTTGGTCGAAGTCAATTTTGATGTCTTCGTCTGAAAGTTTAAAATCTTTTAGAAGAGATTCACGGTTGAGCAATTCTTCGTCTGTTCCAAAAATATCACTTGCTGTTACTTTAATGAAGAACTGCGGAAACTCAATCTTATCAATAAAATCCTTGTTGGACTCTTTGACTCTGTAGCGTTTTACTTTTGCTCCCATTTCTTGAAATATATTTTCGTCAACAGGTTGTTTTTCCTGTTCCTTTATTTGCTCTTCTAATTTTCGGTTTTGTTCTTCCGCAATGGTTTCAATTTCTGTTATTACAGAAGTTGTTTCGGTTTCTTCTTCATCTGAATTTGGGTCAAACGTAACTCTATTTTTATCTATGTTTTCTTCTTCTTGTTCCCTTTGTTGTTCAGGGAATAAGAAAGATTCTACTGGGTCAACCGAATCAGTTTTCTTTTCTTCTTCGGTCATTTTATCGACTTTTCGATAATCTTTTTCGCTAAACCCTGATTCTTGCAAACCTCTTACAATGCTCTGCAAAGTTTCGTTGAACTTTGCAGAAGCTGTTAAAACATAGGAAAGATTTAATTGGAATGCCTTGTATCTTTGGACATAAGGCTGACGTAAAACACGACCTAAAATTTGTTCCACATCAACCGAACTTGATTTGTCAGCTAATGAAGCTAAGATATAGGCAAAAGGACAATCCCAACCTTCTTTTAAAGCGTTGATGGTAATGATGTAACGAACTTCACATTCTTTGTCCATCAAATCAATGCCTTTCAACTCATCAATGTTTGCAGTTTTAATTTTTATATGACTTTCGGGAATGCCTAAGCCCAACAATTGTTCTTTCAATTTCTCAAAAGTGGTATTGTCGTCCTTGGTTTTGGGTTGTGCTTGAAATAACACAATTGGCCTTATGTATTTACCACCTTCGGCTTCTTGCTTTTTGGCAAGATTTTCCAATTTTCGTTGCAAATGCAAAGCGTTATTGATGACTTCTGTTTTGTCGTGGTTGTTATAAACGATTACAGGCAGTTTAACCATATGTTCCTTTTTCAATTCTATGGCAGGAACAAGGCTAACAATATTACTATTGTCTTTTGGCGTAGCGGTTAAGTCTAAAATGAAAGACGGATTTAAGTTTTTAAGCATATCTACACTCAAATCACTTTCCGCATTGTGGCTTTCGTCCACTACCAAAACAGGGTTTAGATAACGCAAAACATTTATCAAGGCTGTATCATCAACACCATCTAAAATATGTTCACTGTTTTTGAAGTGCGATACAAACGATTCCAACTGACCATTTTCTTGAAAGACTTTTCTGTCTTCCTTATTATTTGCTCTTAAGCTGGCAAAACTCATTACAAATATGCTCAACTGGTCTTTTACAACTGTTGGGTTGAAGTTTGAACCTTGCAATAAATCTGCTTTTTGATAAATCTCTACTCGGTTGTTAAATAGTGAATTAAGCTTCTGCCGATAGGGATGTTCAGGATTAGAAAGAGCGTTTACGGTTTGTTGTAAAAGATTACTCCAAGGAACTAACCAAATTACTGCTTTTGGTTTTGAGGAATCATAAGCCGAAAAAATACTGTGCAAAGCATTAACCGCTATTAAAGTTTTACCGCCTGCTGTTGGCACTTTTATGCAAACGTGGGCTGTGTTGGCAATGTTATTTTTGTAAGGTTCCATTCCTGTGCCGTCCAAAGCATTGTATGGACCAATTTTGTCTTCCCAATATTGGTTGAAGGATTTGGATAGACTTTTATGCTCTTGGACATAGCCCAAGTATTCTTCCAAATTCTCAATTACCTTCCGCTGATAGCTTTTTAATTCCATATTGTCTGAACTATGATTTTATTTGATTCCCGGATTCCCTTGATTTTTTTGATTGAACTTTTTATTAGATAAGCGTTTAAATTCTAAACTTTTCGAACCAAAATTTATAAGCAAGCCTACTTCTATATCGTAAGCCTCTAAATAATTAATGCCTTGTGCCAAATGCACATCTTCTAATTTGATAATAGCCTTTAATTCAACAGATATTTCTCCGGCAACTAAAAAATCAACTCGTCTAGTTCCTAATTGCTGATTTTTATAATAAATAGGCATCTCAAATTCTCTGCTGAACTCAATGTTTTCATCTGCAAATTCTATTTCTAATGCCCTTTGATAAATTACTTCCTGAAAACCATTTCCCAAAGCACTATGCACTCGCATACCACAACCAATAATGTTGGAAGTCAGCTCACTATATTTATATTCTTTTTTAATCATAGTTTATCATTTAATCAAAGAAACCATAGTTCAGATATTTTTGATTCTTTTGTCAAAGTCAGAAATGATTTTTTGTGTCTTATTAAAGTTGTCATATTCTGCCCCTGCTTTAGAAACAGCTATTTTGTGCGTTATTTTTCCTTTACCGTCTAAAACTTTAAACTCATTAAAATTTAGAAATTTATCTACGCTGTTTGCCAAACCATCCATTGTAAACGTAGTTGAACGCTCAATCAAGTTCTCGATATAATCAAAGTACCCTGTGACGGTTCGCTCTAATTGCATTATCTGCTTTTCTTGTAGGTAGTTTTTTGCTATGGTGGTATCTGTTTTTATAATTCTACCTTCAGGGGCGTTTTTCCAAGTGGTTAAACCCATATTCTTTTTGCTGGCATTCGCATTTTTGTAGATAATTTCAGCAGCCGTTTTTCCTGTGATGGCAAAATGGAATTTATTCTGAACCATTGCGTAAAAATTCTTGGTGATTTCAGCTTTTGGATCGTAATCAATGCTACATTCCGCAAAAATATCTGTGATTTGTTGATAAATTCTGCGTTCACTGGCTCTGATGGAACGAACACGCTCCAACAACTCTCTGAAGTAATCTTTACCAAAAACTGCCTCGCCTTGTTTCAATCGATTATCGTCTAACACAAAACCTTTGATGATATATTCTTTCAGGGTTTTGGTAGCCCAAATTCTAAATTGTGTGCCTCTTTGTGATTTAACTCGGTAACCAACCGAAATGATAACATCAAGGTTATAAAACTTAACAGGCTTGTCTGAACCACTAATGTGCAAAATTTGCACATTGCTTTTTTCTTCAAGCTCACCTTCGTTAAAAACATTACCTATATGCTTGGTAATCACACTTCTTTCTCTATCAAAAAGCTGACTCATTTGCTCTTGAGATAGCCATATAGTTTCGTTTTCCAACAACACGTTCAACCTCACTTCACCTTCTGGGGTTGTGTAAAGAATAAAACTGTTTTGTTCCGGTACTAAGTCACTCATAATTATTTTCTATTTAATCAGTTGTTTCCAAAATGGAAATAACTGCATTTAAAACCGTGTAATATCCCTTGGTATTTTTTTGAAAATGATGTTCTTCTTTGCCATAAATGCTGGCGGCAGTAAACAATTGTCTGCATAGATTACATACTGTTCTCCTTTGGTTTTTATGAGTTCCAACCCATCAAAATCAAGCGTTGTTAAACGGTCTTTTTCGTAAATAAAATAATAAACTGATTCGTCTTTTTTACCGAGTAAGTATTTTTCTACTTTTGAAGGAACTCGGTTACTGAGCGTAGCCGAAGTGCGAGTTTCTGAAAACCAAATGTATTCTCTAATTTTTTCTAAACCGACTTTTTCATTTAGGTTTTGATTTTCGTCAAATAGAGGTAAGCCAAGTTCGTAAAAATCAAATACTCCGCCTGTGCCTTCAACTTTTTTAGTTCCTGAGCCATAACCTTTAGCAACTCGTTTAACTCTTTCGGCTGTAATATCATTGGCATAATTTTCCATTTCTACTAAAATGAATTTACGATTGCCACCATCTTGTTTGTTTAAGTTCAAAACTGCGTGAGCGGTTGTTCCTGAACCTGCGAAGGAATCTAAAACGATAGAATTATTATCAGTTGATTGTTGTATTATATAATGAATGAAATCGCTTGATTTAGGAGTTTCAAACACTTTTTTAGAGAATATTTTTTTTAATTCTAAAGTGCCCGCTTCTGCTGAGAATTCAGAACCGAGCCAAAAAGACTTGGGTTTTATTCTTTTCTCAATTCCATTCTCATTAAGGTAATCTTTTTGAAAAACGTCATATTCATTTCTTGTTTTTACAATTTGACAAGTAAGTTCATCCAATCTTTTAGAAGCAGTTTCTTTACCCCATCTCCACCTTCCATCACTTCCATCTGATAGTTTAGGTAATATTTCTACATCTATTTTATTAATTCGTTCTAATGATATCTCTGATGTTTTTGAATTAAAGAAAAACGGATAAAACATATTCGGTCTATCTTCTCTTTTTGCTCCTGACCCTCGCTTTCTTAAACCTTGTAGTCTATGCAATCCATTTTCATCCTCAAGTTTATAATCTTTGGAATATTCTTTAGGTAATGTAACACCTTTAGTAATAAAGTTTCCTTTTTGAAAAACCAATAGACTTTCATGAGCAGTTGCAACATATTTGTCATCACTTCTTCCTTTGAAATTATTAACTACGGCTATATTAGCGACAAAATTTCTCACTCCAAAAATCTCATCACACATCAATTTTAAATTCGCCTGTTCATTGTCATCAATAGAAATAAAAATAGCTCCATCATTAGCTAAAAGCTTATGAAGTAACTTTAGGCGTGGGTACATCATACACAACCACTTGTCGTGTCGGGTAAGGTCTTCGCCATCTTTCCCAACAACTTCTCCCAACCATTTTTTGATTTTCGGATGGTTTACATTGTCGTTATATACCCAACTTTCGTTTCCTGTGTTATAAGGTGGGTCAATGTAAATGCACTTTACTTTTCCTTCGTATTCGGGTAGTAGGCTTTTCAGTGCTTCAAGGTTGTCTCCGTGTATTATTTTGTTTCCGCTATTGGTTGGTTGTTCGCTTTCTTGCCCTGAGCCTGTCGAAGGGTCTGCTGTAAATCCGTATTTGTGTTCTAATACTCGGTATGGCACATCTTGGTGGTGGCTCACCACTTTATCTTTTCCTATCCAATTGAGTGTTGGCATACTATTTTTGTTCTTTATTAGATATTATCAAATCTTTCACGTCAACGTCTAAAATCACAGCTATTTCCATTAAGGTTTCTAAGCGTGGTTGTTGTCTATTTTGTGCATAAGCATTTACCATATTGTAGCTTTTTCCGAGCTTCTCAGCCAACCAAGTCTGCTTTATCCCTTTCTGTTCCAACACTTCTTTAATTCTGTTCATTTTCAGACGTTATTTTGTCGGTTACTAATTTAGTAAGTTTATTTTAAATATCTCATAAAACTGTGTATATAATGTAATAATTATGTTTGGGTGGCGGTGGGGTAGGGCAAGCTCTTTTGGTTTTTTAGCGTTGGCTTTGTGTGTTGGCAAAAACCAAATGTGCTTGACCGTGCGGCGGCTTTTTTTTAGCTTGCAGGTAATGTTCCGGGCTAAGTTCAGTTGGTTTTACCCATTGAATTTAGTGAGGGTTAGGAAGAGTTGCTTCGCAGCTCCTGAACTTAGCCCGGAACATTAGAGAAGAAGAGCGAAGCGAATTCTTCTCTAACGCTTTAGCTATGCGTAGTGCGTGATTGATAAGCGATAGTTTTCAATCGAGCACGGTGGTAAGCCAAAGCTGTGGTTTAAGTTAATTTTCATTTTAGTAACGCAAAAGCGAAGCTTTGGCGGGGAAGGAGAGATGGATTCTCGGTACCACCATTAGCAGCATTGCGTATAGGTTATGTTATCTGCTCTTTTTGACCTCTATCAAGGTGGTTCATTCATGGAGATCTGATTTAATTCTTTGACTTTTGCAGATATTTTCAATTTCTCAAGTCTTGTGATTAATTCCTGATTGGTTTCATTGAATTCATCAGCTGAAAAAACTTCATTGTTTATGTTTAAGACATAATTTGATTCCTTCCATCCGGCTGAAGTCAATGTTTTTTGAACCCAAATAATTCCGAAGTAATCAGGTTTCAGCTCTCCATAGAAAACTCGACTTTCGTATATCAATTCTTCTCCCGTAAAATCGAATTTCTTAACTGCCAATGAATAGCTATTTCTGCCGCTATGCACGTTCAGCGTGTCGATGTTACTTGGATGAATATACAGGGCAATGTTGGCATCACAAAAGTCACAATCAACCCCTGAAAGTAATAGTACAGGGGCTTGAAGTGATGGTGCTTCTATTTCATCAAGAACTCTGAGATTGAATAAGCTAGTTTCAATGATCTTTTCACTCTCTTTATAAATATCCTTTTCTACGACTTTATATTTTTCACTAATTGATGTGTTCTGCGCAATACAATTGAACGACAACAATATTGCGAAAATTAAAGTGAGTGTTTTTTGTTTCATTTTAATTGCAGATAACGGTTAGTATATGAAAAGTATGCGATTTCGAAGCACTAACTTTCATTTAAGCATAAAGTTTGATACGAGCTAAAAGCCTTTATTTCACTGATACTTCGCCTATTTTTTATATACATTGTTAGCGGGTCGTTGTTTTTCCGCATTTATATATTCAATAAATTTTGTTAATTCTTCTTCAATAAGGTTGTCATTAACAGTATGTAAATTGCCGACATATTTCATTCCAAGGTAATTTGAGGTTTTAACAAACGGTAACCAAAAATCATCTCCTAAATTATCACCAACCGATGAAGTTATCACAGCCATTTCCTTTTTTCTTAATTGCCGACCAAGTTCTTTTTTATTGACCAAAAGGTCAGTAAACCTGTCAAAGAAAACCTTCATAATTCCGCTCATTGAATACCAATATACTGGTGTTGCAAAAATCAGCGTATCATATTTTTCAACTATTTGTTTCATTAAAGTGAGACAATCATCATTTCTATTTTTACTCTCATAATCGTAATAGCTAAAATTATAATCGTTTAAATTTATAAGCTCCCAATTTGTTTTCTTAACTATCTCATTGACTAGCTTTAATGTATCTCCATCATTTCTTGAGCTTCCAACTATGATAACTTTTCTCATTTAGGATTCATGTAATTATTTTAGTTCTTTAATATAAGAGTGTAAATTTTTTCAGAAATAGCAAAAAGATTGTTGTTTTTTTGGTTTGTTAGAATAATTATAGAAATGTCATTATTATTAAATCTTCTTGCAATGACTTGATAATTTCCATTTGAACCATCGTGAGTATGTTCAATAACATCAGGAAGC
>Ga0163216_101470_pt1 | contig 14055 bp, 12 predicted proteins | sample SynspAceP_FD_167610 | JGI IMG/M metagenome (GOLD analysis project Ga0163216, IMG submission 167610) | Saline lake microbial communities from Ace Lake in Antarctica - Synechococcus sp. Ace-P (Illumina Assembly) | ecosystem: Environmental > Aquatic > Non-marine Saline and Alkaline > Saline ...
AATTATACTATTTAATTCAATTACTTAGCCTGTCTTGTGTAATTAAAATATGATTTACACAGCTTATTCTGCCCTGCAGTGATGTGTCTAATGAACATCCATTGGTGAACCAAGAGAAACTTAGTCAACTGACTCCAAAAAATAACGAAGTCGTCGAATTAATGCCCCCAAAAGTAGAGAGCCCCCCTTAGCTAAGTCTGTTTGAATAAAAGCCGTTCATCATCATAAATACAAGCTATTTTCAAAACTATTGGCGCAACAGTGGGAGGCACTTGTTTTGAATTCAGAATTATGTGAAAGCATTTGATTCATAGCCGAAAAATAGCCGATTTGCACTCCCTTAAGGCTCTAAAAAGAGATGTCAATATGGAAAATATGAGGCATCATATATTTTCACGTTTTTAAAAATAACGTTTTATGTTACTTACACTCTTGGCTAATTAGAAGGATGTAGGAGGCAAGTTAATAAATGGGTAAGTATTATGATAACGAGTGTTATTAGTTCCTATAAAAACGAAGCCGTTGAACAATTAGAAGATGTTCTCTTTAAACTTATTGTGGCAACTGGCATTGCTTACCTATTTGGTGTTGGTGCAGCAATTTATTACAACGATATAAAGCAGATTACTGCACTGTCGGTAGGCATTGCTTTACTAACCGTGCCATCTGTTTTGCTTAAACGGGGACAAGTAAGCAACGCTGGTATAATATTCACCTTGTTAGTAATTGGAACCTTGACCGTTACCGCGATGACAGGTCAGGGAATTAATGATCTCGCAATTACAGCATTTCCCATTCTTTATTTTTTCGCAAGCATTTCTTTAAATCGAGCTGTTTTCATAATATGTACGATATGTACTTTGTTCGCCATCTTCTGGCTGACATTTGCCGAACTCAACGGCTTGTTTGTTCCGAAACCATTTCAAGCGACAGACTGGGTTGATTTTTTGATAGTCGCCGTTGTTTTATTGGTAGCGGCTGTAGCATCGGATTTGTTAGCGACTATGTTGCGAAACAATTTGGAGCGAGCAGAAAATGAAATTAATCACCGTAAACAGGCAGAAGAGACCCTACGTACCGAAAAGGAGTTCACTGAAGCCGCATTAGATTCTCAGAAAGATACCTTTTTTCTGTTCGAGCCTTATACCGGCAAAGCTATCCGCTGGAATCGGGCATTTAAAGATATCACTGGATACACCGATGAAGAAATCGCTGAGATGCCAGTACCAATGTCCTATTGCGGGCCTGAAGATATGGAGCGGGCAAAGGTTTTCTTCCAAAATATATTTGGGGTGAAACAACACGACAGGATTGATATGCATCTGATATGCAAGGATGGTCGCAGGGTGCACTTTGAGTACAATATCTCGGTGATTAACGGTGAAAATGGCCTACCAAAGTACATGCTTTCTATCGGTCGGGATATTACCGAGTACGAGCTGGCGAAGAAGGAAAAAATGCTGCTCGAACAGCAACTTCAGCAAAGCCAGAAACAAGAGAGCCTTGGTCAACTGTCGAGCGGTATTGCTCACGACTTCAACAACATCCTTGCGGCGATTATCGGCTATTGCAATCTGACAAAGATCAATGTCCAAACCGCAGAAAATAATATCGCTGAGATTGAGAAAGCGGCTGAACGTGCAGCGGGTCTCTGTCGACAGATGATGGCATACGCAGGTAAGGCTCCAATCACCATGACCAAGGTAAATATGGAGATGCTGGTGGAGGAGATAGTCAACATGCTGAAATCGACCCTTCCCAGAAATACAGTTATCAAAACCGAATTTGCGCGCAAAATCCCCATAATAAAAGGAGATCCCAGCCAAATGCATCAGGTAGTCATGAACCTGATAATAAATGCCTCAGAGGCTATCGGTGCAGTGCAGGGGGAAGTCAATGTTTCCCTCACTAGGTGTGAAGTTTTAGCCAGTAAACCCCTTGAAGATTACAACGGCAAATCCATTCCTCCTGGTGAGTATGTCTGTCTGCAAGTAACAGACAATGGCTGCGGTATGGATGAGGAAACAAAATGGAGGCTCTTTGAGCCATTCTTCACTACCAAATTCACCGGACGTGGACTTGGCATGTCAGCGGTGCTCGGGATCATAAAATCACACGGTGGAACCATACAACTGTCCAGTAGCTTGGGTTATGGTACAAGCTTCAAAGTGTATATCCCTGTTCTAGCCGATAAAATCACCGAGGATGAAAATCGAAATTCATCCACACTTGCAGCAACATGGCAAGGAAGCGGAACAATACTGTTGGTAGAGGATGAAGAGCCGATTCGGTTTATCGCTAAAACATTGCTTGAAATGTTGCAATTCACCGTTCTTCAAGCCGCAAACGGTAAGGAAGCATTGGAGATATACCAGAATAACGCCGCAGAGATTAGCCTTGTTTTTACCGATATGGGCATGCCAGTAATGGATGGTTATGAGTTATTTGATAAGCTGAAGCAGCTCAAACCAGACCTCCCTATCATTATATCCAGTGGTTATGGTGATACGGAAGTCAAAGCACGGCTAGCAAGTAAGAGTATAGCCGGAATAGTTAGCAAGCCTTATAACCGAGATAAGTTGCGTGATGTGCTGAAAAGTGTAGTAGAGGGCTTATGATCCGTTTTAAGCCTAGTCGCTTACTTTCGCAATAATTTTAGCTTTGATTCAGCTACATTCGATACTGATGATGTTAGCCTATTTCCAGCGAACTGAACTCCATCGCCAGCGGCAGCTATCAAGGGGTATTAAGAACGTTTCATACTATCAAGCAAACCATTTAGTCACCGGAATAGCCAAGGTGTGGCTGGTTTTCATGAGCGCAAGGGCTTACTAGTGAGGGACGGTGACAACGACTACCTGCCTTTGGCTGGGGTGTTACTAAGGTTCATGGATGGATTCTTCACACTCCGCCACTTTATGTTGCGCAACCCGTCGGGGCTTTTAAATTTTGGAAAATTGACCTTATTTCGGCCACATAAATCTAAAGACTTTCACATATAATCATTCTACTGCTTACTATTTAAAATAGAGGCTCAGCAAAGTGGATTTTAAATTTTTCAGCTGAGCAAATATAGGACATCGACTATGTGTAGTCGCTCAGCCCTGTGCTGCTCAGCTTTTAAATAATGTCACGGTCATTGCTCATTGCTAGCTACTATCGTCAAATGCAAAGAAGGACTAAAGCAGGCCCTTGTATTGCCCCAATCAACTTAGCGGATAGGCATTCTTGCGGCAACGGTTTAACTTTACTGCGAGCCCAGTTACTATTCGGCCCCAGTTACTATTGCGGGTTCCACGTAATAGGTCAGCAATTGATAGAGACAATCCATGACCAGTCACAAAGAATTTAAAGCAGCCGCCGAGAAGGCGCTTGAACATGCACTAGCATGGCGTGAGGATGGAGCAAAATTACCAGCCTTTCCATCAGCAACAACGGCGGAACTCAGAGCACGGTTTGACCGCGATTTGCCGACTCAGGGTTTGAACGGCGAGGTGGTTATCGAGAATTTAGTTAGAGCTGCTGAGCACGGTCTGGTCAATAACACACATCCAAATTTTTACGCTTGGGTACAGGGAGCATCTCATCCCATTGGCGTAGCCGCCGACATCCTTACCTCTGCTTGGGGGCAGAATGCTGCAATCTATCAAACTGCCCCGGCCGCCGCTATTGCTGAAGAAGTCTCTGCAAAATGGATACTCGAGCTACTTTATTTACCACCAGAGTGCTCATTTGCCTTCGCCACGGGAGCCACTACTGCAAGCTTTATTTGCCTCAGTGTTGCTCGCAGTGAAGTGTTGCATCGCCAGGGCTACGATCTCGAACTGGAAGGTCTTACCGGGGCACCCAACATTCAGGTGTTTTTAGGTGAAGAGGCCCATGCTACGATTATTTCAAACCTCAGGTATCTGGGCTTCGGGCGCAAAAACCTTGTTTTTATAGCTGTTGATAAGCAAGGCCGTATGCTGCCCAAAGATCTGGCAGACAAACTGAGTCGGGCCGATGGACCGAAAATTGTGATCCTGCAGGCCGGCCACATCAATTCTGGCGCCTTCGATCCCTTCGATGACATCATCCCCCTTTGTCAAACGCATAATGCCTGGGTGCATGTTGACGGTGCTTTTGGTCTTTGGGCGCGAGCAGCGCCGTCGCTTACACACCTTTGTGAGGGGGTGGAAAATGCAGACTCCTGGACTGTTGACGGCCACAAGTGGCTGCAGGTGCCCTATGATTCCGGCTATGCTATTGTTAAACACCCCAAGGCCCATCGCCGCGCCATGGATATTTCTGCCAGCTATCTAGTTAGTGATCCTGATGATGGCCGCAACCCTACCCAATTCGGTATGGAGCTTTCACGGCGCGCGCGGGGATTTACTTTGTGGGCGGTCTTGCAAGCTTTTGGTCGTGAGGGGGTGGTGGAAATGCTCAGCCGCCATCATGATTGCGCTAAAATATTACAACAGCGATTGGCTGGCATATCAGGGATCAGGATTCTAAACCAAGTGGTATTGAATCAGCTGGCCATTGCGTTTGGCGACGAAAACCAAGAACTGGAAAAACGCAATCAGATGACCGCCGCAGTTATCCGCAAAATTCGCCAAGAAAATACGAATTTCGTGCTGGGGGCTAACTGGAAAAATCAAACTATCCTGCGGATTTCCATCATTTCCCAGCTTACCGACAAAAGTGACATTGAGCTACGGGCAGCTTCTTTGTTGCGGGCATGGGACTCAGTCAGGTCAGCATGACTCGTAAGTAAGCCCTGTGTTAGAAAGAATAACGGTGGCGGTTTCATCCTACAGTCGCACGTTTATCAATGGGGAATTACCGTAAAATTCAGCACTGAATCACACGATAGGCTATTAAAAAATAGTATTCGTCTCTTAGCACCACTCAATTTCGCGGATTAAGGTAATTTAATCCATTCAGATTGCGGTCCATGGAGAATTGCACGTCGAGTCCATCCTGCGGCATTCGACTACACTGCACTCAATCCACATGGCTCACGCTGGGCCAATGCCAGCGAGAGAGGACAATACAGCATCGGCTTCTGAAATTTGTTCCAGACTGGTTTTGCGGCAAGGGCACCAGTCACCTGATTTTCGGTTAGCCTTACGACAACTCATCAGATAACCATTGCATCCAATCATCTACAAAAGGGGAGTCGAATAACAATAAATGTTTCGATTCCACATAGCGAATGTCGGCATCATCATTCAAAATAGCAGACCAGACCTGATGACCGCCCTGATCTTTGGTAAACAGTAAACCAGCCCGTCCCTGATAAGGTTTTGGTGTATAACGTTGCAATTTCATGCGAGCAGCAAACCAGAATGCAGGCCAACGCTTTCTAGCCAAAAAAGCCTCAGAAATAGGATTATGCTTTCTACGTAACAAATGGAATAAAGTGTATATAAACCATTGCACTATTCCTTTTTTGTTTAAAGGCTTGAGTATTAACTCAATCCAACCTCTAAAGCCATGTTCCTGCCGCAGTGGATTAATTGCATTAAGATAATGTAGGAGCTCCCAGTAATATTCTCGCCATCGCTTCTGACTGGAGGCAGGTAAGTCTTCATCTAGTCTGGTGGTCGTGCCTACGACATTATTCGGCTTATAAGGATCGAGTAGAAATAGATACTCAATCTGATCTCCTTGCGCTGTCAACTGCTGTGAAATTTCTAGTGCTATAATTGCACCGAATGAAAAACCGGCGATTCTATAAGGTCCTTGAGACTGTTTCTCTTTAATGCCTTCAATAAAATAGCGGGCCATTGCTGCTATCGAATTTTTACGAATTAAAGCTCCATCTTCTTGTAGTGGCATAGTTAATTTGGCCACCTATTAAGAGATGTTATGATCGATTTCATAGCAGTATTAGGTGCCAAGATGAAACAGAAAACACGTAAGACATTTAGCCCAGAATTTAGGTTAGAAACAGCTCAATTAGTGGTTGATTAAAATTACACCCAAGAAGAAGCGGCTAAGGCGATGGGCGCGGGTAAATCGACATAATGCCTGCCTCATCTGGCTGATAGCATGACTGTTTTTTGTTCTGCACAGCAGATGCACATGGTCAGTCATTAGTACCCAAGTATGGATATCGACCTTATATTTTTAGGCGCATTCTTTTAACCAAGCGACATAGGCCGCCATATCTTGGTCGCAGGCAAATCAAATCTGTCGATTATTACCACCTTGAACAACATGTTGCGCAACTCCTATGGGGCATACTCGGTTTAATCTAGCCATAGTAACGTAAGTGTTATTTGGATTTGCTAAGTGTGGTTCATATTTAACTTTACCCTGACCCTAGTTAATTCCTAGTTAATTCTGACCCCAGTTAATTTACCATCGATCTGAGTCATTTAAATTCTCTTAAGTACAAAATGCTACCGGTGGCATAAAAGTTATTGACAAACTGCTACCGGTAGCAAAAAATAAGCAAATTAATCACATAGTGTTAACATTTTCTGTTTTTAGCCATGTCCGCATGACAGTAAAGAGGTGCTTTTTGTGAATCGACGTCAATTTATATGCTCTGGCGGTGCCTTTGGTATTGTGGCTCCTATGGCTTTAGGCGCTGCCGAGGTGAGTGAAACGCGAGCTTGTGACAAGGTGCAGTCTGCTGAAGCTAATGGGCAAACACTTGAGGTTTTATTGTTGCAATTGCAGCAAGCGGCAGATTCAGTGACCTTAGATTTGCAGGGTTTATCTGAGCCCATTGTTATCAAAAGTATGCAATTACTGCAAGTGGGTGAGACGGTTTTTGTGCGCACACTTGCTCGTGATGGCCATGAGGGAATATCGGTAACGAATAAAAAAGTGAGTACGCTTTATCCTATCTTTTTGACGTTAGTGGCGCCGGTGTTTATTGGTCAAGATGCCCGTTTGTTGCAAGCACTGCTTGAGCAGGTTTATCGTCATAAAAGCAACTATAAAATGCAAGGTTTAGCGCTGTGGTGTTGCGTTGCCTGGGCTGAAATGAGTATTTTGGATTTACTGGGTAAAGCCAAAGGCCAGCATGTTAGCGCGCTGTTTGGTGGCAAGGTCAGAGATAAGGTGGCACTTTATGTGGCCAGCGGAAATCGAGAAACCACGGCCGCACAAGAGATCGACGTACTACAAGCAAGAATGTCAGAAACAGGGGCGCAGGCGGTTAAATTTAAAGTGGGAGGCAGGATGAGTCACAACCAAGATTCCCTGCCACAACGTTCAGAACAGCTAATTGCCCTATCCAGAAAAATCTTAGGTGATGACATTACCATTCAAGCTGATGCCAATGGCTCTTATGATGTTGAGCATGCCATTAAGTTTGGGCATAAATTACAAGACATTAATGCCTACTTATTTGAAGAGCCCTGGCGGTTTGATCATATTGAGCAAACCAAACAAGTTGCCGATGCACTTGAAATCCCAGTTTCTGGCGGCGAACAGGAATCGAGTGAATATCGATTCAAACAAATGCTGGCTAAAAACGTGCTGCAGATCGTCCAGCCTGACTTGCATTATTATGGTGGTTTTATCCGCACTACGCGCCTAGCTCGCATGGCACAGGTACTTGAGGTGCCTATCACCCTGCACATTTCTGATCGTAACGCTGGGTTTGCTGAAATGGTCAATTTTAGTAGTTTCACCCCTAACATCGGTAAATTTCAGGAACTAAAAAGTGGTATGCAAGCAACGGCACACTTGTTTGACCCGCCCATAGTGGCCAAAAACGGATTTTTAAATGTTCCTAGTGCCCCAGGTTTAGGCATGAAACATGGGAGTGAACATATAAAAAACGCTAAAAAAGTAATCAGTCATAGCTAAGGCTAAAAACAACAATTGGCTTTTATTAAGGCGTCTTTGGATTAAACGGCCAGTAGTAAATTAAACAAGGGGTAGACCTTATGAACGATGAAAAAAAGTATCAACACAGTCGACGAAAATTTATAAAAAATAGCGGTAAAATAGCGGCGATTTCTGCATTAGCCACATCGAGTCCACTTTTGATGGCAGCCAGCCGTAAAAAAAAGCGAGTGGCATTGGTGGGAACTGGCATACGCGGTATTAAATTTTGGGGTAAAAGCTTAAACGAAAACTTTGCCGATATTATTGACTATGTAGCGCTATGTGACATTAACCCTGGACGAGTAGCCTTCGCCAAAAAATACATGAAAGTAGATTGCCCGACGTTTACTGACTTTGATGACATGCTAAAAACCGTGGATATCGACATGCTAATCGTTACCACGGTAGATTCTACTCATCATGAATTTATCATTAAGGCGTTAAATCACGGTATTAATGTGATCACGGAAAAACCCATGACCACCGATGAAGATAAATGTCAGCAAATTTTAGATGCTGAGAAAAATTCAACAGCAAAACTCATCGTGGGATTTAATTATCGTTATGGCAAACTGTTTACTGAACTGAAAGATCTGCTGCTTAACGATGAAATTGGTGAATTGACCTCCATCGATATGAGTTGGTATTTGAATGTTTATCATGGTTCATCTTATTTTAGACGTTGGCATGGCACGCGTGCAGGTGGTGGCACCTTACTATTGCATAAGGCTAGTCATCAATTTGATTTACTAAATTGGTGGATTGATTCAGATCCGGTAGAAGTACATGCCTATGGCAGCTTAGAGCACTATGGCCGAAACAATGCTTTCAGAGGTAAAAATTGTCGTGATTGTGCCTTTAAAAAACAATGTGATTATCACTGGGACATCACCACTAAAGAGCTAGAAACACAACTGTATACCGACAATGAAAAATATGATGGTTATATTCGGGATAACTGTGTGTGGCGTGAAGAAATTGATATTTTTGACAAGATGTTAGTACAAATCAAATACGCCAATAATGTTCAGGTCAATTATTCATTAACCACTTATTCACCTTTTGAAGGCTTTCGTATCGGTTTTAATGGCCGCAAAGGGCGCATGGAGACATGGGAAGGTATTCCATGGCGAGAAAAAGAGCAATCTGACCAAGCCAAAGCCTATGAGCAGGGGATGAGCATTACCAGTCATGCCACTAAAGAGCTCGGTTTTCATGAAATTAATATCATGAAAAACTTTGGCGATTATCGAAATATTCAATACCCCTTTGTGCGCAAAGGCCATTGGGGCGGGGATGTCATCATGCATGAGCATATTTTTAATAATAGCCCTCCGGATAAAAATTTGGGGCAGGCGGCAGGGGTGAGAGATGGTGCCATGGGCATTTTAATTGGGGTTGCCGCGCGTAAGAGTATTGATGAAGGCCGCGCCATTAAAATAGCTGACTTAAGCGATCTTAAGCCTAAGGTGAAACGTGAGAAGGCTTGAACCTAGCGTTAAAACTTAATCAAAAGCTGGGGTGAAAGAGCTAGCATTTAGCAAATATTTCATCCCGCTTTTTTTTCTTACTTAATAATGATTAATTGATAAATTTTTTGCGAATAAACGGGGTTTGAACAACGTTAAATAATTATTTGCGCCAACCTAGTTTTCTACCGGTCGTTAAAGATTGTAATCGCGTGCCGGTGAGTGTTGCCAATTCCTATTTAAATCGCTCATTACCCACGGTCATTCCCAATTTTATTTCCGCTCTAATGTCGTCTAGGAGTGGTTCTTCAATCTGTGTAGTAAATAAAGACCGATAAGACAGTTGATGTTGGGCTGCGTTGAGTCCTAAAACCAAATATAGTGGATGCGGTGTATTTAAAATTGATGTTTGACGCTAAAGCGTTCGTTTGATAGCCCGACCATTTATATTCAGCTGTTTTGATATTCATATTAAATTACGAGATAACAGTGTTATTACTGATGAAAATAGTGGCAATTTTCGTTCAATAGCGGCTAAAAATCAGAATTTAAGTCGCTATCAAGGTGTGAGTTTAAGTTACTTTAATCGTTTTAGTTTTGCCAGCAAACAGGATGTTGCTGTTGAATTAACCTATATTACCGGCCAAATAAACGGAGGTAGTCCAGGCAAACACAACACCTTTAAAGCCAACATTTATTATAATTGGGCAGCTAATAGTAAATTAACCGTGCCTCTTGTCGCCTCTTGCCAAACTGGCTACATGCACGATTTATACAACTTCGCGCAAAAAAAGTCTGAATGTACCTTTGGTTTTCATTTTATATATTGAGATTTGTGGCCTTTTTTGTGCCCAGTGTTTAGTTACCTATGAATACCATTAAAGATAAGTAGCATTGCAAAAAGATAAATCACTATTGGTCGGCTTGTTAGTTACAGTGTTTGAACAACAGTTTTTTGGCGTTTGTGGCACGAGTTATCGGAAGTGTTAGCGTCATTTCGCAATTTGCAGAGGGAACGTTTTGTCCTCTTACTTGAAGCGGTCGAATTAGAGTCAGAGTGAAAAATTAGAAAACAATTAGCTTAATTGAAGTAAATCCTATTGACGGAAAATGGCACAACCTGAGCACATTGTAATAAATGCCAAGGGTGCCACCCTTAATTCGCCTGCTTGGTATCATGTTTGGCCCAATTATCAAAAAAATTTAGAGATTAAAAACTCATGACTAATGGCGTGTAGCATGATTATGCAAAGTGGACTGTGAAAACACAATATCTGTTTTGGCCTCAGTAATAGCTCTAGAACAATGCTCAAAAAATGCGACTTTTGTGGCGTATCCCAAAGCACAGTCAATAGCACATTTCATTTTACTATGCAGTCGTTGTAATAACGCGTTGGCCGCATCTATTTGATTGGTTGAGGCATAGGCATGTGCCAGCATAATAGCCAAGGATGTCAGACTGGTGGTGAGTTGCGGCGATTCTAAACGTTTGTCAAAAATGATTTCGGCTGTTTCAAATGCTGTACCTAAAAAAGGTATCGCTTTGCTCGGTTGATTTTTTTGCAGTAAGTGTTCAGCCAGTTTAGTCATCTGCTGAATACTACTGAAAGCTTCTTTGGGATGTGTATCGACCCAAAATCTATGATTAAGACAAATGTATTTGTACTCTGTCATGGCAAACTCCTGTTAAATGTTGGCGAATCAAGGGTGTTTTTTTGTACTGAGTAAGCGTGAATATTTGGAGTGATTTAGCGGACCACTGTTTTGATAATCTTCAAAATAAAAAGCGTGTAAGGTTTTGATCTCTAAAGTTTTTTGTAGGTACTGTTGAGGGGCTAACATTTCGTATAACAGCGGTAATAGGCGTTTTATATAGCGATAACATTGTTTACGCCAAACTCTGGAAAGACAGTGATCGCACATAGTATCAATTAATGTGTTTAGCACGCGCATATGAGCATATTGGACAGCTACGATATCTGAAAGTTTTTTGGCCCGTTGCAATCCTAGATGTACGTAGCAACTTATAATGTCGTCGTTGTTTGTATTGCAATCGCCATAGCGAACAGATATCTCTAAAGTGGAGAAAGTAAAACAGTAGTCAAAGGACATAAAGCACCATAATGTAAATGATAACGATTATCATTTACATTATGGTGCTTTTATTATTATGTCAATATGCAAATGTAAAAATTGAGTGAAAGTTCACCAACTTGAACCGAACGAGCAGGCCCCTATGGCAAGAATCTATAGAAGAGAGTGATATTATTGAATATTTAACCTGAACTCAGAATAACGACGCAGGATAATACTGCTTATTCCGAGTGCAAGTTACAAAGTTCTAATCGAGCGCTTAGCTGAGAAGCGACTTAGGTGTTTAATGCCTTGGCTAAGAATATTCGGGTCAGCCTGGTTAAAAACTTCGTCACCTGTTTTTTAGTCAAATACGCTTACATTAGCGTTATTCATTATCTCAATACATTGCGTATTGGTAAGTAACCATACTTTACTGCCTCGCGTGCTAACAATGCAGGTGAAGTTGCTTTTCTGGGTGAGGGTATTACCAGTACTGTATACTTGAGCTTTTGCTACACAGCCTAATAAGTTTAATGCGGTGGGTGCTATATCTTTTAGACTTGCCTTTAATGGCTTGGCCTTGGTTATTGTGAAAGGCATAAAAGGCCAAGCGGGTGACATTACCGTAAAGGTGACTTCCGAAGGGGTAGGTCGGTCACAACAACATATTAGTGCGCAGTAGTTAATTAGTGGCAAGTAGGGGCTAATCTGCTTCGTCACCATTACCGCCGTTCGCTGGTCGTGATGTAATCGACTGTTTCAGAGCAAAAAGTGATATTTCAGCGGCTTTGACCCGGCGGGTTCCAGGCTGGGTAATAAGGAAGCAAAAAAAAGCATCAGACGAATAGGCTGATGCTCTTGATACCATTAAGAAAAGAATGTCTAAAACCTTGTGTTACATGAGTTTATTAAGGCATACCTTCTCAAGTAATCACTTCTTTTATAAGGAAAACTAATGCATCCAATAATCTAGTTCCTGCGGCGTACCAATGCTGCTTTCGATAATCTCATTGCGAACACATTCTGATTTACCGCTGTTAAACTTACAGTTATTAACGACAGGTACTTCCTTGCTCAGGTCTATATGAAATTCACTAAAGATAGCTTCGTTACCATCCGGGTCTGATTTTAAAGTATAAACTGACGTTGCATCTTGTTTTGTCACTTCAAACGGCGCCTCTGAGTACCATGAGTATACGTCGCTGTAATCATCGCCATAGCCATAGTAGTAATTGTATTTTTTCCATTCGCCCGTATATGGATCTAGATAGGCTATGACGTCTATTTTTCCTTCATAGTCTTCAGTCTCATACTTCACATAAACGACATCGGTTTGCGCATTAACCGGACAAATACTACCGGACGTTTCATCTTCATCAACTGGGGTGACCGGCTCGCCTTCACAACCTTTAAATGCTGAATTGGTAAGGGTTACCGCTGCGTTGGCCATTGCTCGACCGTGAAACGGTGATGTGGGTCCGACACCCGTAATGGTGATCGCTCCACCTGCGTAAATATTGCCTTTGAAGTCACCCCGAGTGATCGTCGCCGCTTCTGCGACCCACCAGTTAACTTTGCACGCATCGCCACCGTTGGCCATATTGACGACAAAATCGGTACCGGTAAGCGCTCCCGTACCGGAGCCAATTTGGAAGATCCACTCGTCTGTAACTTCCGCAGAATAGCTTTCCTTGTTCAGGTCCAGTGTCAGGACACCATTAGTGCTGGTGGATGCCTGATCAATACAGTAAACACCAGGACCGAGAGTTTTTCCCGCTAGGCTTGTCAGTACTGTGTCGCATTGGTGAGCATTGAGCTCGGCCCGCTTATTCCTAAAATTAGTAAGCACCTGTTCCGGAACGGGTATGACAACATTTCCTTCATGGTAACAATTGGTTTGCGTGACCGATATTGGAGAAGCAACATCTCCCGCGACCGTCGAGTTAGTACAGGTAACCGCGGCTGTGGCGCTCAATATTGCCAATTCAGACAACACCGCTTCGCTATTATTTCCTTCTTCATTGGCATGAGACTCGACAGTAAACAGGGCTGTGATGACCAATAAACAGGGAGCGAGTTGTTTCTTGTTCGAATTGAAAAACCGTGCATATGTATTCATATTTTTCAGTTTATTTTTTTATACGAGGATCATTCATCCTAGCAAAAAAATAAGCTCGCCTTTAAGACATCGAGTATCGGTGTTCATACCTTCGGATTTATTTTGACACGGTGTTTTTTCTTTTTTCTATGGCTATTTGCATTCTAGGGTTGGAAATCACAATTTCTGCTAATTTGGAAAAACATCTGTTTTGTGCAAATCTTGGTAGGTTGGCTCCTTAGAGCGAATTGCAGACATATTGTCTGATTGTCTGGATCAAGGTCAGTTTTCGTTCCAAAACAGCCTGAACACATCAATCGGCCGAACGAAAAAAATCAGTGAGTATGAAAAGTTATATTTGAAGGCAAGTTGAGTGTTTACGAAATCAGGGAAAGATCAAACGATAAGTGGGTATGTAGGGTTAATAGGAAAACATTTTTTTATGCAATAATACCAATTTTTGTCTTTATGTTGGTCAAGTTGTAAATAAAGGTGCTCGACAGGTTAATAGTGAATTCAGAGGTGAGGCCAAAAATGTGTTGATGAAAATATAACATTTACGGATTTCTTTAGCGG
>Ga0163216_101473_pt1 | contig 14017 bp, 12 predicted proteins | sample SynspAceP_FD_167610 | JGI IMG/M metagenome (GOLD analysis project Ga0163216, IMG submission 167610) | Saline lake microbial communities from Ace Lake in Antarctica - Synechococcus sp. Ace-P (Illumina Assembly) | ecosystem: Environmental > Aquatic > Non-marine Saline and Alkaline > Saline ...
GCCAGGCTAGATAGTCGTGATGGTCCATGCGCGCCTCCTGCGTTCATGTTCCGTTATATCGCATCAGAGAGTGCATAGCTAATGCGAATTGAGCCAAATCAAATGGCCAAATGTGCTTCGGGTCGAAACCGTGGTGAAGCCTCAACTGACCATTGCGTGGGACAAGGTGCCTGCTCTTGAGCTTGATCCGGCTTCCACTCCGATCAGCGCCGATCTGGCCCCTGCCTTGGGTGGTGCCACCGACATGGGTCAGGTCTCCGCCATCGATCTTGAGCGCCTACCCGACGGCTTCCGCCTACAGCGCCTGGTGTTCCAGGCGGCACGCAAGGGATTTGCCGAACTGCGCCACAGCTTTTCCGGAACCGAAGAGTACCTTGCCGCGCAACTGGTCCGCATCGTCGAGACCTTCCTGACCTCCAAGCTCCTCGACATTCCATCCCTATTTCACTCTGACCCGCTGCGGCGCAGGATCCTGATCGCGCTGAACATCGATCTCGTGGTCCAGCACGTCATGCGTCACATCACCGAACAGAACACGGAACGCCTCACGCCCATCTTTGACGAAGAAAACCCCATCGGCGCCACTGGCCAGATGCGGACTTGGTACACCTCCAAGCCCTGCTTCCCGGCGATCAAATCGCACATCAGCCACCTCGTGGGCGATTCCGCGTGGGAGGGTCATGCGGCAAATGTCTTTGAGGGCCGTGATGAGGTGATCGCATATGCGAAGAACGATCATCTGGGTTTTCAGATCCAGTACATGTGGGCCGGCTCGCGCCGTCGCTACGTTCCAGATTTCCTTGTCAGACTGTCCAGTGGCAAGATGCTCGCGCTCGAGATTAAGGGAACGGACAGCCCGCAGAACAAGGCCAAGCGCGACGCCTTGAGTGAATGGGTCAAGGCGATCAACGGAACTGGCGGATTTGGACAATGGGCGTGGGACGTGGCGTTCAAGCCATCTGAGGTGCAGGATATTGTCACCAAGCACGCAAGGGCGGCCGTGCCAGAACAGGTTGGTCAATGAGGCAGGTCCATCGCGAAAATGTTCCATCGCTGGAGGGAACGGGACTGACATCCAACGTTCTCTGGCTTTCACGTTATTGATTTCATTATATCTAAATCTTATTTCGAACCCTACCCAATGGAAAAGGGACTGAAATCCAACCGGATACTTTCATCCACCGTCGCCGTCGCGGCCTCTTCCGGCAGCGTTAATCTTCGCGCGTCACAAACTGGATTTCATGGCTCCAAACTGGCGCATGCAGACCTTGACAGCGAACAACAGGCCAAACCGATGCCTGCAGAACCGGACGGTCTCGTGGCTAACGTTGACGCCACGCTCATGGAGCAAATCTTCGACGCTCCGAAGCGAAAGCGGGAAGCGCACGTGAAGCATCACCACCTGGCGGATGATCTCTGGGCTGGTTTTGAAATAGAGGAATGGGGAGCAATTTTTTTACCCAGGGATGCTACGAAACCGCAATTTTCGCCTCAAGTGATTTTGCTCTGATAGAACCCAGAATTGACCTACTTTAAACGTGAAAGCAGGCCCTAAGGCGACGCAACTGAGCTTTCATGTTTGGACGGCTCAGTTGCGGCCTGTCGGACCTAACCGGGCCAGCCCGCCCCCGTCAGCAGGATTTTACCGTCCCTGCCTTCCTGGGCCGCATGGGCGATGGCCTGTGCAAAGTCGCCGATGTCATAGGTTGCGGCTACCGGCGCGCCGATGGCGCCTTCGGACAGCCAGTCAGCCAGTTCGCCATAGGTCGCGGCAATCTCGTCGGGCGGCGTCTGGCCGAACCATGACGCCAGCCAGAAGCCGCGCAGATTCAGGCCGCGGAACACAAGATCATGCGCTGTAAGGCGCGGCGCATCTCCGGACAGCAATCCGTAGGTGACGACCGTGCCCCCGTTTTCGACCCGCGCACCCAGCCGTTCAGTGGCCACGCCGCCGATGGCATCGAACGCGATCCGGACCAGGGGGGTATCCGTGTCGATCCCGGCAGGTGTTCCGTCGTCGATCACCACATTCCTGCCCCCGGCTGCACGCGCCTGATCAGACGCCGTGGCGCTGCGCACGATGCTCAGCACGTTGATGTCACGTGTTGCGGCGATACGGATCACATTCTGCCCGACAGCCGAATTAGCCGCATTCAACGCGACCCAATCGCCGGGCTGCAGATCACAGATGTCGCGCAGCATGACCAGCGCCGTCGCCGGATTGGCCTTGAGCATAGCGGCCTGTTTCAGATCGACATCACCCTGCAGGCGGATCACCTGTTGAATCGGCACCGTCATCGTTTCGACCCAGCAACTTCCGGCCATAGGAATGACCAGATCACCGATAGCAAAACCAGTCACCCCTGCGCCGATCTCAGCCACTCGGGCAACAGCTTCTGCACCGGGGATGAACGCATTCCGGGGTTTCACGCCATATTTCCCTTCGAGCATCAGCAGGTCGGCGGGATTGATCGTCATCGCCAGCAGATCAAGCCGAAGCTGCCCTTCTTCGGGCGGTATGGGCACGAAAGGGATCAGTCGCGCATCGCTCAATCCATTTCCGTTTGCTTGCACGGCTCTCATGGCATTACCTTTCTCTGGTATCATCTGCTGTCAGGTGACAAAGAACTGCTTGGCAGGATGGAGAAGAAGTAGGTTATTCAAAAGGCCTAAATTTGCATGTATCACTTCTAACCGAGCGGAATGGCACAGACCGCCTGCGCCCCCATCGAGGAATTTGGTATTGACGACAGAAACGACGAAGAAGATAGCGACAAAATCCACCGGGAAAGGCAAGGTAAATCGCCGTGCCGCCCTATTGGAGAAGGCGGGCGAACTGATGGCCAACAAGGGCTATGAAGGGGCTTCCATGCGCAATATCGCGGATGCCGTGGGTATATTGCCGGGATCGGTCTATTATCATTTCCCTTCCAAGGAGGCGCTGTTCGTCGAACTGCACCACAACATCGTCACAAACATGACCAAGCGCGTTCAGGACGCAGTGGCCGGGTATTCCGATCCCTGGGACCGGCTGGAGGCGGCGGCCTGTGCCCATGTCGAGGGTTTGCTGGAAACCGGCAATCAGGTTGTCATCGTCTCGCCCGGGTTTGCGCGTCAGCCCGAAGGCATCGAAGGCGTGATCCGCTCCGAGCTGCGCGGCTACGAGAATATATTTCTGACGCTCTTCGAGGCACTGGAGCTACCAGAGGGAACGGACAGGACACTGCTGCGCCTGTCACTCTTCGGGACGCTGAACTGGGCGCCGGTCTGGTTTCGGACAAACGGGAAATACAGCGCGTCGGATATTGCAAAACAATATATCGACGTGTTGCGCCGCGCCTTTGCAGCCTGACATCACCCTTTTGGATTGCGAATGTCGCCGCTTCCCCTGTTCATCGCCTGCATCAGATCCGTGGCATCAGTCTGCACCATCAGATCGCAAAACAAGGTGCGTTCATCGGCCATGATGCCAGTGGGGTCAAAGCTGCGCCGCACAAGCAACTTGCAATGGGCCAGCGCGCGTGGTGACAGGGCCAGCAGGCGGGCGGCCATGTCTTCTGCTGCTTCCATGACAGGTCGCGGCGTGCAGGCGTTCACCATACCGTTGTCAGCGGCCTGACGTGGGGTGAATGTCGCCCCGAAAAGAATATACTCCAGCGCCTTGGCCCGCCCCACCAGATCACCCAGCCGCTGGGTGCCACCCGCACCGGGTAGCAGTCCGATCTTCACTTCGGGCAGGCCGATGGCATAATCCCCGTCCTGCGCCAGTCTCAGGTCGCAGGCCAGCGCAAGTTCATAGCCGCCGCCCATCGCCGTACCGTTGATCGCTGCGATGTATATTTTTGAACTGCTTTCGATGATCCGCAGGCAACAGTGCAGATCGGGTTCGGGCACCGAACGCCCGGTGGAAAACGTCAGCGCGCGCGCGCGCATGGCTTTCGACTGTTTTTCTAGGATACGGGTGTCGTAGTGGCGGATGAACACGCCCTCCTGCCCCCCAGTCAGGATCACAACGCGGCAATCATCATCATCCTCGATAGCATCCAGATGTTCGCGCAGGGCCGCTTCGGTGCCCTGATCCATGTACCCTTCAGGTGGGTTTTCAAAGCTCAGAGTCGTTACCGCGCCATGCGCGGCGTGGGTGATCTTGCCGGTGGCCGGACCGCTCATGTGGAAGCCTTTCGCAGGGTGTTCTTGTGTTCGCGCATGTCCAGCACCCGGTCTGCCGTGCGCGCGTCCTGGCCAGTGTCGAACAGGCGGTGCTTCTGTATCTTCTGCGTGCCGGTAACCGGCAGCGTTTCGCGAAACTGGACCCAGGCCGGGACCTTGTAATAGGCAACGCGGGTGCTGCAATAGGCCAGTATCTGGCGCGCGGTTTCGGGCGTGTGGTCCAGGCCCTGCGCCAGAACGAGACAGGCCATCACCTCCTCGTCACGCATGCTGTCGGGTACGGCCAGCACAGCGACCTGTTCAACCCACGGATGGTCGATCAGCGCATCTTCCACCTCTGCAGCCGATATGTTTTCGCCTGACCGCCGGATCATGTGCTTGGAGCGTTCGCAGAAATGCAGCATGCCGGTGGAATCGCGCATCACTACGTCGCCGGTGTGAAACCAGCCGTTGCGCCAAACCTCTGCGGTGGCTTCCGGATTCTTGAGGTAGGCGGCAAAGAATCCGGCGCGCGGGTCATTGCCCGGCGCCCGGACAACCAGTTCGCCCTGTATGCCATCGGCCACGGGCGCACCCGTATCATCCACGACGCGGACATCCAGATGCCCCTCCATCGCGCGACCGAATGCCCGGGTTTCCACCATCCGGGGTTCATGGCATGCGGCAAGGAAGCGCCCGGTCTCCGTCATTCCCCAGACTTCGACCATGGGCACACCGAACCGCTTTTCAAAGGTTGCGTGCAGGGCCGGATCGATCCCCGCCCCCAGACCAAAGCGCAGGCCCGGTTTCACATCCTGGTCGGATTTCGGCGCCGCCATCAGCACCGGTGGAATGATCCCGAGATAGTGAAATGCGGTGGCCCCCGTCTGCGCAAGGTCCGCCCACCATGTGGCAGCATGAAACCGGTCCGGCACGATCAGGCAAATGCCTGTCAGAAGCGCTGTGGCGACGGTGTTTATGCCGGCATTGACGTGAAAGAATGGCAACGGCAGGTAAATCCGCTCGACGCCCTCCCGCAGTTCAAGCGCACCGCCATGGCCCGCATAACAGCGACCAACGGCAAAAGCATAGGCATTGTCGATGATGGCGCCCTTGGGCCTCGCCGTTGTTCCGGAAGTATAGATTAGCGCTATCTCGGATTTCAAAGAGGTAGCAGGCCCAGTAGCTGCGCAGGGTGCCGGTGGCGGCGTGAAGGCTGCAGGATCGCTGGTGTCGTCCCACCCGACTTGCGGCAGCTCGGGCCTGACATTCGACAGCCTGTCGCAGTTCCAGGGCAGGGCAACGGCCATGTCTGCCCCGGAGTGACCGAGCAGATAGTCCAGTTCATGTTCAAGATAATACGGGTTTACCGGCACCTGCGACACGCCAAGGGCGTTGAGAGCCAGAAAATGCAGGATGTGGGCTGGATGGTTGTCAAGCGCGAGGGCAATCCGGTGGCCCGGTCCCCAACCTTGCGCCGCATAGCGGTCGCGCAGCGTTTCGACCGACGCGAGCATACCGTCAAAAGTGATCTCGGTTCCCTGTGGCAGATAGGCACGGTCGGCACGGGGCGGTATGCACAGGAACGCCTTGCCCGGATAGCGCGCGGCGACACTCCTGAGCGCGTCAAAGAGCGTCTGCATCAGACCCGCTCCACCAGCATCGCCATACCCTGCCCGGCGCCCAGACACATCGACAGGATGGCGCGTTTGCCGCCTGTGTCCTCCAGATGCTGCAAGGCGGTGATGCACATGCGCACACCGGTCACACCCGGCGGATGGCCTAGGCTGATGCCACCGCCATAGGCATTGTGCAGATCACGCGGAATGCCAAGTTGCGCCTCAGCGTGCACGTTGACTGCGGCGAATGCCTCGTTGATCTCGAAGTAGTCGATATCGCCCTGCGACAGGCCGGTCTTGTCCAGCAGGGACCGGATGGCAGGCACGGGGCCGTGCCCCATGATCCGTGCAGGAACGCCAACGACAGTCCAGTCCACGATACGCCCACGGGCGGCGGCACCGGCATTTTCTATTGCATCACGATCACCGACCAGAACAAACCCCGCCGCATCGTTGACGGTGGAGGCATTGCCCGCCGTCACCCTGCCGCCTTTGCGAAAACTTGGCCGCAGACGCGCCAGCTTTTCGGCGGTGGCATCGCTGCGCGGACATTCGTCGCTGTCGAACATGCGTGTGCCGCTCTTTTCTACGATCTCGACCGGCATGATCTGGCGGGCCAGGAACCCGGATTTCTGCGCCGCGATGGCGCGGCTCTGGCTCATCACGCCCCAGGCGTCCATCGCCTCGCGGGTATACTGGTAGTCATCGGCAAGGTTTTCCGCCGTATCGCCCATGTATTCGTTTGAAAACGGACAGCGGTAGGCCCAATCAAGCATATCCTCCATCTCAATAGGTCCGCGTTTGACGCCGCTGCGCAGGGTCGTCACGACATGTGGTGCGCGCGAATAGCTTTCGGCACCACCCGCCAGCGAGATGCGGGAATGTCCCGTACCTACCTGCTGATGCGCCGACAGGATCGCCTGCAGACCCGACGCGCAGGCCCGCACCACGGCCAGCGCCCCGGCGCTTTCCGGGATCCCAGATTTGATCCCAACAACGCGAGCGGAAAACAGGCTGTCGCGGCCGGACGGCACCGTTGTGGTAAATACCATGTGGTCGACCTGTTCGGGCGCGACACCGGCCGCACGCAGGCATCCCGCCGCCGTCAGGCCGGCAAGCTCTGTCATCTCCAGCCCCGCGAGCGAACCGCCAAACGCCCCCAGCGGCGTCCGCAGGCCGCCTGCAATCACGATGTCTTTCATCTTTCCAGTCTCCTCCTTGGCGCTCTTGCTGTCGCGCCAGCCTGACCGCGCCGTCAATTCTGATCGTTGTGCCATTAATCATCGGATTGGTTGCGATCGCCAGCACCAGTTGCGCAAATTCGTCGGGGTCTTCGGCCCGTTTGGGAAAGGGCACACCACATGTGATCGCCGCCTGCCATTGCGGCGCGACGGTATCGAACATCGGCGTGCCGCCCCCCCCAGCGCCGTGGAAACCACACGGATCCCGTGGCGTGCCAGTTCCCGTGCCGCAGGCAGCGTCAACCCGATCACCCCCGCCTTGGAGGCGGCATAGGCCGCCGACGCCACTTGTCCTTCGTACCCCGCGACGGAGGCTGTTGTGATGATGCCCCCCGCACCCGCCATCCACATCCACATCCACATCGCCCAGAGCCATTGAAGCGGCGGCAAGGCGCAGGGTGTTGAATGTTCCGGTCAGGTTGATGCTGATCACCAGCGTAAAATGTTCAAACGGCTGTGGGTCAAGATCGCTTGACAGTATCTTTATCTTTTCCGAGGGGTCGATGCCCGCACAGGCAACGCAGAAACTCAGCGGACAATACGCGCGTTCAGCGGCGGCAAAGGCAGCTTCCAGCCCGGTCGCGTCCGCCACGTCGGCCGCAACGCCCAAACCGCGGATATCATCGGCGACAGCAGCGGCCGCCGCAGGATCCAGATCTACGACACAGACCCGCGCACACGCAGACGCAAGGGCTCTGACAGTCGCTGCGCCAAGCCCGAAACCGCCCCCGGTCACCAGTGCGGCGAGACCCTCCAGCATCACGCCACGCAATCCGCAGGTAGGCCGAAACCTGAAATTTCACAAAACGCTCGCGCCAAGGCGCGGTTGAACGGCATCGCCTGTCCCCTCCCTAGGATATGCGTTTGCCCATCGTTCAGACTGGCGGGCACCCCGGTAGCGTTATCACCAAACAACTGTTTGCTCAATACAGAATTCTGCCGTAGCATCGACGCGTTGGACAGACTGGGGCGGTTCAGGAGACGCGATATGCAATCAGAAAATGCAAACACATCGATCGTCTATGATCCGGGTGATCCAGCGACGATGGCGGACCCGTTTGCGATCTACGATCAGCTAAGGGAACATGACCCGGTGCATTGGAGTCCCGCGTTGAATGCCTGGGTCATCACTCGGTATGAAGATGTGCGCGCGGTGCTGACCGGTCCGGACATGACCGTGGATCGCCTGACACCGTTCTATGAAAAACTCCCCCCCAAAGAAGCAGAAACCCTTCGCGAGATCGTGCATTACCTCAACCTGTGGCTGGCATTCCAGGATCCGCCGAGCCACACGCGCCTGCGCCGTGTGATGCGGACCGCTTTCGCGACACCCTTGATCCACGAGATGCGCCCGGGTATTGAAGCGATCGTGGATCATCTACTCAACACGCTGGACGGGTGCAAGGAGGTCGATTTCATCGAGAGCTTCGCGCTTATTGTGCCCGCATACGTGATCATGGACATGCTCAGCGTGCCGCGCGAAATGCTGCCGGACTTCAAGCGCTGGTCGGACGAGATGGCGACTTTCATCGGCGGGGCACGGAATGTCGGCGACAAATACAACCGCGCCGCGCGGGGCTGCAAGGCGATGGCAGGCTATTTCCGGGGCATCCTGGAAAGCCACCGCGCCCATCCGGTGCCGGGGTTTCTTGACGACATGGTAAACTGTGGCGAAGGCGATGACCGTCTGAGCGATGACGAACTGATCGCGACCTTCATCCTCATACTTTTTGCAGGACACGAGACGACGACGAACCTGATCGGTACATCGCTGCTGGGCCTGTTGCAGCATCCCGATCAGATGAAGTTGTTTAAGTCCGACCCGGACATCACCGAAAGCGCAGTGGAGGAATTTCTGCGCTATGACGGGCCCACCAATGCGCTGATTCGCAATGTGGCGCAGGCGCATACCCTGCATGGGCGTACCCTTGAAAAGGGCCAACGGGTGTTTCTGATGATGAATTCGGCCAACCGTGATCCGACTGTCTTTGACGAACCGAACCGTTTCGATATCACGCGCAACCCAAATCGCCATCTGACATTCGGGCAGGGCGTGCATACCTGTCTCGGGCTGCAACTGGCCCGCGAGGAAGGCCGCATTGCCATCCGTCGGTTCATCGAACGGTTCCCGGATGTGGGTTTCGCTGGTGCGGGCAGCTTTGAATATATCGACGCGATGGTGCCCCGTGGGCTCAAAAGGTTTGCAGTGCGGCTGACCCGCTAAAGATTCGAACCCACCCCATCAAAAGGACAACGGATGAAAGACGCATATATAATCGGCACAGGCTGTACGGCTTTTGGCAAGCGCCAGGATGACAGCTTTAAGGATCTCACGCGGGAGGTTTATCTGGATGTTCTGGCGGATGCTGGGCTGGAGAATGGCGATGATATCGGCTTTGCCTGGTTTGGAAACTGCGGCATGGGCACCTTTGGGCAGCGCAATATCCGCGGGCAGGTCTGTTTCACGCCCCTGGTACGCGACGGGCTTTTTCCCGAACGCGTCGGTATGATAAACGTCGAAGGTGGCTGTGCGACTGCCTCCATGGCGCTGAACGGCGCGTGGAAGGATATCCTTTCGGGTCAGGCCGACCTGTCGCTGGCGATCGGCGTGGAAAAGACCTTTGTTCCGGGCAGTGCCACGCGCACCCAGGAGATCTTCGAGGGCGGCATTGACCAACTCGATCCGCAGGAATGGCACGCCTATTACGCACAGCGCGGGGAAGAAGCCGACAAGCCCTTTGACCCCAATGGCGGTGGCGGCACGGTGTTCATGGATACCTATGCTATGCAGGCCGCCTGGCACATGAAGACCCATGGCACGACCCAGCGCCAGATTGCGATAGCCGCGTCAAAGAATCACTTTCACGGCTCGATGAATCCTAAGGCGCAGTATCAGTTTGAATGTTCGGTAGAGGAGGTGCTGTGCGACCGCGAGGTTTCCTTTCCCTTAACCCGGGCGATGTGCGCCCCGATCGGTGATGGCGCCGCAGCGGTCCTGCTGTGTTCCGAGGACTTTCTGCGCGCTCAGCCGAAGGCGGTCCAGCACCGGGCAATCCGGGTGCGGGCCTCGACGCTGTCGGGGGGCAAGTACCGTGATCCACATGAACCGAGCCTGTCGCGCATCGCGGCGCGCAAGGCCTATGCACTTGCCGGGCTGTCCCCGGAAGATATCGACATCGTCGAGGTCCACGATGCCAGCGCCTTCAGCGAGATCTATCAGGCGGAAATGCTGGGTTTTGCACCTGACGGCAAGGGTGGTGCCTATGTCGAATCTGGGGCGACGGCGCTTGGCGGGGCGCGGCCTTTCAACCTATCTGGTGGGCTGGTGTCCAAGGGGCATCCTGTTGGCGCGACCGGCCTTTCGATGATTCACGAACTGGGCCTCCAGCTGCGCGGCGAAGCGGGGCCGCGTCAGGCCGCCAATGCACGCATCGCCCTGGCCGAAAACGGCGGCGGCGTTATCGGTTTCGACGAAGCCGCGTGTTCCGTCGTAATCCTTGAAGGGGCCCTCTGAGGGCGTAGTTGCCCACTACCGGAACAGGTAGTCGGGCAGGCCTGTCGCCAGCACTGGAAACGCGGCGACAAGCGCAAGCCCCAGAAGCTGTAACCCTATGAAGGGGATCACCCCGGCATAGATTTGCCGCGTCAGCACCGTGGACGGTGCCACACCGCGCAGAAAGAACAAAGCAAACCCAAAGGGCGGTGTCAGGAACGAGGTCTGCAGATTGACCCCGATCATCACGCCAAGCCAGACCGGATCGGCCCCCATGCCGATCAGAACCGGGCCGACGATGGGCACCATGATGAAAATGATCTCGAGGAAATCTAGGAAGAAACCCATCAAGAACATGATCAGCATTACAAAGATCATCGCCCCGGTCAGCCCGCCCGGCAGACCGTTCAGGAAATGATGCACCGTATCCTCACCACCAAGCCCGCGAAAGGTCAGGGCGAACAGGCTTGCACCCACCAGAATGGCAAAGATCATCCCCGAAATCCGGGTGGTGCTGTGGACCACCTGCGTCAGCACACCCTGCCGCCAAGTAAAGAACACAGCCATCACAACCGCAATGGTGACAAGTGCGACCAGAACATAGGATACCCAGAGCATGGCCTGTTCCAGGGGGGAGAAATCACTGCGCGCCACAAGCAGATCAAAGAAGCCATTGATCCCGATCAATCCAACCGCCGCCGCCCCACCCAGCAACAGCCACCCGCGCCGGTCGGGACGGGCGCGCAGCCCCGCCAGCACGGTCGCGCCGACGGCACCTACCCCCGCCGCTTCGGTCGGGGTAGCGATACCGGCCAGAATCGACCCCAGAACCGCCAAGATCAGGATCACAGGTGCCAGCAGCCCGTTGATCAGCAGGTGGCGCCGCTCTGACGCGGTCAGGTTCGGCTCTGTCGCACCGACCAGGATCGACGGCGCCGCCGAGGGGCGCAGCCAGGCGATCAGCATGACATAGGCAAGGTAGAGACCCACCAGCATCAACCCCGGGATCAGCGAGCCGGCAAAAAGATCCCCGACCCCGACCGATTTCCCGGCGAAATTACCCGCCTTCAGATTGGCCTGCTGATTGGCATAGGTCAGGATATCCCCCAGAAACACCAGAACGATCGAGGGCGGAATCACCTGGCCCAGCGTACCCGAGGCGCAGATGACACCAGTCGCCAGCCTTGGGTCATAGCCCGCGCGCAACATCACGGGCAGCGCGATCAGACCCATCGTCACGACCGTCGCGCCAACGATCCCTGTCGCCGCGGCCATCAACATGCCGACGATGATCACCGATATCGCGAGACCGCCGCGCAACGCGCCGAACAGCTTGGCCATCGACATCAGCAGGTCTTCGGCGACCTTGGATTTCTCCAGCATCAGACCCATGAAGATGAAAAGGGGCGCTGCCATCAACACTTCGTTTGACATGATCGAGAACATGCGTTGCGGCATGAAGTTCAGCTGCCTGATCTGAAATACGCCCAGAATCTCCCCGATGACCGCAAAGCCAAGGGCGACACCCGCCAGCGTAAAGGCCACCGGGAATCCCAGAAGGATCAACCCGAAGGCAAAGACGAACATAAGCAGCTCAGTGTATTCGTTCAGCGACATCAGTTTTTGTCCCGTCCGGATACCGATCCGAACCGGGTCTGCATCAGTGTGCCGTGGATCAGCACATGTATCTTGCGCAGCACAAAGGAAACACCCTGTACTGCCAGAACCACCGCAAAGACGAGGATGAACGTCTTGAGCACATAAAGGTAATCCAGACCGGAAACCTCATTTGAGGTTTCGCGGACTTTCCAGGACCGTGTCACATATGGGACACCCATTATCCAGACGATATAGATCACAGGAAACATGAAGAAGATCGCCCCGAACAGGTCCACCGCCGCCTTGCCGCGTTCCGACATCCCGCCATAAAAGACATCGACACGCACATGTTCGTCATGCAGCAGGGTCCAGCCCGCAGAGGCGGCAAAGAGAATCGCAAAGGAATAGACGATAGTTTCGATCATCGCGACATTGCTGATCCCATATGCATAGCGCATGACCACGGTGGCAAAGGTCACCAAAACCATGAAAAGCGCCAGCCACGACACCATTCTTCCGAAATATTCGGTAATGCCGTCCAGAAAATCGACAATAATGCGCATCCCTGTCTCCGCTGTTGATGCGGCGCAACCGCCGCACGGTTGGCGGCGGCATCTGCCGCCGCCAACCCCTTTGGTTATGGTTGCTCAGAAACCAGCGTCGAATGCGAGCCGGCGGGAATTATATATCGGCGTATCCACCAGCACCGAATACTCGATCGCTTCGTCCCGGTAGGCTTTCCAGCTGGCATAGATCTCACTGGCGTTATCGTCGATATCCCCGAGCTCGGCCACCACGATCTCGGATTGTTCGGCCAGCGCCAGGATGACATCGTCTGGGTAATTGCGCAACTCGACGCCGTCGGCGCGAAGTTTCTGCATCGCCTTGGCGTTGTAGTAGGGCCATTCGCCAATATTGATCGAATTAGCAGATTGTGCCGCGTGTTGCATGATCTTTTGCTGATGCGGTGTCAGTCCATCGAACATATCGGCATTCAGCCCGATTTCGCCAGCACTGTTCACTTCCTGCCAGCCCGGTGTGTAGTAGTATTTGGCGTACTGCTGAAAGCCATTCGCGCTGTCCAGCCAGGCACAGCACAATTCGGTCGCGTCGATGGCACCCGATTGCAGCGAGGTAAATATTTCCTGGGGCGGGATCATCACTGCGCTGGCACCGACGCGGCGCATCACTTCACCCGCAATGCCGGAGCTGCGCATCTTGACACCCTGAAAATCATCGAGCGACTTGATTTCCTTGTTGAACCAGCCGGCCATCTGCGCGCCGGTGTGGCCACAGGTAAAGGACAGCAGGTTGAATTTCTCGCGGTAGGCCTTGTGCTGCAGTTCCTGCCCGCCGCCAAAGTACATCCACGCACAATGTTCCGCCGGGTTGAGGCCGAATGGCACAAGACCAAAGAATGTCACCGCCTGCCATTTGCCCGCAAGGAACATCGGTGAGGCATGGTAGCAATCCGCCGTGCCCTGACCGACAGCGTCGAACACTTCGAAAGCACCAACCAGTTCCCCGGCGGCGTTCACCTTGATGGTGATCTGGCCGTCGGTAAGTTCCTCGACATACTTGGCATAATTATACCCGATCGATGCCAGACCAGGAAAGTTGTGCGGCCAGGCCATGACCATCGAAAGCTCGCGCTTGCCTTGCGCATAGGCCGGTGCAGCCAACAGGCCACCGCCCGCAAGCGCCACGCCCGTCTTGGCCGATTCCCTGAAAAATCCACGGCGATTGATCTTCACGATTAGTCCTCCCCTGATATGTTTTTTGTCTTCGTTATTGGTAACTGCCCAGCATGTTGGGTTGAGGAATATTGTTGACTGAACGGCTCAAGCGTGAATCAACGGATACATGTCTGAAGGTTCAAAACTCCCATTTCTACCCTTTGCGGACGCTGCAGGCCG
>Ga0163216_101475_pt1 | contig 13985 bp, 13 predicted proteins | sample SynspAceP_FD_167610 | JGI IMG/M metagenome (GOLD analysis project Ga0163216, IMG submission 167610) | Saline lake microbial communities from Ace Lake in Antarctica - Synechococcus sp. Ace-P (Illumina Assembly) | ecosystem: Environmental > Aquatic > Non-marine Saline and Alkaline > Saline ...
TCAAAGAAATGGACTATGCCAATTCATAACTGGCGACAGGCGATGGTTCGTTTTATTATCGAGTTCGGGGACCGCCTCGAGAAACATCTTAAATAATGGCAGTTACACAGAATCTGTTACAGGCTCTATTTGTGTAAATCCCCTCGTAGCTCGAAGCCGAATTTCGCATGTGTGCCAAAAGCGGTTATTCAGGTAATAAATCCCCTCGGCAAATTTCAGCGGCTCTGACCCCGCAGTTCCGCAGTTCCTTCGCATCGGTTTGACTTTAATTGTTAAGACACAAAACAACACGGCGGAAAACCGTGGTTATAAGACAGTATTTTCTAGTTCACGGCTAAAACGACCTCCATTACGACCTGCTCTTCGTTATCGGAGTCGACTTCCCTGAACTGCGGGGTCAGAGCCGCTGAAAATTGTAGGGAGAATTTAATCCCTGAATGACATCTGGCACATAGCTCGATATCAGATTTTTTTAATCTCTATTGTTAGCTTGAGCACTGACTAATCTAATTTATCGACAATTTGATATCGGCTTTGTTTCTGCCTGTCAAATAGGCAGTTCAAGCCTGAGCGACTAAAGCTGAGGTGAGCTCAACTAGTCGCCTACTTTATTTTACAAAATGTCATTTACTTTAAACATAGATATCAAGGTGTTTAAAACCTTTTTTATCTTTGTCATCTTTATCTTTGTCATTATCAGTGCTTGGCTCCGAGTCCTCTTCAACTTTTTTAATCTCTTGATGCTGCGGTTTTTTCTTAGACTTAGATTGCTGCTGCTGACGGGCTTCACGCTCTTCTAGATGAAGTTCTTGCTCTTCATCACTCAGTTCACGCAAGGCCGACTCTTTTAGCACTTTCTGTACCTTTAGCTCATCATGCTTGATGGGCTCTTTACCTTCGCGAGGTAAAATTGAAAATAATAAATCGCTACTCATAAGCTTTTAGCCTGTTTTTTAACCAATCCTGAACTATATCGTCACTCTTTAACAAGTCTTTATTCGATGCATTGAATTAGTACTGTAGCGATAAGACCCTATTTAGTCGATTTAGTTTTAAGTAAGAGGCAAAAACCTCTAGATTAAGCGCTATTTAGACTTGCATTAACAAGGCCAATTGAATAATGTATGCGCCAAGATTGAGTGGGCACAAAATACAACAGAGTATAGTCGTTTCTCACCTAACAACAGGATTACACATTTTGAAAAATTCATTGCAAGGCGTCCATCACCACCATAAAGCTTAACCTTTCAGGTCTAGGCTGGAGGGTTTAATTATCCTTCCAGTGGCGCAGAAATTTTTCTCAACCCTCGGAAGGTAACTTTCGGGGGTTTTTCATTTAAAGACCCCGAGCAATGAATCATCGGCAATGTTGCCAAGCATAATATGAAATTAGAAAACTAAACGGGATAAACCATGAGTGATAACAACAGACTTCGTATTGCAGTGCAAAAATCAGGTCGCCTTAGCGACGACAGTATTGCTTTGTTAAAAGCCATTGGCATCAAACTACAAATACGGGATCGTTTGTTGATTGCTCATTCAACCAATCAGCCCATCGACTTATTATTAGTGCGCGATGACGATATCCCTGGATTAGTTATGGATGGCGTGGTTGATTTAGGCTTTATTGGCGAAAACGAGTTAGAAGAAAAAATGCTTGAGCGCCAAGCCGCGGGTAAACGTCATGACTATAAAGAATTACGTCGTTTAGATTATGGTGGCTGCCGTTTGTCTATCGCTGTCCCCAATGAGTTTAATTATCAAGGCGTGCAATCATTGATTGGTAAAAAGGTAGCAACCACCTACCCCTTTTTATTAGAGCGTTTTTTCAAAGAAAACAACATTAATGCCCAAGCGGTCATGTTAACGGGTTCAGTTGAAGTCGCGCCACGCGCCGGTGTTGCAGACGCTATTTGTGATTTGGTCTCTACGGGTGCCACGTTAGAAGCCAACGGCCTACGTGAAGAAGAAGTCATTTTTCGCTCTAAAGCAATTTTTATCCAACGTTCAGGTGAATTGACCGAGGCGAAACAAGCCTTGATCAATAAGTTATTGCCACGTATCGACGGTGTGATCCAAGCAAAAGAAAGTAAATACATCATGTTACACGCGCCCAAAGCTTACTTAGAGCAAGTTAAGACCTTGTTGCCCGGTTCTGAAAACCCAACCGTATTGCCGCTTGCGGGTAACGATAAAATTGTCGCAATCCATGTAGTGAGCCCAGAAAACTTATTCTGGGAAACCATGGAAAAACTTAAAGCATTGGGCTGCAGTTCTATACTCGTTATGCCCATTGAAAAGATGATGAACTAGGAGCACGAAGTAGTCATGCAAAAGTGGTCAGCGCTAAATACCGAACAACAACAAGCTTTACTCAGTCGACCTGCCATGGCCGATACGGCTAAGTTAAGTCAAATTGTTGCGGATATTATCCAGCAAGTAAAAGAACAAGGCGATCAAGCCTTATTCGCTTTAACTGAACGTTTTGACGGAGCCAAGCTCAGCCAATTAGCGATTGCTGAATCGGCGATGCAAGACCTTGAAGCTCAGCTTGAGCCCAAAGTGAAGCGCGCCATTGAGCAGGCCTATGCCAATATTAAACGTTTTCATCAGGCCCAATATCCTAGTGACGTCAAAGTTGAAACCTCGCCTGGTGTATTATGTGAACTCAAACACACGCCATTATCCTCTGTCGGTTTGTATATTCCAGGCGGCAGTGCGCCCCTGCCTTCTACCGTATTAATGTTAGGGGTAACAGCACAAGTAGCAGGTTGCGAACGCAAAGTATTATGCACGCCGCCCAACAAACAAGGGGAAATTGCCCTTGAAATTCGCTATGCAGCAAAACTATGTGGCATAGATGAAATCTACCTAGTAGGCGGCGCCCAAGCGATTGCCGCCCTTGCCTTAGGGACTGAATCGCTGACCAAAGTTGATAAAATTTTTGGTCCGGGTAATAGTTTTGTTACCGAAGCTAAACAGCAGGTCAGCCGCATTCCAGCCGGTCCCGCTATTGACATGCCCGCAGGTCCTTCTGAAGTACTGGTTATTGCAGACGCGCAAGCTAATCCGATTTTTGTTGCGGCAGATTTATTATCGCAAGCTGAGCACGGTGCTGACTCTCAAGCAGTGCTAGTCTCAGACAGTGCTGCATTAATTGACGCAGTTAAACTGCAAGTCAGCCAACAACTAGCTACTTTAAGTCGCCAAACCATTGCTGCGCAAGCCGTGCAACATAGCCGCTACATTCTGACCGATTCAATAGATGAAGCATACGAAGTCAGTAACGCCTATGCACCTGAGCACTTAATTGTGCAAGTAGAGCGAGCTCGTGATGCACTACCAAAATTAAAAAATGCCGGTTCTATATTTGTCGGTCAATGGTCACCTGAATCAGCGGGCGATTATGCCAGTGGGACTAACCATGTATTACCAACTTATGGCTATGCCCGCAATTACTCTAGCTTAGGCTTAGCCGATTTTATGCGCCGCTACACGGTGCAAGAACTCAGCTATCAAGGACTGCGTTATATCGGCAATGCCATTATGGACTTAGCCGATGCTGAAGGACTCGATGCCCACAGACAAGCGGTAGCACTGCGCCTAAATCAAGGAGTGCGCAAATGAGCGAGTTACTGAACAAACAAGTAAATAGTTTGGTAGACAAGCTAGTGTGCGAAAATCTAAAAGCCTTAGTGCCCTATGAATCAGCACGCCGCTTATTTGCCGCCAGCGACAATAACCAAGATGCAAAAATGCCAGTATGGCTTAATGCTAACGAATCACCTTTTGCCAATGATTATGTCTTGGATTGCGAGCGTCTCAACCGCTATCCTGATTGCCAACCAAGCAGCCTTATTAAGCCTTATGCTGCTTATGCACGGGTCTATGACACACAATTATTGGTCAGTCGCGGGGCGGATGAAGGCATAGAATTACTTATTCGTGCTTTTTGTACCCCAGGCAAGGATAGGATTTTAATTTGTCCACCTACCTATGGTATGTATGCTATTAGTGCTCAAACCTGTAATGTGGGTGTGGATATCGCGCCCTTAAATGCTGATTTCACTTTAGACCTTGAAGCCATTAAAGCCTTTAAAGATAAGGTCAACGTGGTCTTTATTTGTTCACCCAATAATCCTACAGGCACGAGTATTGCCCCAGAGCAAATAAAGCAAGTACTCACTCACTTTGCTGACTCTGCTTTAGTTGTGGTCGATGAAGCCTATATCGAATTTGACTTAAAAAGTAGCTTTGCTCGGCGCATAGCAGACTATCCTAATCTGGTTATCTTACGTACCTTATCCAAAGCGTTTGCACTAGCAGGTATCCGTTGTGGCTTTACTTTAGCTAACCAAGCCATTATTCATACCTTGCTCAAAGTGATAGCCCCTTATCCTATGCCAGAGCCAGTGGCACAAATTGCTGCCCAAGCGATAAGTAGCAAAGGCGTGAGCATCATGGCAGAACAAGTTAATATTATCGGGCTTGAAAAAACCAAGTTAAAGCAGGCTTTAAAAACCTTCTCAGAGATAGAATTAGTTGGTGATGACAAAGCTAATTTCATTCTATTTCGCTGCGCGCAAAAGCAAGCCTTAATGGACTTTTTAGTCAGCAACAAGATGTTTATTCGTGACCAAAGTAAACAATATAGTTTGGCCAACTGCCTGCGTATTACCGTGGGCAGTGCGCAACAAAATGCGCAGTTGCTAGCGCTAATTAATCAATTTTACCAAACCTTAGGAACCCCAACATGAGTCAACAAGCTATTCTTTTTATCGACCGTGATGGCACATTAGTCGAAGAGCCTGCCATTGATAAACAATTGGACAGCCTAGCTAAGCTGGTTTTTGAACCACAGGTAATCCCTGTATTGCTTAAATTACAGCAAGCTGGTTTTCGTTTAGTGATGGTGACCAACCAAGATGGTTTAGGCACCGACAGTTTTCCGCAAGCCGATTTTGATGCACCACACAATATGATGATGGCCATCTTTGCCAGCCAAGGGGTAAAATTTGACGATGTCTTGATTTGCCCGCATTTTGAACATGAAAATTGCAGTTGCCGCAAACCTAAATTGGGCATGGTTAAAGACTATCTGCAACAAGGTAGGGTCGACTTTACCCGCTCTTTCGTGATTGGCGATAGAGCTACTGATATTCAGCTAGCTGAGAATATGGGCATCGTTGGCATCAAATACGATCGCATTGATAATCATTGGTTGGCCATCGAAAAACAATTATTGGCTTCAACCCGCGTGGCCACTGTAGTGCGTAAGACCTCTGAAACCAAGATTGAAGTCACCGTTGATTTGGATTCAAGCGCTAAATCAAGCATTCATACTGGCATGGGCTTTTTTGATCACATGCTCGATCAAATCGCGACCCACGGTGGTTTTGAGCTAAACCTTAAAACCGACGGTGATTTACACATTGATGATCACCACAGTGTTGAAGATACTGCCCTTGCCTTAGGTGAAGCGCTGAAAAAAGCCTTAGGCGACAAACGGGGTATTGGCCGTTTTGGTTTTGCCTTACCCATGGATGAATGCCGCGCAGAATGCATTATGGATATTTCAAATCGTCCCCACCTGAAATTTGAGGCGGAGTTTAGCCGCGATCAAGTAGGAGAAATGGCCACCGAAATGGTGCCGCATTTCTTTTATTCTATTGCCCAAGCCATGGGATTATCGCTACATCTGTCAACCACAGAAGGCAATGCCCATCACCAAGTAGAAAGTTTATTTAAAGTGTTTGGCCGTGCATTACGTCAAGCCATTCATAAACAAGGTGAAACCCTGCCAAGCAGCAAAGGAGCGCTGTAAGCATGAGTCAGCAAATCGTTATCGTTAATACTGGCTGCGCTAATATCTCTTCGGTTAAATTTGCTGTTGAGCGTTTAGGTGTAACAGTACAAGTCAGTGACGACTTGGCGATTATTAAGCGTGCAGACAAAGTCTTTTTGCCCGGTGTTGGCAGTGCTAATGCGGCTATGGCCAGTATTGAACAAAAGAACTTGGTTAACTGTATTCAAGGTTTACAACAACCGGTACTGGGAATTTGTTTAGGCATGCAGTTGATGGTTGAAAAATCGGCTGAAAGCTTAAGCGGTTCAACCCCTTGTTTAAATCTAATTCCCGGCGAAGTAAAACGCATGCAAGTAGGCGACTTACGCTTACCTCACATGGGCTGGAATACTGTTACTCCAATAGATAACACCTCTCTTTTTAAAGGTATTCCAGCGGCAACCTACTTTTATTTTGTTCACAGTTTTGCTGTTGCGCTCAGTGAGTTCACTCTGGCCAGTTGCCAATACGGTATGGACTTTTCTGCTGCCTTGCACAAAGACAATTTCTTTGGTGTGCAGTTTCACCCTGAGCGCTCAAGCGATGCCGGTGCTCAGCTATTAAAGAATTTTATAGAGTTGTAAACATGATTATCCCAGCCATAGATTTAATAGATGGAAATGTAGTCCGCCTCTACCAAGGTGATTACGCGCAAAAAACTGAATATAAGTTAAACCCGATAGATGTAGTTAATGATTACGCCAATCAAGGTGCTAAGTGGTTACACATAGTTGACTTGACCGGTGCCAAAGACACCAGTAAACGTCAGCTAAAATTAATCGCTGAGATGGTCGCCACTAAGCGCATGGATTTTCAGGCTGGCGGCGGTATTCGTGCTGAGCAAGATGTGGCCCAGTTACTCGATATCGGGGTAAAACGGGTAGTCATTGGTTCATTAGCCGTAAAAGAGCCTGAGTTGGTTAAATCATGGGTGCGCCAATATGGGAGCGAAGCCATCGTCTTGGCGCTTGATATTAACATCGATGCAAGCGGTAATAAGTTTATTGCCACTCACGGTTGGCAAGAAAACTCAGGCGTGTCGATTGAAGCCTTATTAGCAGACTTTTTGTCAGTGGGCGCTCAACATGTCTTGTGTACCGATATTAGCCGCGACGGCACCCTGCAAGGCGCTAATCATCAGTTGTACGCTGAGTTAGCTGCCCGTTTCCCCACTGTTGGTTGGCAAGCCTCAGGCGGTATCGGTCAATTAGCTGACATTGAAGTGCTCAAGCCAACGGGCGTCAGCGGTGTGATACTGGGCAGAGCATTACTGGAAGGTAAATTTACGCTTGAACAAGCGATTGCCTGTTGGCAAGCATAAAGCCGATAAAACACGCTGGAAAGTAAAACAAACAACAGTGCAATAAAAAAATGGGGCTAAAATCCCTATCAAGATTGCACCTCATGGGCTGTTGCTGAATAATTCAGCCCCCAAGTTAAATGGCATAGAACTTTAGGTCTGTGCTTTATACAAAACAATTACTTAATAGGAATCGATAATGGCGGCGTTTGGTACAGTGTTCATGCCTCTTATGGCATTAACTACCTTCGAGAACAATCAATGGAGCCCAGCAACAACGGTAGCGGCCGATAGCATTAAATTGCATCCTGGCGCACACGTATTGCATTACTCGAGTACATGCTTTGAAGGCCTAAAAGCCTTTCGTCATGCAGATGACAGCATCCATGTATTTAGAATGGACCAAAACGTCAAACGTTTCGCCCAAAGTAGTCGTTTTTTAAGTTTACCCGCCATTGATGAAGCCCAAGTATCACAAATGATCTTAGACATTGTGGCGCAGTACAAGGACGAAGTCCCGGCACCGCCAGGCTCAATGTATATCCGCCCCACCCACATTGGTACAGAAGGCGCAATCGGTAAAGCCGCAGCGCCCACTTCGACATCGATGTTATATGTGCTGTTATCGCCAGTGGGTGATTATTTTACTGCTGGTGCCAAAGCCTTACGGATTTTATTAGATGAAACTGGCATGCGTTGCGCACCGCATATGGGCATGATCAAAAGCGGTGGCAACTACGCCAGTGCCCTTGGCCCAATATTAAAAGCGAAAGCCGAAGTTCAAGCTGACCAAATATTGTTTTGCCCTAAAGGCGACGTACAAGAAACAGGTGCCGCTAACTTTTTACTGATTGATGGCAATGAGATCATTACCAAAGGCTTAGATTCCAGCTTTTTACACGGTGTAACTCGTTCATCTATTTTAACTTTAGCTGCTGATTTAGGCATGACAGTAAGTGAACGCAATCTTACGGTGACAGAATTACTAGAACGCGCAGCTAAACCAGGCGTTGAAGCCGCCCTATCAGGCACTGCAGCGGTATTAACGCCAATCGGTACCTTTATCCACAACGATAAAGAATACACCGTAGGCTCAGGTGAAGCTGGCCCCACAACGCAAAAACTGCGTCAAGCATTGAACGATATTCAATGGGGTAAAGCACCTGATACCCATGGTTGGTTAACGAAAGTCATTTGAGCCTCGAGCGACTAGCTGCGAGCAACGAGTAAAAGAAAAGGCAAAGTATGCTTATATTTGTCCTGATAAACTTTTGTTTTTTACGCCAGACGCACGCAGCTAGCAACTCGATGTTGATTTAAATTTTTTGCTCGCAGCTCGTGGCTCGAAATTCGCAGCTGCTCTTAAGGAACTATCATGCTCGCAAGACGCATTATTCCCTGTTTAGATGTAAAAGATGGCAAAGTGGTTAAGGGCGTTAAATTCCGTAACCATGAAATCATTGGTGACATAGTGCCCCTCGCACAGCGTTACGCTGAAGAAGGCGCCGACGAACTGGTTTTTTACGATATTACCGCATCCAGCGATCAGCGTGTGGTTGATAAAAGTTGGGTTACACGTATTGCCCAAGTCATTGATATTCCCTTTTGTGTGGCTGGTGGTATTAAAACCGTTGAGCAGGCGGGTTATATTCTGGAAATGGGCGCTGACAAAATTTCAGTCAACTCCCCAGCTCTGGCCGATCCTGAACTGATCACGCGTTTACACGATACATTTGGTCAGCAGTGTGTGGTGGTGGGTATTGATAGTTTCTTCAACGAAGCAAGCGGTCAGTATCAAGTGCATCAATACACTGGCGATGAAAGCCGCACACAAGTGACCGCTTGGCAAACCGCCGATTGGGTTAAAGAAGTACAACAACGCGGCGCCGGTGAAATTGTCTTGAACTGTATGAACCAAGACGGCGTGCGCCAAGGTTACGACATCGCCCAATTAGCCGCAATTCGCCAAAGCTGCAAAGTGCCACTCATTGCCTCTGGCGGTGCCGGTGAAATGGTGCATTTTAAAAACGTATTTGAACAAGCCGATGTCGATGGCGCTTTAGCCGCTTCAGTATTTCACAAAGGCATCATTCCTATTCAAGACTTAAAGGCTTACTTGAGAGCGCAGGGAATAGCTATAAGGGATTAGGGGCAGCGGCGAGCTGCGAGCTGCGAGCAACAGATAAAGCCAAAGCATCTTAACCACAGAGAGCACAGAGAGAAAAACATAGGTGCTGCACCGAAAGGGGATGTTTAAACTGCAAGGTTTATCGTTTTCTCTAGCAGTAAGACTCGGTGTACTCGGTGGTGAATAGCGTTGGCTTTTAGGGACTTGATAAACATTTTTAAGAGATCGAAATGAAGATTAATAAAGACAATATTGCTGAGTTGGCTTGGCAGAAAATGGATAACTTACTACCTTGTATTGTGCAAAATGCCATTAGTGGTAAGGTTTTAATGCAAGGTTATATGAACCAAGACGCCGTGGCACATACTTTAGAAACCGGCAAAGTGACTTTTTTTAGTCGCTCAAAACAACGGCTGTGGACTAAGGGTGAAACCTCTAATAACACTTTGGATTTGGTCGAAATAAGTGCTGATTGCGATCAAGATTCGATTTTAGTCTTAGCTCATCCTAATGGCCCGACTTGCCACACTGGCGCTGAAACGTGCTGGTTTGATAGTGCTTCTGCAGATTTGAGCTTTATCGGTGAATTAGAGCAAGTGATTGCCTCACGCAAGGGTGCCGATCCAGAGTCGAGCTATACCGCGCATCTTTACAGTAAAGGCATAAAACGCATAGCCCAGAAAGTCGGTGAAGAAGGCGTTGAAACCGCACTCGCCGCCACGGTTAAAGACTTAGAAGAGCTTAAAAATGAATCAGCTGATTTGCTTTACCATCTGATTGTATTACTGCAAGCCAGTGACCTAAACTTAAGCGATGTGGTCAAAGTGCTCCGCGAGCGTCACGCAAAATAGATTGGTATCATCTAGCAAGCCTCACAACTTAGGCTTGCTGCTTTTATCCCGCCAACTCCACCAGCAAAAACACCACGATAGCACTAACAATCGGCCCGATAAAAAACCACGCGGGACGCACTAAAATACCAATAAGACTAGTGATATAAAACATCAACCACAGCGCCCAGTGCATGGCCGAAAACAAGCCCATATAGGCCAGCAATAGCAAACCCGGTATGGCTTTTAAACCCACATACAGCAGACAGTGGCCTAACATAGTATATTTGGACATGGGCAAACTGCTAAAGTAAGGCTGATATAAACGCTGTAAAGCTTGCGAGTCAAACAAACTACTGGCCATCAACAAAGCAGCACAAAAACTCAGAAAACCGGCGATATAACTTTGTGCCTCGGATTTTACCCCGCCATACATAATGCCCAACAAAATAGACATTAATAATAAAGCCACTAAACGTAAACCTTCAGAACGCGGATTGTGTAAATCTGCTTGCACTTGCAATCGCAAGAGTCCTTTGGGCCACGCGCCTAAATAAAACGAAAACCTAGGTAAGCGGCGTTCAATCAGAATTGCTGCACACCACAACACTAAGCATTGGATTTTACTCAGCTCATCTGCCATAGGAATAAGTGCTAAAGGCAGCAACAATAAACTCAGCCAAGGCAGTTTAGGCACACGTACCGCGCTCACACTGTAATAACTCACTAAGGCCACCAGCCCAATAATGGGTGCGAGCTGTTCAACAATTTGACCAAACGGCAAGGTCAAAAAGCGATTACCTCCCTGATACACCATCAACAACAATAGGCCCAGTGGCCCCAATACTAAAATATTGGCACTGTATACAATTAATCCCGTTTCACACCAGTTCCGCTTGCTGTGTTTAACGGCCAAACTATCAATGTAGTAAGCATGCTGGGTGGCTAAAATGCCATGGCGTTGTAATAGCATCCAGCTGTATAAAAACAGCAAATAGCCCCATAAGGTATTGAGGTAAAGAGTATTCTCGCTATTGGCTTCGGATAAAATACCCCAAGCCACAAAAGGTAAAAATATTAAAGCAGGTAGTGCCAAAGGAAACAAAGCCACCAGCCCCATACTTATTTGCTTGAGACTTTCTAACCATTGTTTAAGCGACTCGTTATACAGTCTGAGCCGAAACTGCCAGTAACTCATACTGCTTGTGGTTCGCTGCGCTGCAATTGAATATGCCTCACTTGTTGATGCTCAGCCGCAATCGCTTCGTGGCTGGCAATAATTACTTGTCCAGGATAATCGCTGAGCAACAAGTTAAGGGCTAAACGGGCTTTATCATCGAGGCCATTGGCTGGCTCATCCAGCAATAATAATGCGGGTTGGTGCATGACAGCGGTGAGTAAACTTAACTTTTTGTAATTCCCTAAAGACAAATTAGCTACTTTTGTATGCCAGTATTGTTTTAAGTCAAATTGTTCAAGCCAGTGTTCGCTCGGTTCACAAGCAAATTGACGCGCCTGAAAATCAACTAATTCAGCTACGGTCAAAAATCCGGGCAAGGCTACCTTAGACGCGCTAATACCGATACGCTTTTTACTTTCCGTGTCTAATACTGACTGTTGATTAAAACTCACCTTACCCATATCGGGTGCAATCAAACCCGCCGCCAGCATTAATAATGTGGTTTTCCCGCTGCCATTAGGGCCACTGATCAGCACTCTGGGTTCGTTAATCTCTAGGGAAAAATCATTGAACACACAACGTTGTTGGTAATATTGACTGATATTTTCAAACACTAACAATCGAACTCATCCTTTGATTTTATTCCGCTGTACAATAAGGCGTATTAAAGCATTTTAGTTTTGTTGAGTACAACTCCAGTATGCTAGGCTTTGCGCGGTTTTTACTGGTCGTTTTATTATTAAAGGAAGTCATATGAAAGTCTTGTGGGCCGCTATTATTATTGTATTAGCTGGATTAGGGTTTTGGTATTCACAGCCGAGTGAGCAGGTAACAGATACTGATGTTAATCAAGTTGTGCCAGTGATTTCACGTCAAGATATCCTCGAGGCCAGTGACTTAGTTGCAGGGGTTAAACTAGCGGTTAGACAACAAGACGACGCCGCAGTAAAACAGTGGTTAGAAAAAGCCATTACCCTGGCTAAAGAAGCGGGCTTACCTCAAGAAGATATCAGTTATTTACAGTCTGATATGGCGGTTAATTATCTTGAGTTTCACGCCAAACGCAGTTTATTTAACGATGCGGTAGAACAAGCGTATTATGATTTGTACGACATTGAGCCCTTAAAAATTCAATATCCTGAAGCACAGGATTTGTTTGCGAAGGCTGATCAATTAGTCGCTGACAGAGATAAGATAATTCAACAAATAGCCGCCGAATTAGCTCAGGGAGAAAGCACTGACGAGCAAACATTACAAGCAGCTCGTCAGCTTTGGAAACAACGTTTTAATGCCAACAACTAGTTAAAATTAAAGTACGCCCGCCTGTATTTGTTTATGAGCATAATCCACCGCACGAGCGGTTAAAGCCATATAAGTAATACTAGGGTTTTGGGTACCCGAACTGGTCATGCACGCGCCATCAGTGACAAATACATTGGCAACATCATGCATTTGGTTCCATTGGTTTAATACACTGGTTTTAGGATCACGGCCCATGCGTGCTGTGCCCATTTCATGAATACAAGCACCTGGTGCCGTCAGGCTGTTATAACTTTTAATATTAGTACAACCGGCCGCTTCTAACATTTCAACGGCACATTTAACTCCATGCTCGCGCAAGGCTAATTCGTTTTCTCGCAATTTTGCATCAAAGGTAATGATGGGCATACCGTGTTGATCTCGTTCATCAAAATTAAGATACATACGATTATCATGATGGGGAAGCATTTCACCAAAACAGGTCATGCCGATATGGTAGCCACCCGGTTTAAATATTTCTTGCTTAAGACCTACCCCTACTTTTCCTTCCGGTATATTCTCAACTCGTCTTGCGCCACCTTGATAGCCAAAACCACGGCGGTAATCGCTACGCTGGGTTTGTTCATCGATATTGGTAAACCGCGGTATGTAGAAACCGGTGGGTTTGCGCCCTTGATAATAATCATCTTCATTACCCGGCCAAAAAGCAGACGCTCCCATGCCATAGTGGTGATCCATAATATTATGGCCAATTTCACCGCTGTTATTACCTAAGCCATTCGGAAAGGATTCAGAACGACTATTTAATAATATCGCTGTGGTACCGACGGTACTGGCATTACAAAATATAATACGCGCCGTATAGTCTGTGATTTCACCCGAAGTCGCATCTTTAACTCGCACACCAGAGGCTTTACCCGCTGTTGCATCATACAAAATTTCCATCACGATACTGTTGGGGCGCAGCGTTAAATTACCTGTATCAGTAGCGACCGGCAACGTGGCTGCCTGACTACTGAAATAAGCACCAAACGGGCAACCCCTCCAGCAACGATCGCGACTCTGACACTGGCCACGTTTGCCTTTATGAACCTCTGGATTATATTCACTTAAATTAGCCACTCGCCCCGGCGTTACCACACGATCAGGGTAAGTTTCAGCCACTGCCTCGCGAAATTTTTGCTCAACACAATTTAACGGGAACGGTTTTAAAAACACGCCATCAGGCACTTGCTTTAAACCTTCCGCTTGCCCACTCACACCAACAAAAGTTTCAACATAGTCATACCAAGGGGCAATGTCAGCGTAACGAATGGGCCAATCCACACCCACACCTTCTTTAGCATTGGCTTCAAAATCAATATCACTCCAGCGGTAACATTGACGCCCCCACATTAACGAACGTCCACCAACATGATGACCGCGTATCCAGTCAAAACGCT
>Ga0163216_101476_pt1 | contig 13905 bp, 13 predicted proteins | sample SynspAceP_FD_167610 | JGI IMG/M metagenome (GOLD analysis project Ga0163216, IMG submission 167610) | Saline lake microbial communities from Ace Lake in Antarctica - Synechococcus sp. Ace-P (Illumina Assembly) | ecosystem: Environmental > Aquatic > Non-marine Saline and Alkaline > Saline ...
TATTGGCTAAGTGTGCTTAAAGCCCTCATAAATCAAAGAAAAGACGCCAGATGGCAAAGGGCTCAGATCGAGTTCAGCATTAATAACTGAATGATAGTAGCCACAGAAGCACGAAGTATTTTTTTAAGTGCCTTATGCGGGGCAAAGCAGTTTGATCTGCAGCATGACCCAAGCCAAAAAACGCTTTGCTTGACTTCCCAGCTCGACAACGCTGGATAGACGCGGCAATCAAACCCGAGACCCTCGCAGATTTAATGCGTGATCACGCTAATTGTGAGCTGAATGTTTACGCATGCATACGAACAATCAGTTAGGTTAATGATGCCTAGCTGTCAAGCTACTCGCCTTTGTGCGTGTTTCAGTATTTGAAAGTCTGTCCGTTGGGGGCAGATTCGAAGCATTAAAAATGACACTATTTTGATGTACATTAATATTAATTGGATTGATGGTATTCATCATGAGTGCAGCGAGAGACATCAAACAAGAGCATATCAATCTCCGACTAAAATACAGAATTGGGGTGGCAATGGAGCGCGCAGTGAGTTTTGAAGGCTTCATCTAAATATTATCAGAAAGGGCAGGTTTGGCAGCGAATTGCTCGTCGTATTTTACGTCAAGTGATGAGTGCAGACTGCAGCCCGCTTTGCTATCGACTAGGGCAATATTTTGCTTAATTGGATCAGAGAGTCACATCATTAGACATTGTTATGGTGGCTGAGTATGCTGTGCTGAATTCAACACTAAATTGATATTGTTATGACTGACGATTCTAAGAACTCAGACCTTCATCTATTGTGGCCTACTCCATTCCTGCGAACTAAGTTTGCGGACAGCGCCACAGTTAATAAAGTGCTGGTAATGCTGTTTATCCAGCATCGAAAGAATAATGACAAGTTAAATGCGCCTGTTTACTCAAGTAGTGATGATTTACTCATGCAGTACAATCATCCAGAGCTAAATGCATTATTTAAATTTATTTCTGATCAACTATTTCAAATGTCGACCCAGGTGAACGCTAAACTTTGGCAGTACAGTCGCTCAACAAAGCTACAAATGAATGTTGTTGGGTGTTGGTTTCAAATCCAAAACGGTCATGGTTTTCATGAAACGCATAATCATGGAAATTGTGCGTGGTCTGGCGTTTATTATGTGCAAGTTGATGATGATGAGACGCGTATCGCGAATAAAGTGCTGGGTGAAATGAATGGTGTCACCCGATTTTATGGTCACCAAATGGATGTAATTGGCGGCGGCTATATGGATTCAGGCAATCTATACTTGCAAGACAATAGTTTTGATTCGCCGCCAGAGGAGGGGGTTTTGTGTATTTTCCCCTCTCACCTCAAACATATGGCAATGCCCTATATCGGTAAAAAAGATCGAATTATTGTATCGTTTAATATTCAGGTTCACGGCGATCAAGGGGATGGATTGTTTGACTATAGTTTTACTAACAAACTTTAAATCGACAGTAATGCCCTAAAATGTTTTTGGCTGTAAGCCTGCATGATATAAGTCAAAAAACATTTTGGCAGCGCAGGCGCAACCTAGGCAGCACATAGTTAGCACTTGATTTTCAATAACAACGATTTCAGCAGGTACACCATGGTTGACCAATTTGCAATGCGCGCATTGATAAGTGTCCGCTTTGCTTGGCGATGGGCTAGACATCGCATTCCTCCATACCCTCGACTAGCGCATGCCAAGCGAGCATCACGCATTTTTTGCGAGCAGGATGGTGGCGTAACGCTTCAAGAGGTTTAAGCATCGCTGGTATAGCAAGGTCTTCACCTTCTATCCATCGTTTTACTTGAGCGGCTAGTATTTTTGCATGTTCAGCTGGCAGACCTTTGATGGATTCAGTCATCATTGAGGCAGATGCGATACACACGGAACACCCCCGACCTCTAAATTGAATCGGTTCGATGATATTGTCTGTAAGACTAAACCCGACTTCAATATCATCACCACAGCGCGGATTAGAGCCTCGTTTAACCACTTGCATTGAGGTTAATTCACCAACCGCTTTATTTCGAGGTTTCTTAAAATGTTCCAGTAATTGAGCTTTGTAAAGCTGCGTGTCTGACATTAGGCAAATACCTCCTCAGCATGCGCTAGTGCATTTACCGCGGCATTAATGTCATCAACAGTGTTATATACAGAAATACTGATACGCAACGTTGAGCTGACGCCGAGGTGTCTTAATAATGGCTGAGCGCAGTGGTGGCCAGCGCGAACGGCAACGCCTGAGTCTCCCATAATTTGAGCTAAGTCATGAGCATGGATAACATCATGATAAAAACTGACAATACCTGAGGACAAGTGCTTGGCAGAGGAAACTAAGTGCAGGTTTGGAAAATGGGATAGCTGTTGATATAAATATATCGCTAGTTCGCCAATATGAGCCTTGATATTTGCTTGCCCCAATGACTCAACAAAATCACAGGCAGCTGCAAAGCCAATCGCCCCGACAAAATTAGGTGAGCCCGCTTCAAATCGATGGGGCGCTTCACTCCAAATTGTATCTGTGATGCTGTCGGCGACGAAGTCGACCATGCCTCCGCCGAGTCTGAGTGGCTGCACCTCATTTAATTGTTCTGGCGCAATGTAAAGTAGGCCAATACCGTTGGGGCCAAACATTTTATGTGCAGAGAAAACCAAAAAGTCACAGCCAAGTTCACGAACATTAATTGTATTGCTTACCACTGACTGTGCGGCATCAATGAGTGTTGGGATATTCTTTTGCTTGGCTCGCTCACAGATGGCTTTTACATCATTAGTAACACCCATGACATTGGATGTTTGGGTGAGTGCAATCATGGCGGTGCTGTTAGAAAAAATATCGGGGTGACGGTCGAGGTCTAATTCACCCTTGTCAGTGAGTTCAATGATGCGAAAATTAGCGCCTGATTTTTCACATACACGTTGCCAAGGTAAATAGTTTGCGTGATGTTCCATACGGGTCACCCAAACATTTTGTCCAGGTTCTAACCGTGGCAGTAAAAAACCTTGTGCCACTTGATTAATCCCATCTGTTGCAGAGCCAGCGAAAATGACTGATGCCTGAGTTTCAGCGCTTATAAAGCGTTTGAGTCGTTCTCGAGCTTGTTCATAGAGCTCAGTAGTTTGTTCTGCCAAAGGATAAAAGCCGCGGTGAACCGGACTGTGAAATAGTCGCATGGCGTCATCCATTGCCTGCATGACTTGCTCAGGCTTTTGCGATGTGGCGGCGTTATCTAAATAACTCAAGTTTCGTGTTAATGGGTTATTTCTGAAGACAGGAAAAAGCGCCTTAACACGTTGAGCGTTAATCGGACCGCGAGTGCTAGCCTCATTATTAGAGAATGGCATAGCACTCATTTGTTACTCCCTAGCCGTTAGTTTATTTAATGTGTGTATTGTAGCAATTGTTCCACCAGCATCTGCGATCAGCAATTTATCGCGGTTTCTTACGCCTGTGCCACTGCGACGCAACAGGGTAATTTCACTCAAAATACACAGTGCAATTTCTTCTGGTGTTTGAGGACCTAGGTCTAAACCTGAAGGTGCAACAACGCGACTAATATCATTTTCGCTAAATTTTTCTTCGCGCAAATAATCCAGAACCAGCCTTGCGCGTTTGCGGCTGGCTATTAATGCTATATAGCTAGCATTGCAGCTCAGCGCTTGCTTAATCGACTCATGATCGCCTTTATGTTGTGTCGCAATAATAACATAGTCGTTTGGCTTAGGTGTCAACTGGCTATAATCTAAATCATCAGTAATGATTTGTTTAGCCGTAGGAAATTTATCCCATGTGGCCCCAAGGTCATTGACGATAACCCGATAATTCAGCATATCGCCCATAGCACAGATTACTTCCGCTATTCTGCCATGTCCCATAATCCATAAAGCAGGTTCTGGTAATACAGGCTCTATGTAGACTTTCATTCCACCTCCACAAGGCATTCCGGCACCCAACATTTCATCATCTAAGTCAATTTCCAGCATCGATGTTAGATTTGTTTCAATACATTCCACGGCCTTTTCGCAGGTGCTTGACTCGGCACAACCTCCACCGATCCAGCCAGTGACGACTCGACCTTCAGCATCAATAATCGCTTTAGAAGATGTTTTTGCTGAAACAGAACCATAGGTATCTACAACCGTGGCTACAGCAAAGGGTTGTTGCTTCTGCTGCAGATCATTCATGATATCGAACATGCTACGCGCCATATTTATCTCTCTCTAAGTATCGACCTGTCTGAGTAATACGATTATCCAGTGGTATTTTTTCATCGGTTTTGTGTCGCAATCTTTGCTTTAGATCTTCAAACGCTTCTGGCGTATCTAAATCAAAGGTAACATGGTCGTTATCGGCTGCAAATATTGTCACTTCTTGAGGTTTTTTTTCGATTAGCTTTCGACATCCAAGGTTTTCCTCTCCGCTAAGGATCGCTTGGCGTTGAGAATAAGCTAATATAATCGGATTACCCCTTTGTCCCAAATATTGAGGAACCAATATCGATGTTTTACATAGATCAAATGCTAAATGCATTGCCTGTAAATCTTTCTTGTCAAGTAACACTAAATCAGACAGGCAAATAATAATACCATCTGTATGTTTTGTCAGTGCCTGTATTCCGGTGTGCACAGACGTCATTTGGCCTTCATAATAATGGCGGTTTTCGATAATAGTTACAGGTAAATCACTTAACTCATTTGACACTAAGTTAGCCTCATGACCGACCACCACCACTATTTCATCCAGTCCGTAATCAACCAATAACTGTGCCGTTCTGCGAACCAGTGACTGTCCTTCAATAGTGATTAATAACTTATTCTGCTCTCCCATTCTAGAAGAAAGTCCAGCGGCCAATAATACACAAGATAATCGTTTTGACGGCATGGTGTTGGTCATTTGGATGAGCAGCAGCCACTTGATTCAGCAGGCTTAGCGATTGCTTCAGAAGCTGATTTAGTGCGCTCATTTTCGATGATCGGCGGCGTATACATATCTTCACTGCTATTGTGCTTGAACTGTATAAGTTCAGCGAGTAGCGCAACAGCAATTTCTTCTGGTGTATTTGCTCCGATCTCAAGGCCTGCTGGATAACGAACATGGTCGATGACGGTCGCTGATATATTCATCTCACCGGCCTGTTCTAATAATTTCTTCGCTTTTTTTGAACTGGCAACCAATGCAGTATAGGGCGATGCGATTTTTAATGCGGCTTTTAGACCAGCCTCATCACGCTTTCCTTGGGTCGACACCACAACATAGGGCATACGATTGAAATAACCATCCAATATTTCAAGACTATCAAGCACGGTTACCTCATGGCAGAAAAGCGCTTTGGATATGCCGTCTGCTGCCACAACGACCTCAAACCCTGATAATGAGGCTATTGTAGATAAGGATTGAGCAACGGGAGAGGCTCCTATAATCAATAATAATGGTTTCACAGAAAGTGGCTCTATAAATATATCTAAGGTACCGCCTGAGTGGCAAGCCATATTAAATTTGACGATGTCATCTTCTAAAGCAGCTTGAACGGTTGGGGTAACCCTGATAAGACGTGGCTGTCCAGTCTTAATACAGTCTCGTACCGTTTTAATGACAGCGGGTTGTGCGCAACCACCGCCTATCCACCCAAAAATTTCGCCTTCAAAAGTGACTAGTGCTTTTGCTCCTGGCTTGGCTGATGTTGGAGCTTCACAACGAACGATTGTTGCCAAAGCAAAATGCTGACCTTGTCGAGTCAGTTCTTCTGCCTTTAATTCGAGTTTAGCGGGCGTAATCATAAAATCTTTCCTCGAGACCTACCACGTTTTCGTTAATGCACCTTCAAGTGCAGCCAGTGAATCTAGGTTGTTAGCCGGAGCAAATAAATCAATAAAAGGCAATGCGGCTGCCATACCAGCAGCGATGGGTTCGTAGCCGTCATTACCTAATAGCGGATTTAACCATATAATTTTTTTGCAACGTCGTTTAAGTTTTTGCATCTCATTAGTAAGTTCATCGCTTGAACCCGAGTCAAGGCCATCACTCACAATCATCACTAAAGAACGCTTGTTAACACTCTGCCCATACTGTTGATTAAACTTATTTAGGCTTTCGCCAATTTTAGTACCTCCAGACCAACCCTCTGCCATCATTGCTAGGCTATTTCTAACCCGCATTAAATCAGTTTGTTTTAAGGCATCGGTGATAGGTAAAAGGTGAGTATTATAGGCAAAGGCCTGGACATCTTTAAATACATTGATCAGGCCTCTTGCAAAGCGCAAAAATAAAAAACTATACATAGCCATTGATCGACTTACATCCACAATGATAATGAGTTTCGGCGTTTGTGGCTTTAGATGTTTTTTACAAAGTTCAAGCGGCGTGCCGCCGTAGCGTAAACTCTTACGAAAGGTTTTGCGAAGATCGATTTTCCCTTTATTTGTCTGATATTGGTAGCGTCGGGAAATTCGTTTTTTCATTTGTTTTGCTAAGCGCTCTATTAGACGTTCCATTTTGCGCATTTCATCAGGATCTTTTATTGAATGAAAATCTTCCTTCGCAATATTTGCCTTTGAGCTTGCACCTTCTTTGCTGCCACTGGCTTCTGGAATATCGTTGGCGTCTTGCTCAGTTGCACTGTCGGCTGACGATGCTTTAGGCGCTTGGTTTTTATTCCCCTCAGTTTGCTGCTTTTGTTGCTCCCGTGCTTTTTTCTTTGCTACAGGAGACTGATTCGCTTGAACGAATTGTTTTACATTTGATGCCATCCAATAAGCATCGAAAACCTCATCAAATTTATTCCAGTCATCTTCGTCTGAACAAATGAGTGATTTTAAGCCTAGTTTGAATGCATATTTGTCACTTATGTAGCAATACTCAGCGACTTTGAGTGCGTCGACTTGTTCCGCTATACCCACACGAAAATTATTGCTACGCACATGGCGTATAAACTCGACTACCCGACGGGTCAAATAGTCAGGTAACTCATCATAAGAAACGGGGGCTGGTTGGGTCATCGGTAAGCTCTAAATTAGATAGCACGAGCGATCAGACGCTCAATTTCGAAGGTTTCTAACCGAGTTGAATCTTCTCGAGTTTTTAGCAAACAGACTAAAGAATCTCTTATGACTTCCATATCCTGATCCAAGCTAGTAATGCCGAGATTTAAAAGTGCTGCAGCCCAATCGAGCGTCTCCGCAACGCCGGGAACTTTCTGTAAATCCAACTTACGTAAATCTTGAATGAACGCGACGACCTGCCTTGCAAGTTGAGGACCGACTTCAGGTAAGCGCTTATTAACTATTTGAAGTTCTTTGTCGAAACTAGGATAGTCCACATAATGATAGAAGCAGCGGCGCCGAAGTGCATCGCTCAATTCTCTTGTGCCATTTGACGTTAATACAACAAAAGGTATTGATTTGGCTTTTATTGTGCCAATCTCAGGAATAGTCACTTGAAATTCTGAGAGTAGTTCTAGTAAATAAGCTTCAAATTCTTCATCGGCTCTGTCAATTTCATCAATCAATAGTACCGGTGATTTTTCTTGCATAATGGCGGCCAGCAAAGGTCGTTGTAACAAATATTTTTCACTGAAAAGCTCATTCTCCATCGACTTCATTTGGCTCATCTGCTCCTGCTTTTCTAGCATTTTAATCGAGAGGAGCTGGTGTTGATAATTCCACTCGTAAACAGCTGAGTTAACATCTAGGCCCTCATAACATTGCAAGCGAATGAGAGGGCAGTCATTAAGTTGAGAAATAACGCGTGCTATTTCAGTTTTACCCACACCCGCATCGCCTTCCAGTAACAAAGGACGCTTCATGTCTGAAAATAATAAAAGAGTTGCAGATAAATTGCGCTCGGCTATGTAACCAAGCTCTGCTAGCTTCCCCTGAAATTCAGCGATACGGTTAAGATTAGTCATTAATATCTTGTCACTCTATTTGTTTGAACCAAAAAGACTTTTGAACCAGCCAATAAAAACAGACCAAGCGAATGATATTCCGTTTAATTCAGCCGGTTGTTCTGCCACTTTTTCACGGGCGACCTCGGCTTCTTCACCTTCACCCATACTGGCAACATTATTGGCAAAATTCTTTCCAAATTGATTGAGCATTTGGTCAGCAACCTGGGTCATCATTCGACCTCCTAGGCTAGCCGCTTTGCCATTTACAGTTACTTCTGCAACACCTTGCAGGACACTTTTACCGTCCTCAGTATTTTCTACCCAGGCACGTAAATCCATCGTTGCATTTGATGAACCTTTGGTGTCTTGTCCTTTTCCAACCATATGCAGTTCACGTTTTTCGACATCGATATTTTTGATAATAATATCGCCATCAAATGCCATAGTCGCCGGCCCAATTTTGGCTTTTACCTTGCCTTTGTAATTTCCATCACCTAAGTCTTCAGTGATTTCAGCGCCGGGCATACAACTGGCAACACCTCTAATATTTTGCAAAAAGGTCCATGCCTGAGCGCTCGTGCCGGGTAGTGAAAATTCTTTTTTTAAATCGACTTTCATTTTATTAATTCCAATAAGAATTTAAGAAACAAACTCGGCACGATGGCTATCATGCCGAGTTTGAATTGCGCTAATTAGTTAACTAATTATCTAGTAGTCCTAGCGCCTTGACTTGTTTCCACACGCGATACGCGTTGTGAGGCATATCCATATGAGTGACGCCCAGGTGTGCAAAGGCGTCAACTACAGCAGAAGTAAAGGTTGGAATACTGCCAACATGGGGGGACTCGGCTACTCCTTTGGCGCCAATTGGATGGTGCGGCGAAGGTGTAACGGTATAGTCTGTCTCCCATTTAGGGGTTTCAACAAAAGTTGGTAAGAAGTAATCCATCAGAGTATTACCGAGCAGGTTACCTTCTTCATCAAACGGCATCTCTTGGCCCATGGCGACAGCATAACCTTCAGTCAGACCACCATGAATTTGTCCATCAATAATCATCGGGTTTATCCGTGTACCACAATCGTCTAAGGCATAGAATCTACGTATGTCAGTAACACCTGTGTCTTTATCAATATCTACAACACAGAGATAAATACCAAATGGGAAGGTAAAGTTTGGTGGATCATAGTAATCCACTGCCTCAAGGCCAGGTTCCATCCCTTCAGGTACATTGTTATATGCAGCCCACGCGATGTCTTTCATGGTCTTTTCTTGGCCGGGAACGCCTTTCACTTTAAAGCGGTCAACTTCCCAATCAAGATCGTCTTCACTTACTTCTAACAAGTGGGCAGCTATTTTCTTTGCTTTAGCTTTTATTTTGCGCGCAGCGACAGCTGTCGCTGCACCACCCACAGGCGTAGAGCGAGAACCATAGGTACCTAATCCATATGGCGCAGTGTCGGTATCGCCTTCTTCAATGGATATTAGATCAGAGGTGATACCCAGCTCAGAAGCAATGATTTGCGCGTAGGTGGTTTGGTGGCCTTGTCCTTGGGTAATAGTGCCCATGCGAGCCATAACAGACCCTGTTGGATGAACCCTGATCTCGGCACTATCGAACATGCCGACACCAAGAATATCGCAAGATTTAGACGGTCCGGCACCAACAATTTCAGTAAAGGATACCAAGCCAATCCCCATCAATTCGCCTTTTGCTCGTTTTTCTTCCTGTTCTCGTCGCAGGCCTTTATAATCCACCGCATCGAGCACTTTTTCCAGCCCAGTATGATAATCACCCGAATCTAACTCAAAGCCTAAGCAGGTTTTGTAGGGAAATTGCTCTTTTTTAACAAAGTTCCGTCGACGAATTTCTGCTTTATCAATACCTAACTTTTGCGCCAGTACATCCATAGATCGCTCTATTACGTAAACCGCTTCAGTAACGCGGAATGAGCAACGATAGGCAACACCACCCGGGGCTTTATTTGTATACACGCCATCGACATTCAAATGCGCGACGGGTATATCGTAGGAACCTGTGCATATATGCATAAATCCTGCAGGGAATTTTGATGGGTCTGCACAGGAATCAAATGCGCCGTGATCTGCTAGTACATTTACTCGAAGTGCTTTTATTATGCCGTTACTGTCTGCAGCGAGTTCTCCGCGCATGTGGTAGTCACGGGCAAATGCCGTAGTTGAGATATTCTCCATACGATCTTCGACCCATTTAACTGGGACACCTAGCACGATAGAAGCAACGATAGAAGCCACGTAACCTGGATAAATACCGACCTTATTACCAAAGCCACCACCAATGTCTGGCGAGACAATACGTACGCTACTTTCAGGCAGACCGGAGAGCATAGACACCACAGTACGAACAACGTGGGGCGCTTGCGATGTTAAATAAACCGTTAGTTTGCCGTTTATTTTGTCCATCGACGCAACACAACCACAAGTCTCTAACGGACATGGATGTACGCGGTGATAGACCATATCCTGTGATACGGTGACTTCGGCAGAGTCGAACACCCTATCGGTAGCTTCTTTTTCACCGGCTTGCCAGTTAAAAATATGGTTGTCATGTTTACGTTTACTGTGCGCACCATCCATCTTGCCGACGAGATCTTCCCGTAAAATAGGAGCGCCATCGGTCATTGCTTTGTGTGGGTTAACCAACACTGGTAGCTCTTCATACTCCACTTCAACTAAATCAACGGCATCCGCTGCGATATAACGGTTATCCGCGACAACAAAAGCGACTTCCTGATATTGGAAGTGGACCTTTTCATCGGCCAAAACAGCTTGCACATCACCCGCTAAAGTTGGCATCCAGTGAAGGTTAAGGGGCTTTAAATCTGCTGCGGTTAGCACCGCGTGTACACCGGGTAAAGCTAATGCTTTTTCGGTATTAATACTTTTGATACGGGCATGCGCATAAGGACTTCTGACCATATCGGCGAACAGCATTCCTGGCATTTTAATATCGTCGGTATAATTGCCCTTGCCTTGAATAAAACGCGCATCTTCTTTGCGCTTGCGCGAACAACCAACACCGTTTAATGAGTCTTCGCGTTCTTGTTTATCTGCAACTTGATCCATTACTCAATACCTCACGCTTGTTGTAGGTTTTTAGCGGCAGTTTTAACCGCCTTGATGATGTTCTGATAGCCAGTACAACGGCATAAGTTACCAGACATACCCCAACGAATTTCGTCTTCGCTCGGGTCTGGGTTCTCTTGCAGGAACCGGTAGGCACGCATCAACATCCCAGGTGTACAGAAGCCACACTGTAAGCCATGCTCTTCAACAAATGCCTGTTGAATAACATGAAGGCCATCGGCGTTTGCCATACCTTCAACACTTTTTACTTCAGAGCCGGCGGCCTGGACTGTTAATAAAGTACAAGATTTAACCGACTCACCATCAATATCTACGGTACATGCGCCACAGTGTGAGGTTTCACAACCGATGTGCGCGCCCGTAAGGTTTAAATTTTCTCGCAGCGTATGAATCAAAAGTTCACGAGGCTCAACGAGTACGTCAACGGGCTTGCCGTTAATTGTAAATGAAACTGCTTGCTTAGCCATGATTACCCCTTCGCGTTTTCGATAGCTTGAATAATTGATCGACGGGCCATAATAGCTGCCATGTGAGCTTTGTATTCTTCGTCACCTCTTAAATCAACAGCAGGATCACAAACCTCAATAACCGCTTTTTCAACCGCTTTTAACAATGTCTCGTCTACTTGCTTACCACGCAGTAAATCCTCAGCCGCTTCAGCACGAATGGCCATAGGGGCAACATTGGTTAATCCAATCCGAATATCTTTGACAACATCGCCATTCATATTAACAACAACTGCAGAGCCAGCTACGGCATAGTCACCGGTTTTGCGTTTTAACTTACTGTAACCATGACCAATACCCGGCTTTAATGCTGGTACTTTAATCGCTACTAAAATCTCGTGTTCTTCAAGAGCGGTCCAGTAGGTGCCCATAAAAAAGCCATTTGCAGGGATGCTACGTTCACCATCAGGGCCATGAATGACCAACTGAGCGTCTAATGCGAGCATAACGGCAGGATGATCATTTCCGGGATCTCCATGTGCTACATCGCCTCCAATCGTTCCTTTATTTCGAACTTGGGGATCTGCGACAAGCTTGGCTGCTTCAACCAGCAAAGGGCAATATTGTTGCAGAATTTCTGACCTGATGAGCTCGCTTTCCGTGGTCATCGCACCAATAGTGATAGTGTCACCATCAATGCTAATGCCTTTGAGTTCTTCTATGCCGTTAATATCAATTAAATAAGGTGCTTCAGAAAAACGTAGCTTCATCATAGGAAGTAAGCTGTGCCCACCGGCAAGTAGCTTTGCATCCTCGTTATCTCGGAGTCTGGCGATTGCATCAGCAATGCTAGTCGCTTTATGATATTCAAAACCCGATGGAATCATGTAGACCTCTCATTATAGAGTTGTTGTTATTGATTATAAGAGTCGAACGGTGGACTTTATAATTTTTAGCATAAAGGTGCTGGTTGAAGAGTAGAACATTTTTTATTAACAAAAAACCCGAATTGTTAAATTAATGTATAAAGTATGTTTTTTTTGTTTTATTTTAGTGGCCGGGATAGGCCCTTGGTAAAAACGGGGCTTTTATTTAGAAGATGGTATCTCTTTTGGGGAAGGTTTGGTCATCAGAAGCTTTAGTGCTGACTCAAGTAATTTGTTCTGGTGTTATCTCTTTTTTACATAAAGGAATACAGGTCTTCACCTAAGCCATGATAGATTTACATGCTTCAAACACTGCTTCTTTTATTTATTGTGACGTCGAGAACTATTTGATTGATTACAGTCTCATTGAAGTCAGTTACCAACAATAATCTGCAACTACACAGAGCAGAAATAACAGCGAATGTCGATTTGTTGATTGGCCGCTTTTGTGAGTGTGAATATATTACTTGTTCAAGTATCTCAATTCCTGAACTGCCCAACCCGATTAAGCAGGTTTGGCGAAGCAATCAAAGCTGAAAATCCGCCCGCTCTGATTGTGTACCATTGTAATGGTGAGCTGAATGCATATCTCTGCAACCCTTCAGTAATCGCATAATTGGAAGTAATTTTAGTATTTAACTTGATTGCCCATGAGGTATGCGCATACCATGTGGATGTTTTAAAGAAAGGACTGTTTATGCCAACGTCTAATAAAATTTCCTGCAATATCTCAATTGATGCGCAGTTAATTAACGAGGCTAGATAGCTAAATTAAGTCCCTCAGGGTTTTTAGAATAAGCGCTTGAAGATCACAACAATATTGTGATGAAACAAGTCCCTTTCTCGGAAAGAATTAAACAGTTATGAGTCTTACCCAATTATCATTGTGTGAAGGCTATAGCGATTCTGATTTGTCTGAATATTACACAGCAATTAAAGCTGGTTTGGACCTGTTAATTGATGGATTTTAAGTAGTATGTCTTTAATTGTTAATCAACTTATTCAGCCTATTAATGCATTCCTCCACTGCGAAACTCCACAAAGCTGGATAGACGAGGCAATCAAACCCGAGAACCTCGCAGATCTAATGCGTGATCATGCTAATTGCGAGCTTAAAGCCGCCCAAACTGCATTGTTTCTAATTCGTCGTTATGCGGTTGATAAAGACAATGCTGATGCTTTATTGGCCTGGTTAAAGCCCTATGAAGATTTTGTTTATCGCCGTGATTTTGTGGGGAGTTTTAGTGGTAAACATGCTGGTTTATCTAAGGCTGTCAAAGCACGTGAGGACGTTAGTTTTGGAACTGAGTTGGTCGATAAAATGGTGCTATTGATTAAAGAAGAGTTACACCATTTTCAACAAGTACTTGACCTTATGGCTGCCAGAGGTATTGAATATTCTAACGTAAGGGCAGGGCGCTATGCTAAGGGTTTGATGAAGCATGTGCGCACCCACGAGCCTGCAGCGCTGATTGATAAACTTATATGCGGTGCGCTGATTGAAGCACGTTCTTGTG
>Ga0163216_101480_pt1 | contig 13884 bp, 12 predicted proteins | sample SynspAceP_FD_167610 | JGI IMG/M metagenome (GOLD analysis project Ga0163216, IMG submission 167610) | Saline lake microbial communities from Ace Lake in Antarctica - Synechococcus sp. Ace-P (Illumina Assembly) | ecosystem: Environmental > Aquatic > Non-marine Saline and Alkaline > Saline ...
CTGCACCTATTCCCAAAATCAATCAGGCCGGTGGGGCTGCCCTCCAGACGGGCATGCCCGTCTTCCGTCCAGACCCACCGGCCAAGGTGGTTGTCGGCACCGGCCAAGATGGTTGTCGCTCATCAATGGCATCTCGATGGCGTTTTTGACCGCATCGAAGTCCCGGTTTAATGTGCGGGCAAAGCGCACGATGGGCGCCAGGTCGGTTTCGATCACGTCGTCGATCCATGCAGGGAGCGGGTCTCCTTGGCGGCCACGCAGGATACCGTTGAACCGCATGGCAAGGCTGCGCATCGCTGCGAAGGCGGGAGAGCCGGCTTTGAGCGCGTCAACTTTCCGCGCCTGATCCGGGGTGAGCTTTCCGCGGGGTTTGATGCACAGCGCGGCAGCGATGACCGGGGAAATCGCGTGCCCAGTTTCCGGGTCCCGGACTGGCTTAAGGATTTCGTGCTCTACCTTGGGGTCGCTCGCTTGCTGTTCGGCTCTGCGCCAACCCGCCAGCAACCGCTGCAGATGCGTTTGACTCCCCTCGTAACCACGCTCCCGGATCAGACGGAACAGGGCGCTTCCAGTTCGAATGCCGTCCTTCCAGCTTTGGCGCAGGAACTCTTCAAAGTACCACGGCGAAGTCCGCTTCAAAGCTGCCCGCCTGCGGTCCGGTGGTGTCTCGAACTGCAGCCATTTCGCGATGCTGCGACGCGGGAACCCTGTTCGCCGCCCAATCTCGCTGCAGGAAAGCCCCTGATTTTGGAGCGCATGGATGGTGATGAAAATCTCTTCCCGAGACGTCCTGTGCGCAAGGCGTGACTTCAGAAGGCTGCCGGCTGCGGTGATATTGTCGGCGTCGGACAGCAGCGCCCTGCCGGTCGCACGGCCGTGAAGGTTCATTTGTTCCTCGATGGCCTGCCGCAGGTTTTGCACGATATGGAACCGATCCGCGACCTGCTTCGCCTGCGGTGCCCCTTGCCGTGCAGCCTGGGCGTAGAGACCGCACCGATCTCTGCTGATCACTTCCACCTCGGGGTGTCGTTTCAGCCAGTTGGTGCAGGTGACGACATCTCGATCCTCAAGAATGTCGATCACCACGCGACGCTCCAGATCCACAATGATCGTGCCGTAGGTTTGCGATTTCCGCCAGCTCCAGTCGTCGATCCCGATGACCGTCGGTGCCTCGGCGGTGCCTTGAGCACACTTCTTAAGCTGCCTGAGCACCGTGTCATCGCTGACCCCTAGGCCCAAACGATGCAACAACCGCTCGGCAGGCCGTCCGCCGGTCGCGTGCCCAAGATGGCTGACAATCTCCCCGACACGCGAAGTACGACGTGCAAATGGACGCGCAATCGAGGCGATTTGGTCTGAGAAAGTCCGACGTGAGCAAGCGGGTGCCTGACATCGCCAACGGCAAATCGCGAGATCAACCGTCACCTCGTCTCCATGGGCGGGAACATCCTGCAGCCGCCGACGCCGCCAGCCGTGACGTCGGCGTGAATGCAATCCACAGTCTGGGCAAATGCCGTTGGGTGCCAAGACACCAGATACAATCCACCCGCCGGATTCACTTCGCTCAACGCTTTGAACGGCAACATCGCTCCCGGGCGACCAGTGCTTCTTCAAACTCACAACTATCCCTCCTGAATTTTCCAGCTTCAGGATAATTGTGCCACACAAAATGAGGCAGAGCCCCTTTAAAGACAACGCGACATCCAGCGATTTAAGGCGGTGGGTGTCAGAAACGTTCATCCCGCCGTATTTGGCTTTGAACTTATAGAACGACGCAGGGCTGAGGCCATGTCTGCGGCACACCTCAGCTGTCGGCATCCCAGCTTCTTGTTCTTTGATCATTCCGATAATTTGGGCTTCAGTAAAACGGCTCTGTCGCATTTGTTTGCTCCTTCAAAGGTTGAGCAAACTCTACATTAAACTGAGGGAAGTTTCGGGGGGCAGGTCAAAGTAAACCCTACCCATAAAGCTTGATTAATGGCAAAACGGCACCGTGGTTTAGCTGCTCCGTCTAAAATTTTCTTGGAGTAGCATCCTCATACAAATAATCGGTGGATACAGACATGCCTCGGTACACAAAGAATTTTAAGGATCTCGCCACAGAAGTAGCTGCGGTCTGGCACAACGTTGCACTTCAAAATTTTCCCGATGAAATATTCGGGCAAGGGCACTACGTTTTTGCCAAGAATACGGCAGCGGTTGATTCGATCATCTCAGCCTTTGAGGATCCGGAATCTTTTCTGACTACTCTTGAAAACCTTGCCGTCGAATCTGCGTGTTGGAGCGCTGGTGCCAGAAAAGAGCAGGTAACGCACACCTGCCCGCCAACTCTGAAAGGCAAAAGCGCGCTGTTGGATCGCGACATTAAATCTGCAGCTGCCATGCTTGCCGCTGGCGAGGCAACGTCGAGGGATTTAACCGAGGCAGCGCTGACACGTCTTTCGTATATCTCCAACTTAACGAATGCTGCGCTCAGTATTGATGAGCACAAAGCATTGGCAGCAGCGGACCGTAGTGATGCTAGGCGCAGGGCAGGGGGGACGCTAGGTGATCTTGATGGAATTCCCTTGGCACATAAGGGGATTTTCTACCACGCAGGGCTTGGCATCAATGTCGGGGGGTCAAACACTTCGATCCCTGCTACGCAAAGAACCGCTACGGTCATCGATCGTCTGGAAGCCGCAGGCGCTGTCACGATCGCACGGCTACACCTGACGGAAGTAAGTTTTGATCCGACCGGCTTGAACGCTCTGCTAGGCGATTGCCTTAATCCATGGGATCTGCAATCAGTCACCGGCGGTTCTTCCAGCGGGCCGGCCGTCGCATGCGCGACATCGTCGGTTTTTGGCGCTTTGGGCAGTGATACTGGCGGCTCGATCCGCATTCCAGCAGCCATATGTGGGGTGACCGGACTCAAGCCCACCTATGGTAGGGTCAGCCGATACGGAGCCTTCCCCGTAAGCCATTCACATGATCATATCGGTCCCTTGGCCCGTAGCGCGGCAGATTGCGCGGTTTTGTTCCAGGTAATTGCGGGCCGAGATACCGCCGATGCAACTACCAGTACACGCTGCGTTGACTGCGTCGGCACCAGCAGCCTCAAAGATATAAGGGTTGGAATTTCGCGGCATTTTTTCCATGATTTTCTAGACAGTAATCTGCGTCACAATATAGACGCGAGCTTGGGTTTAATGCGCGAGGCGGGAGCAAGCATTATCGAGGTGCCAGATTTTGACTATAACATGATCAATGCCCTGTCCTCATTGATCATCATGGCAGAGATTTCGGCGCTTCATCTGCCCGCGCTAAGACACCGACCCAATGAGTTCTCTCCAGCAATGCGCAGCATGTTACTACAAGGCATTGGGATTCCATATGCCGCCTATGACCATGCGCAACGAGTGCGGAGCACTTTGCTGAGAGATTTTGTGACACGTGTCATGGCGAACGTGGACATGTTACATCTACCGGTGATGGGCATTGCGACGCCGACAATTGCTGAGGCATCGCCCGATACACCCTCGGGGTCAGTCGTGGCGAAGGAGCTGACTAGAATGCTACGCGCTTTCAACTACCTTGGCCTTCCGTGTCTTAGCCTGCCTTGCGGACTGCACCGGGGCGCTTCCGGGGCACAGTTGCCGCAGGGTTTTCAATTGATCGGACGCCCGTTCTCAGAGTCGCGGCTGCTTGAGGTTGGGATTGCGTTTCAGTCTCTGACGGACTGGCATTGTCTGCGGCCGCTATTATGAATTGCGCCTGAGAACCATATCACGTTCCCCACCACTGGCAATTGCAACTGCTAGCTTGTCTTTCGAAACGTCGATCCCGACATGGATTGTCAGTTGTTCTTCTGTCATACCTTTTTCATTGCAGATCGACGGAACTTGCTGCCATGCGATCAGGATACAGGCTGAACCGTCATGCGCACGCCGCTGGAAAAAGACATGCGGTCTTATACTCGGCATCGAGGCCGACAAGGGTAGCATTCACAATCCTTCGGAACTTGCACAGCGGTTGCTTGAAGGGGATGCTATATTCAAGATCGACATAATTGAAAAGCGATCCGCTCGTCTCATCGGTACCGCGCACCGTCACCCCGCCGATACCGCACCGAGATTGAGTCATGTTTTTTAAACCGCGTCGAGGGTCACTATTTCAGCGACCTGTTTGGCGCACACCCCCATATGTATGCCAGTTCACAGAGCTCAGCCATCCGTTATCAACAGGCAGATTGATCCCTGTAATGGCGGACGCCGCATCCGACAAAAGGAAACATACCGCCTCAGCGATTTCATCGGGGTCAACCATGCGTCCAAGGGCTGAGCTTTCCTCCATGACCGAAATATCGCGCAATCCGGCATCGATGGCGCGCTGCAGGACAGGTGTTAAAACATAACCGGGCGAGATGGTATTGACGCGCACACCGCTACGCCCCCATTCGGCCGACAATGTCTTCGCCAGATGCACTACACCGGCCTTGGCGGGCCCGTAAGCGTGAAACGGGCCCGATCTCATGCCCATCACCGAGGCGATCGTGATGATTGACCCCGCACCGCGCTTGCACATGTGTGTCGCGAAATTCGTGCAGCAAAGGTAAGTGCCGCGAAGATTGATATCGACAATCGCATTCCATTCTTCAATGCTAATGTTTTCCGGAGATTTGGGGGTCGACTGGATAATTCCGGCACTTGTAACTAGAAAATTGACCGGACCGATCTCGATTTCGATCCTGTCGGCAACCGCTTCGATCGCGGCTGGATCACCGACATCAAGCGGAATTGATATACAGCCATGCGCTTTTGCCACTTCCCTGCTGGCCTCGGCGTCGCGGTCACATATGATCACCGTAGCCCCGCGCTCAACAAGTTGCCTGACGCAGGACTTTCCGATACCGTTCGCACCGCCGGTGACAACCGCGATTTTATTCAGAAAGGCGGTATTTTTGATTTCTTTGGTCATTTTTGGTTCAGGCCTTACATTTTTCGGTTGCTATGGAAATCCGGAGGGCGTTTCTCCAGAAAAGCGGCTTTTCCCTCTCTGAAATCGCCGCTTGCTCTGACACTTGCGACAACGGCACGCTCTTGCGTCTCAAGGGAGCTGTATCGCCGCATCCGGTGGGCCAGCGCGCATTTCTTTGTCGCTTGAACGGCCACGGAGCTATTGGTGGCTATTTTCTGCGCGCGCTCAAGCGCGAGCGCCAGAACTCTATCGTCAGGGCATGCACATGTAACCAGCGCAATTCTCTCTGCTTCAGCGCCAGAAATGATCCGCCCCGTCAAAAGCAGGTCCAGTGCAAACGTCTGCCCGATCTGGTCGGCAAGTTTCATCGCGGCACCACCGGAGGGCATGATTCCCCAGCACACTTCCGGAAAACCGATCTTTGCATCGTTGGCCGCTATGCGGATGTCAGCCGCCATTGCCAGCTCAAGTCCCCCTGCAACGCATCCCCCCTGGATCGCCGCCACGATCGGTTTGGGAAAGAATTGCGTCTTCAAAAGCGCACGGCTTACCAGCTCGTCTATACCTTGCTGGCTCTCAAGATCCGCAGAAAGATCGGCTCCCGAGCAGAAGAATTTAGACCCGTCTCCTTGCAAAAGGACAACCCTGACAGATTCATCTGCGGCCAACTGGGGCCAGAGCGCCGCCAAGCACTCAAACATGTCCCTGTCAAGCGCGTTCCGGCGCGCAATGTTTGAAATCTTTACGGATGCTATTCCGCCTTCAAGCGTTGAAACGATTATGGGCATGAGACCTTTCCGGATTATCTACGGCTGCTTACACCGGACCGGCCGTTGCGTTTTGCTGCGACATGGACTCGGCGCGTGCCACCAATTCACTGCGCTGTAGTTTTCCTGTCGTGGTCTTGGTAAATTCATCCACGAACTCGAAAAAGCGCGGCACTTTGTAGTCCGCCATCGCGCTCCGGCAATAGTCCAGCAATTCAGGTTCGGTCAGTGTCATTCCGGCTACTCGCTGAATAAATGCATATCCGACTTCGCCAAGCCTGCGGTCCGGCACGCCCACCACGACGGCCTGCTTAATAGCACCATGTGCCTGAAGCATTTTCTCGATCTCGGCAGGATAGGTGTTGGACCCGCCGACAATGAACATTTCGGCCTTGCGTCCGGTGATCTTGAGATACCCGCCCTGGTCGAGCACGCCCAAATCCCCGGTCTTAAACCAGCCGTCGGGGGTAATGACTTTCGCCGTCGCTTCAGGGTTCTTGTAATACCCCTGCATAACCAAGTGCCCCCGCACGCGCACTTCGCCAACTTGGCCCACGGGCAGTTTTACATCGTTCTCTGAAAAAACGGCGACTTCGAAATCCCCTATGGGGACGCCGCGATTTTCACAGACAATATCTATTGGGTCTTCAAAACGACTGAGAGTTGTAGACGAGGTCGTTTCCGTCATCCCGTAGACTACTTGCAGCGTTTGCATGTTGAGTTCGTTGATCGCTATGGTGGCAACGTCAGCCGTCACGGCTGCGCCGCCGATCCAGCCGGTCTTGAGCGTGCTTGGCCGTGGCCCGCCCTGTTTGACCGCCTCTACCAAATCTATGTAGTGGGTTGGAATTCCTGCCATGATGGTCACGGCCTCTTTTTCTATCAGTTCAAGCACCTCGTTGGGTTTCCAATGCGGTACGGCGACCAATGTACATCCCCGCAACAATGCGGTCAAAGCGGCGGCAAAAGCTCCGGCGACGTGATAAAACGGCATATGACCAAGCACAATGTCGTCATTCTCAATGTGAAGGGCATTTGCAATGTTACTGGAGTTCCTCAGAACAATATGGCTGTGAACTGCGCCTTTCGGGGCGCCCGTAGTGCCTGATGTATAGACCACTATAGTGGGATCATCGGTATCGACGGCATGGTCTATGGCGGGCACGTCCCCAGCCTCGTTCATAAGCCTGTCAAGAGAAAGAAAGCCATCTTTTTCTTCGCTACCCCACTGGATCACGGCGGAAAGATCGGGCAACTCTTCCGAGTACAGGCGCCGAGGATCCATACCCTTCATTCCCGGCATCATTTGTTCGACCATATCCGTGTAGTCGATGCCCCAGAAATGGTCCATCATAACCAAAACAGAGGATTCAGACTGTTTCAGAATGTAGCGCGCCTCGTCAATCTTGTATCGCGTGTTGATGGGAACCAAGACCGCACCGATACGGGCGCAAGCATACCACGTGACGATCCAGGTCGTACAGTTGGTCATCCAAAGGGCCACGTGATCGCCGCGGTTCGTTCCAAGCAGCTTCAGGATTGCGGCCAGCTTGTCCACCCGCCGGTCCAGTTCAGCAAAGCTGATGCGTTCATACGGATCGACAACAGCGGTCTTGTTCGCAGAATTTCCCGCCGCGATCCGAAGTGTTCTGCCGATAGTCGCTGTGGTCCAGTCCATGTTTCCGACTCTAGTATGAGTTTCTTCTGACGCCCCGCGTCGCCAGTCGAAAGGTTGTTTTCAATCGCGAGTAGATTCCTAAGTCCGCCGCCCGTATTCTCTTTGGAAATCATGGAAAGCCTGAGCGCTCGTGCGAGGTCGACGGCAGACCACTTTGTAAAAAACGTAATCGGGTTCTCAATGTCAGTCAAGAAAAATGAACATCGATTCATGATTCATAATGTTGAGAATTCATATATAATATACTGTTGTAAAAAGATAAATTTTTATAAACCCTATGAGTGTCCGATTTTGTGTAGGAATATGCAGACCACGTTTCAACCGCTTGCCTCACCCATCTCGGGGCTCAGGAAGCGGACTCTTCGCTGTCTGCCTTTGGCTTGATGTAGATGCGATTGACGATACTATCGACATAGACATTCAGCACCCAATCCGGCAGGTCCAGCATTTCGTTTTCCGCCCGGGCATACCGCATGCAAAGGTAATGCCGCGCCCCCATGAGAATGTATGACAGCGCCTCAAGCGACTCGGTGTCAGTCTTGCGAAGTTCACCATGCGCCGCCGCCCTTTTTAGTGTCCGCACATAACCGTTTGCCACGCGGTCCGTATGGCGTTGAAAGGCCTCCGGCGCGAAAACTTCAGCCTCGTACAGGATGCGGTAGAACTCGGGTCGAATTTTCAGGAATCTAAAAAAGGCCTGAAAGCTTTTTATTTCTCTGTCCGCAAAGCTTTCCGCGTCTTTGGTCTGCGCACTGATGTAATTCAACAGCTCTTCACCGAGCGCCGGGAGTAATTCGTCAAACAGCGCCTCACGGGACTCGAAGTAGTTGTAGACCGTCCCTTGAGCGACATTGGCCTCGTCGGCCACAGCTGATATCTTTGACTTTGCATAGCCAATCTTGCCGACAACCTTCACAGCCGCATCGAACAGGGCTTTGCGCAAAGCCTGGCTTTTCTCGCCTCGCGAACTCTTTTGGCGTTTCCCCTGCTTCGAGATGGCGCTGACAGAAGCATTAAGATCATTTTTTCGCAAAAGCTACTCCTAGGATTATTTCTCAGGCTTGTTGATACACTGTCCGATCAACCCGCTGTGCTGTATTAGCGGTCCTTTGACAGTGTGCAAACTGCCTTTCACCATACGAAAGTGCAACCCTTTGCAAGTGACACGACCACATCTTTGAGACAGTCAAGCACTCGCGGACCTAGCCTCCTTGCGACCACATCAGTGGTGTGCCTGGCCTACCTTAGAGATGGCAGCCATCTTGCTATCTCGGGAATGAAATAGACTGCGGCCACTACCAAAAGCTGAACCAAAATAAAGGGCACTGCACCTTGGTAAATATGCAACGTTGACACTGAAGTTGGCGCCACACCGCGCAGGTAGAACAGGGCAAAGCCGAAAGGTGGGGTTAGGAAAGACGTCTGGATGACAAGCGCAAAAAGAATACCGTACCAGAGAAGATCAACGTCGAACGCAACCGCAACGGGCAAAATAACGGGTATAAAGATAAAGACGATCTCGAAAAAGTCGATAAAGAACCCGAGTATGAAGATCGCAAGAAGCGACATTAGAACAAAGCCATTCTTACCGCCCGGCACGCCTATCAGCATATCCCGAAGAACATAGTCTCCCCCCATCGCGCGGAACACCAGCGCAAATGCCGTGGCACCGATAAGAATAAGAAGCACCATCGACGTATAGCGCGCCGTGGCATCAAGCGCCTGCCGCAAAAGTTCTATTCCCAACTGCCCCCGCAGCCAGCACAACAGAATGGCCCCGATCGCGCCGACCGCTCCCGCCTCGGTTGGCGTGGCAAACCCCGTGATGATGCTTCCCAGAACGGTCAAAATAAGGGCGAGCGGCGGCACAACTGCCAGAGTTACCTCTTTAGCTAGTGCGCGCCCTGACATCTTCTGGCGTTCTTCAAGCGGAATTGCCGGCATGGACGCAGGCCGCGCGATGGCGAGAACGACGATAAAGACGATGTAGCCCAGCACCAGTAACATTCCGGGAACGATGGCAGCTACGAAAAGGTCGACAACCGACACACCCAGTTGATCGCCCAGTACGATCAGAACGATGCTTGGGGGTAGGATCTGTCCCAGCGAGCCGGCGGCCACTATCACGCCGCAAGCCAGTTGCGGGCTGTACTTGTATTGAAGCATGATCGGCATGGAGATGAGCCCCATAGCGATCACCGAAGCCCCTATCACTCCCGTGCTAGTCGCCAGCAGGGCACCAATCAACACGACAGAAATGGCAATGCCGCCGTTCATCCGTCCAAAAAGCAAGCCCGTGGTCTTGAGAAGCTGCTCCGCGATCTTTGAGCGTTCAAGAACTAGCCCCATGAAGATGAAAAATGGAATCGCCAGCAGTGTGAAATTCTGCATGACTCCGTAGATACGTTGCGGCAAAGCCTGCAAAAGCAGCGGATTGAACTCGCCAGCAAGTACGCCGACGGCGATTGAAATAAGCGTTACACCGAACAAGACAAATACGACCGGAATTCCAGTAAAAAGAAACACTAACAGCAGCAGAAACATCAATAAAGCCATGCTAAATTCCTAAGTCACGAGCTATGAGAGAGGGAAAGTCAGTGTTCAAAAGGTACATTAGGATCAGGTGCCTTGTTGGTCAGGAAAGCGATATGCTTGATGGCCATCGAAACTCCCTGTATTAGCATCAGGAAAAAACCGAACGGGATAATCGGTTTGATCAACCATGGGCTTATGCCCCCCGGAATGGTCGAACGTTCCCACATGAAGATTGAATTGAAGACCATCGGCCAAGACATCCAGATCACTAGTGCCGAAAACGGGATTATGCAAAATATTGCAGCTGCGGCTTCGATGAAACTCTTCCGGCGCGAGGAAAAGCTGCTGTAGAAAATATCGACCCGCACATTCGAGTTGGTAAGTATCGTATAGCCGCCCGCCGCCATAAACATGAACCCGAACAGAACCCACTGAAGGTCAGTCGCTGTTCCCCACGTAAGATTTTCGCCAATGGTTCGACCAACGCGCCTGAGCAGTGCATTCAGGAACGACAGTAAAATCATGGCCAGCGTACACCAGATAACAGCTCGAGCTATCCTGACGTTAAGGGCGTCAATCCAGTTGCTGATCGTCAATAAATACGACACGTTTGCCCACCGATTTCGGATTACATTCCGACTATTGCCGCCTAGATGCCGCATGAGGAATAGCTTCGTCAGACAACATCTAGGCGAACATCTTCACAACCGCTTTTAGGTATTGCGTTGACGTTCAAGCGGATAAACGGTCATGTTCTGAAGCGCCCTTATCTCGCTAGAAAACTTATTATAGTTTTCGTAAATGCGAGCGAAATCTTCGCTTTCATCGCTGAAGATTTTCAGGTGCTTTTCCGCAGCAGCTTTAAGCGCATTGAGGATCTCGTCGGGAAGCGCGCGGAACTCTACATCTTCATCGCCACTTTGAAGTTCCGCGATAGTGATACGATCAAGGTTCTGGCAATGGGTAACATGTTCGGCATGAGCCGCGACTGCCGCAGTCGACATTGCCTTCTGGAATTCTTCGGGTAGGCCGTCCCACGCATCGCGGTTGACATATGCACTGAGCGCCGAACTTTGCGCGTTCCAGCCGGGATAGTACCCGTACCGCGCAACCCGGTGCAGTCCAACACGCACATTGTCAGTCGGCGTGCCGCCGCCGGCGCCATCAATGACGCCACGCTCAAGCCCCGGAAGAACCTCGCCCATCGAGATAAGCTGTACGGAAACACCAATCTCCTCGAAAATCTTGCCCCCCAGCCCCGCAATCCGGAAACGGAGCCCGCGCATGTCTTCAAGACTGTTTACCTCTTTGTTGAGCCATCCCATAAACTGGCCTCCAAGATCACCAACCAGAAAGCTCTTTACATTGAAGCGCGCAAAGACCTCGTCCATCATCTCAGCACCGCCCGCTTCGCGCAGCCAGGTTGCGTGCTGCTCCGCCGTCAGCCCAAACGGAATACCGGCCTCGATCATCAGGGCGGGGTTCAACCCCGACAGGTACCCGCTCCAACTGTGTCCACACTGGACCGTACCGGCCTGCACTGCATTGAACACTTCAAGTGCGGGAACTATTTCACCTGCTTGGCGCACCCTAATCTCGAACTGGCCGTCGGTCAGATCCGCGACGCGTTCGGCAAAAAACGTGGCCGAGTCCTGAAGCATGAGTCCGGATGGCCAGGATGTTGGCATATCCCAGACAACTTTTGAAGTTTGCGCGATAGCAGGGGCTGCGATGCCCATTGCTGCGGTTCCGCCCACAGCCGATTTTAGAAAATTACGACGTTTCATTGTGAATCCTCCCATGTGGTATATTTGCTTTTCAAGCTACCTGATCCGACTTGTGCGCCTCCTCCAAGGCAAAGTAGGATCACGCAACGGATCATGAATTTTGATTGGTTTGTGATTGGTTTCCCTTCTGTTCAAGTTTGTAGTCAGACAATTGCGCATCATGCGTCATCTTCCAGTAATCCACAAAACGCCAAGGGATCACGGAAGTCACCCGACCGTGACGGTTCTTGTAATAAGTATCCAAGCCCGGATGCGTCCAAATCAGCTTTTCATGCTCGGCATCTACCTTCTGGACAAACTGGCGAAGTACATCGGACTTGACCTCAAAGGCGTCGAAACCCTGTTCAACCATCTGCACTATCAACGAGGTTATGTAGCGAGTCTGGCATTCCGCCTGAAACACCACACTTCCCCCATGTGCCGGTCCTGAGTTCGGTCCGATCATCGTAAAGAAGTTTGGGAAGCCTTCAACAGTCATACCTAGATAAGCGGTTGGGTTCTCGTCTGCCCAAGCATCGGCAAGCGACAGGCCATCACGGCCGTGGATGCCCAGGCGGGATGCCATCTCATTAATCTTGAAACCCGTGCAGTAAATGATAATGTCAGCCGCCCGACATATGCCGTCAACAGTTTCTATACAATCCGTTCCGATGCGTTCTATTCGTGTATCGACAAGCTCTACATTGGGTTTTCGCAGCGTCTTATACCAGTTATTGTCAAGCAATATACGTTTTCCGAACGGCGGATATGTTGGAATACATTTCTCCACCAACTCCGGAAGATCCCCAATTTCCGAGTCTATAAAGTTTATCAGTTCTTCGCGATGTCGGTCGTTTGTACTATTGACCGACCTTTCAGGATGCTTCCATTCGGGATCGCGGCGAAGTGTTTGCAGGAGCCCATCTCCATACCGCCAGAACATGTTGAACCGAAACCACTCAGCATAAAACGGTAGCGTCTTGAGCAGCCATTTTTCCTCCTCGCGGATTTCGTCAAGATAGCCTTCGATTGGGCGGGACCACTGCGGTGTCCGTTGATAGATGCTGACTTTATCGACGCGGTCAGAAATAGCAGGAACAAGTTGCATAGCCGTTGCGCCGGTACCGATTATGGCAACGTGTTTACCATCAACTGACAGATTTTCAGGCCAATGTGCCGAATGGAGAATGGGGCCAGAAAAAACTGAGTGCCCATTTACCTCGGGGATCGACGGATCGCTGAGTTGCCCGATCGCGCTGACAAGAAACCGTGCTCGTGCTGTCGTAGTCTCGCCGTCTCTTTCAAGCGTCGCAACCCACTCCTTTCGCCGCGCGTCCCACACCGCCCCAGTCAGACTAGTCGAAAATTGAATAGACTTGCGTAGATCATACTTCGTCGCCACACGCTGAAGATAGTCAAGAATTTCCTCGCGCGACGAGAAATACTTCGACCAAAGGTTCTTTTCGAACGAATAGGCATATGCGTAATTGGGAGTGTCCACACCACATCCGGGATACCGGTTCATATTCCAGACGCCGCCCACATCGTCCTGGGCTTCGACGATCGTAAAGGAGATGCCTAAAGATTTCAGTGCAACTGCCAGACCGATACCGCTGACCCCGCCTCCGACGATCAGCACTGAACTATCATTGACCGAATTATGGTCGGAATTGCTCCATTCGATATGCCTTCCCTTAAAGCCAAGATCTTCGCGAACCAATGACGCGTATTCGAAAGGCACATCCTCACCCAAGCATATAGACATCATTTTATGCAAGGTTTCTTCGTCGGGATCAGGTAACTTCGGCTCTTCTCCGGATCTAATGAAATTCAACAGGGCGTTTTGAATCTCGCTTCGCACCTCCTTCGATAGACCTGCATCTCGCGCGGGTAACAATCGCACATCCCGCTTTGGCCGGTAAGGAGGCTCAAGCCAGGAAAGATCACCCGTCATCTGCACGAGAACCATTAGCAAGGTGCGCACGTCCCCAGCTTCGATATTGCGTCTAAAAGAGTCCACCTGATGTTCGTTCATAGATTCTCACATCATTAAGTAAGGCTCAATTCGCATTAGCTATGCACTCTCTGATGCGATATAACGGAACATGAACGCAGGAGGCGCGCATGGACCATCACGACTATCTAGCCTGGCTATCTGAGATTGATGATCTTTCCCCGG
>Ga0163216_101484_pt1 | contig 13750 bp, 17 predicted proteins | sample SynspAceP_FD_167610 | JGI IMG/M metagenome (GOLD analysis project Ga0163216, IMG submission 167610) | Saline lake microbial communities from Ace Lake in Antarctica - Synechococcus sp. Ace-P (Illumina Assembly) | ecosystem: Environmental > Aquatic > Non-marine Saline and Alkaline > Saline ...
AACATACGCACGACCGTCGATACCGCGCGTCTCAAAGGCGCAAATCCCTTCCAGGTCATCGCATCCGTCTTGGCATAAGCCGATTGCAGTACCGGAAATCACGAATTCAGGGGTGGGTAGTTACCATCCTCCCAACCCTTCGTCGGGTCGAAGCCTAAGATACTTAGGGTGGTTCCGGCGTAACCATCAATCTTCCCGTTGGCTTTAGTTCTGCGGAGCCACTTTGGGATATCTGCAGTCAAAGTCTCGACAGGCATGCAGCCCTTTCTTACACCCCAGAACCCTGTACCTCGCCTAACGTCCCCGTTGTCGTCTTCGTGTGAAGTCAGAACGGATTTTCCCTGAACGTAGTGTAGCCATTCGTCCTGATCATTCTGCCATACAGTGCTCACAAATACCGTCCTCAACTCAGACACCGTAAACGGAGCGAACTTGCCTATCCCATAGGACCCAGTTGAGGTATTGGATTTGCGGCTTTGACCTGTGGCCTTCATCATCGCAAAGAAGGGCTTCCCGTTCACGCATGGCCCCTTCACCCCATAAGTGTTGGAGTCAACGATTTGCAGAATCGTGACGTATTTTTTATTCAGTAACTCTTGCGCATGTTCAAAAAACTTACTCGATTTTTCGTTTCCGTCAGATTCCGCTGCTTTGCTACAGCGCTTCAATGTATCGCTGAAACCCTTGAGGTCGGGAATTTCAGAGGGCGCAATCCTCTTAATTGAAACGTTGATCCTGGCCGGCCTGACCTCTTTTGCGTCAAGCGTGTTTTGGGGGACTTCGCGACCAAGATGCTGAAATGGATTGCCACTGAAATGTTCGATCGCTGAATCATTGAAGCCATCCCATTGGCCAGACGGATCGACAGGAAATTCGAAACCTATATCTATCAATTACTTCGCCCCACCCAACAACTTTTCCTTCACTCGCTCTGCGAGCAGTTTTGCAACCGGCACTGCGATTGCGTTACCAACCTGTGTATATCGTTTTGCCCTTGGCACAACCTCTGGGAATTCAAATCCATTTGGAAACCCCTGTAATTTTAAGCACTCAACTTCGGTTAGCTTCCTCAATCTATGACCGTTCATAATGAATGGTACGTTGTGACCACCCAGTCCCATGTTCGCAGTCAAGGTTGGACAGACCCCAGGCTCTTTGGCCCTTACTTCGTATTTCCGCAACTGATACAGCCTTTCATGGTCAGTGACAGATTCGGAGATCATTTTGAAATAGCGATTTTCCTTATTGAGGTAATATTCCTTCGAAACACTCTGGTCAAAATCAATATAGTTGCGGAGGTTCTTTTCATTTGTGTTCGGCTCGTTGGGAAAATTGAAACGACCACTATTAAAATGCTCCATCGACAAAGCAACCATGAACAGACGGTTTCGTTGTTGCGGTAGCTCCGTTAATTCGAAGGCACTTAACTCCTGGGCATTCTCGGGACGAAACCAATATCCCGCACGCTGGATCGCTCGTTGGATTTCGAGAAACCAGGCCCCTCCCTCGCCGTACCTCAGGAAGGGCGCATTCTCCAGCACGAGGACTTTGGGTTTTCTGTCTCCAAATTGTTCTATAATTCGAATGATCTCATGGAAGAGCATACCGCGCGGGTCTTCGAAGCCCTTTCGCCCCCCGGCCTGCGAAAAACTCTGACACGGGAAGCCTGCGTGTAAGATATCGACAGGGTCTAGTCCGTCGTTGGCAACGTCAACTTCAGTGACGCTCTTCTGTATGAGTCGTACTTGAGGCAGGTTCTTTTGATAAGTCCGAGCCGCATTCTCATCCAGTTCAACAGCCCATGACGTCTTGAAACCCGCCTGTTCAAAACCGAGGCAAAAACCGCCAATTCCAGAGAACAAAGCTCCACAGGTAAGTGTCAATTCGGTATCCAACTCTCGTACGATAATGTCATATGCGGGGGTGCGTGCCAGCCTTTTACACCATCCGCACAGCCTTCGGCAGCACCTATCGAAAAAAGATTTCAAGAGCCCAAGGTCGCGCTCGGGGCGGAGTTCGCTGGGTTGCAATCGAGAGAGTACGTGAAGCTCATGGTGCGACTACACAAAATCATGTGTCACATAGTGCATCGACCGACGATTGAATATGGCAACCCACATAACCCAAAAGTCCTGGACGCGATCTAGATCACGCCCTATAACTCTAAGTACCCATTCACGTACCCGAACCGAGGTTTGGCGATCGGTGAATCAATAGGTTACGGGCAACTTGGCGGAGACTCCCACCCTCTCCGCCATAGTCAACAGAAATTCGCTTTATTTTCAAAGGTTTTGGCTAGTGCCGATTTCTAGGCTGGTAATCTCTGAAGAAACCTATGGCGGTGGCAGCATATCCATTCCGTCCACTGCGACGCTTGATTGAATAAATTTTCCGTGCGTTAAATGTGTGAATTGGACGAAGGGCGTGTGAGTATTCAGAAAAGGGGCGAATATGCGGGCAATCATTGCAGCGTGCTGGATATGCTGCACTCCGGTGATGGCTCAAGAGTGCCAAGATGGTTCAAATGAAATCCTTACAGTCGAAAATTGGCAGGTTGAGAAGGTAGAGGGAATCCTAAGTGGAATAGACATTACCGTGGAACTAAGAAGCCACGCATCGAAGCCGTTTCGCATGATAGATGCGAGTTTCACTTTTCATGATACGCTTGACCGGCGGATATCCAGTTTCACCATTGATCCCGACTTGAAGGCCAAGCCCGGCGAAACTGTCTCGACTGTCAACGGTTATATGGGCAGGGAAATGGATCGTGTTCCATCAATGGATCGTGCAGATGTTGTCGTCTTCGCTTGCACCCGTGCAGTGGTTTACGAGGACGGATCGAAAGAGTTTTTCGAAGTAGAATGAATTGATCGGTTATGGTCGTAGGCCGCAGGAAGGGGAGAATATGAACCGCAACATGATCGCGACAGTTGTTCTAGCGGGTTGTTTGGTTGGTTGCGCAGGGGTCAATCATTCCATGCAATACAATGATGTGAAGCACGTAGTGTTTTCGTCGCCGGAGTTGCCGCACGCCTTTTGGATTTTCGATAAGCCTTTAGAAAGTAGGATGCTAATTAACACCGGGTTGGGCGCTGCAATGGCACAGGGAGCCGCAAAGGGTCTCACACTCGGAATTGCGGATACCTCGTCGCCTCATCAGGTATTTGAGCGGGCAGCGAACCTTTGGTTTGCATCGACCAATCGACCTTGCAAAGTGTCGAAGATTGAACGGATTATCGCGCCAACCAATTACGAAGCAGTCTATTCATGTGATGCTCTATTATAGGGTAGCGGCACGCCAGAAGTCCGCGTTGATTGCCCGCTCTCGGATGATAGTGAGTTTCTGCAGTACACCGTTCGGTAGATCGGCAAGCGGCGTTTTATTGATCATGTAAGGCGCGACATATTCCAAGTAGCGTTCAGCATTGTTCCTGAAGTTACCGCTCAAATAGTGCCTTACATCACTATGATATAATTCTTTACATTGCCGCTTATGAATTGCGTGCCAAAGACACAAGCGAACTAAAGTTACGCCGCTTATATTCAAATGATCTCCGTCCGGAATTACTCCTTGATCCTGCCAACCTTTGTCGAACCTCAATTCATCAAATTTATGCGCGTACAAATTTTTAGATGATCCGGTCCCGGTTCTCTTATCAAATTCGTTCATTCCAATGCAGCCGATGAATTCAGCATTATTTGAAAAAAGTAACAGTGTAGGGTGCGGATATTGAATTGAAAAAAGCATCACGACATCTCCAGAATTGATCTGTATTTATTTTCTGCTGAGGATATGGTTTCGTCTGTCCGAATTACTGGAATTTCACCATTTAATATGCGTCGGACGTCGTGCCGCAATCTCGGCAAGCTGCCTTCACACAGATCGGCGTATATTTCGACAAGCGTCCGGTCCGCTATGATCTGCCCGAGCATGGCCCGCCATTTTTCATATGCGGCCCGCTGATCGGGCGTTAGGCGCTTCAACCGCGCTGCAATGCTGTTGCGTGGCCTGATCCGCTCTTCAAGATCGGCCAATCGTTGTTGGAGTTGCGCGATGTTCATCGCTTCCTAGCCACCGCAACCGTCTCTAGCTCTGAGATGCGTCTCTCCAGATCAGCGACGAGACCAACATCGACAAGGCGTGCGATTGTCGTTGCGATGGCGCTTGCCTCATCCGGGGCCAAATCGCCTGACGCGAGAAGGTCCAAGATGTTGGCCGGGCTGGTATCGTCTAATTGAACGGTCCGCTTGCTTGGAAGGATGCGGTCAAGGACAAAAACGATGGCCCTCATATCGCCCTGGGTAATCAGGTTTTGAAGCTCTTCAAGGGCCACGTCCTTCATGCCAAAAATCGACTGGAGTGTCTCACGACTCACCCTATTCTTCGTCCCGATCTGGCGGCCTGGATTGCCTTTAGCAAATTGGCCGTTTGGCAATTGTAGAACCGTAAAATTACGGTGATCATCGGTCATGGTCAAATCCAAATCACATTCACATTCCGCGCAACGAGCCATGCGGCCAGATCAGCGGTCCGCGTGAAGGTTGTGCGGCCTCGCGGCGTGGCGGCTGGAAAATCAGCGTTGCGCCGCCACTGGTGCAGCTTTTGCCGCGATGGACCACGCAACGCCTTGATCAGAGTTGCGTGGTTCATCTCGACAACGGTCGGCATCATCACATCCTTGGGGAGGACGGGGCGGCTCATTTTTTGGCCATCAAGAGCGTGAAAGCTTGCTCAGGCGAAATTTGCCCCGCCGTCGCCACCAAGCTGATGATTGAGCGCAGCGATCCTTCAAGGTGGGCGCGACGCTCTTTGCGCGAGGTGTGATCCTGCAAGGCTTTTTTCGCAGCGTCCAGAGCCGCATCAAGGTCAGGCCCGGTCGCAAGGATGCTGTCGAGGGTCGATTGCCGCTGGTGGGATGCCTGCAACCCGGTCCTGTGGACATGCGCCAGCAGCATGTGGCGCTCTTCCAGCGCGGTGCGGATGTTATCCGGCGTGTCCGGGAAAGCTTCCCAACCAGCCTGCAAGATGGCGCTCGTCTGTTGCAAGTTCGCAGAGGCGGCAATTTTGGCCTTGTCCGAGATGCTGGCACTGCGAAAGTCGTGGCGAAATTCAGCATAAAGCCCTGCTTCTCCCGGTAATGGTGCAAGGGCGGTGGCATCGGCAACAGCGATGGCCTGTGTCTCGGTCTTCCCAGCGGTCACGACATTGCGAAAATGCTCACCGATGATACTTGCAGCCGCTGTTAAGTTCTCGGCATGGCGAGCGTCCGGCAAGAGCCGGGCGTTGGCTGCATTGGCATGATCCACCCAGCGATCAGCCGCTAAGGCCAACGCGCCAACCGGACCTGCATATGGGCTGTCCGATGCAATCAACTCGTTTGGTATCGAGGCGACTGTTGCAGCGCCATCGCCGTCCGGTCGTGCGGCAATGACCGTTGCACGGTCCGCGATCTGTTTTGTGATTTGCATGATTTTCTCCATGGATGATTTGCATGATTTACCGGACGATGCAGGCGTCGATGCAATCCGTCAAGTAAAAAATAGATTATTTACCAGTTTGTTATGTATAAAATCTTATCACCTGAAGTAATGCAGAATTTATGTCGCAATATAAAATTGAACTAATTCTGAATTATCAACGCAATGATCATCGAAATGACCATCAAAAAATTATCATTCTGACCTGGATTGTATTTTAAAATCTATAATTTAAGGACGGGAACTATATAATTCTTCTATAATTTATAAATCCTACAAAAAACAGCTTCGTCCGCTGCCGGAAATATGGAAACCCCCTAAAGGGGTATTTCCTTTCCTTCCGGCAAATCGCGGCCCGGACCACTTTTGGAAATGTTTGGGATTTTCCGGAAATTTCCGGACTTCCGGGCATAATTATGATCAGCGATCAATCAATCCCGGTAATTTAAATTTGTGATATTCCCGTCCATCATCAGCAAGAGTTAGATGCTGCCGCTCGACAAGCACGGTGGACGCATTTTTAAAGGTCTTCCTCTTGGCGTCGTCGGTCCCGTCATGCCGGGCATAAAATGCCGTGCGCCAGTCTTCGACCGAGACCACATCGCGGTCGAACGAGTTGAATGTGTCGAGCGCGAGTTGCTGGAAAGGTGACAACCCGCGCTTTTCACCATTTGGCTCGCCCTGGTATTCAAGTGCTGCCGAGAAGCCGACTGTTTCAAGTTTGAACAGCATTGGTTTCGGCGTTGGCCCGTCCTTCATTTTGGTGTTTTCAAGCGTGATCTCGCCGTCGCGGTTGATGATCTTAAATTCGCAATCCAATGCGCCTTTCAACACCGATGATCCCCGCGACCGCTCTTTTTCGGAATGCCCCGAATGATGAACGATCAAGATCACGCAGCCTGGATACCTATTTTTCAGCCCATCCAGCGTCGCAATGAATTGCCCCATATTTTCCTGCGAGTTTTCATTCCCTGGGCCAAAATTCCGCGCCAGAGTGTCCACAACGATCAGGCGCGGCATGCCGTTGACCGCCACAAGGGCATCGACGGACGCCGCCACCATTTGCGCCGATGCCGCATCCAGAAACTGAGCTGCCGCCCCGTCCGACGTGAAGATATTGGCATTGGCAAGAGAAACCCCGCGATGCTCTTCCCATGCTGAGAAGCGCCGCTTCAGGCCATTGCGGCCTTCACCTGCGATGTAGAAAACCGCGCCGCTCTTGACCGCATTGCCGTGAAAGTCAGCGCCAGTCGCGACACTGCATGCGAGGTCAATAGCCACAAAAGACTTTCCCGCTGCCGGATCGCCAAAGAGCAGTGACATCGTGTCTGTTTCGATCAGCGTGGCGATCAGGTATTCGGGCGGTCGATAAACCATATCGGCGACCCGAATGAAAAAATTGCGCGGCGGCGCTGGCATTGAATAGGCTTTGCCGTTGAAAAATGCCCATCCGGCTGCATTGGCATTTGCGCTCATCCTTCCGAGCGTTTTAAAATCGAAGTCCGAGCCGTTCCGTTGGAAGTCGCGCCATGTTCTCGCATTTGCGCTGGGGTCGTTCTGATCGCCGTGGCCTTCATTCCAGGTTTGCCAATCGCGCTCGGCATTTTCCGCGCCAGCCAAGCCGTTCGTGGCGGTGAAAAATGCGCCGCTGATCGCCAGCCAAGCCGATCTCTCAAAATAACTCGGATGGCGACTGTGGAGACCATCGAGAGCGATTTTATAATCTGGAGCGCGTTGTCCTTCCCCGGTCTTGAATTGCCGCCCTTCGCGGGTATTCATGGATTGCAGCGCGGGTCCGACTGATTGCAGTCCTTCAACCGTATCGAGCGCACGGCCATTGCAGCGCCAGCACTGGACGGGATGGCCACCCGTCACGCTTCCCACATAGTAGGCTTGCGACGGCGTGAAGCTCTCGACCGCCAGCACGCCGCCAAGGACCGCGTTTAGCTGTCCGACGAGCGCCCGCCGTTCATCAGGGGCATGCGCTCGCGATAAAGGGCATAGAATGCGCCAGCGTGGCGCGGGTTGCGAGTGCGACGGGCTTGTGTAGACCAGTGCGGTAATTCCAGCCGCTTGCAACAGCGCAACTGCGTCGGCGGGCTGGATGGCTTCACCGTCATAATCACCTTCGACGCCATAAATCATCTCAAGCCCGGCATCGGTCCGATGATCATTGGCGAACGTGGCAAGCTTGATCAGCGGCAAGTCACCCTTCGCCGCTGCGGTTGGCGCTTGATGTTCGATCCAGTCGCAAATGGCAGGCCATGTCATCGCGATGCGCTGTCCTGCCGGTTTCGTTTTGCTCTCAAAATAGGTGACGGATAATTCGGCGGGATTGCGGATTTCGACCGCATGGTCTAAGCTGAACATCTTCAAAAATCCTTAGAATGTGCCCGGCCAGTTTTCGCACGACTGCCGGGCATTTTTTTGGTGTAGCGGAGACAGTGACCGCCGAACCATTTGAATTATGTTGTTGAATTCATTGCATATCATCGCGGCTTTTTGCGCTTGATAACCAATTCAAGTAACAATCAGGCCGCATATTCGCGCTTGGAAGCCGCTTCACGCTGCCGTTCAAGCCATGCTTGGGCATCCGCTCGCATGTAGGCAACGCGCCGCATTGAGATTTTAAGCTTCGGGGGAAATTGCGGATCGGCCTTTTCGAGCCGCTGGCGCGTGGTATCGCTGATATTCAAAAAAACGCAAAGTTGGTCGCGCGTGAAAAGTGTGTGATCGGTCATTTGATGGCCTCGCAATTGATGGATTTCAGGAAATGCGGCATCCACCGCTCGCGCCGGTCTAAAACCAGCTTGGGCCATTTGACCGCACGAAACTGAAGAAGGCACTCGGTGTTGGACATCAATCCTTCGACCGCGAACTTGCCCGTCAGGGACTTCATATAGCCAAGGGCGACAAGGGGCCAATCCTAGTCGACTCCGAAGGCACTTTTGTCGCTGCCGCAAACAGAGTGGCAGGCGTGAGGCGCAACGAATTCATAAATTTCATGAAAGGTCTTTCACATGACGGAAACGATTTCCGCGTCCCAGACGCTGACAGCAGTGGAGTGCAACACCAAAAAGCTACTGCCGCTCCTGTCCTTGCTGGAGGCCCCAGAAGGGCCAGACCGGCTAACCCAGCTTATGGAGCTGCTCACGGCGATCTTAGACGCGCAGCACAAGCAAGCTCTGGGTTTGAAGGCCCTTATCGAAAAGGTCGACCGTATTGCGCGTCGATAGGGAGCCGATTGCAAAGTGAGCGGCTGTTTATCGGTTACCTCGGAAAGTTTGATCTCGATGACCTTCTTCGCCGAGCCGAGCAACTGGCGGCCTGGATTCGAACAATCTTCGAACCCCAGGTGGACCGTCTGACACGGCAAATTCAGGACCACAAGCAGATAGGCAAGGCAATCGTGCCGGCGAACGCGGAAACACATCCCGTCACAGCATATACTTATCAAGGGAGGATGAAGCTATGAGACACCGCACGACAAAAAAGAGCCGCACCTGCTACGATCGGTTTCGGAAGCGTAACCTCGCCGCCAGACGGGCACGGCGGAACGATCCGGCAGCATCAGCTTCAATTCAGCTGTTAGCGATTTTCAACATGATCTTCGGGCGCGCGCCGCTCTTGCCCCAGACCCCCGTTCCTTATTCAGCGCCATCGTATTCTCCGCTTTCGTTGCAGCGCGGCGAGCTGGCGCGCCGTCTCGGCGTTCCTCACAGATATCTCGGGCTCATCGCGTCTCAAGGCCAAGTTCCCTACTCGTTACTCTTCGAACACATTGGGAAAGGCGGAGTCCTTAGGCGGGACGCGCTAGTAGAGCTGCGCAAGCGAGCTCCTGCCGCATCGTTGGAATGGTTCGATCATGTCGAGAGGTGGGGCTTTTGGTCGGACCTGCTCCGTTGTCAGTCGCCAAGCGGGTTTGACCAAGACACTGATGTTAAGCTGTTGAAATCTACTCTGGCTTGGCTCGATCAATCGAACGGGGACAATGGTGGATTTGGTGGACCACCTGGGCCCGCGTGAAGTGATCGGTAGTGTCACCGTTGGTTGGGTGGCGTGCAACGGGTGCGGTTGTTTTCAACAGACAATGGCCCGCTGGAAAGCGGTTAGAAATGAAATCGCGATACGACGATATATACCTTGACTACTATTAATGTTGCTCCGACCATTGAGCGTGAGAATGCAATAAGACACCTCCTTACGGTCCGAGGACTACCAAAAATGCGAACTAATGCAGTGAATGTCTCGCAAGGCGAGGGGCAAAACCATATACCAAGTCTAACTGTCGATCTTCCGAGAGACATAATGGAAGCGCTGGCGCAGAGCGCTACGGACGATCAGGTCGTAGACATCAATGCAGCCATGATCGAAGTCAGGAAATCCGAGGGCGAAGAATGAGCACGGGAAGAACATATCTGACACCCGACGAGTACCCAAGGATGTATCGCGACGCAATCGTCGATCTGTTAAGCGTGTTTTCCAACGGGGACATATTCGAAGCTCTGGGACGGACCACCGATGTGAAGCGCGCCGGCAATTTATTGAATATGGCCATGAACGACATCGATGCTGACATTACAGCGTCTTTACACCTGGTCCCTCAATCTGAGAAATTCAAATCGGCCATAGATTCACGGATTCCAGAGGAAGACCGTGCGCGGATTGTTGCGGTGGACATGGGCGGCCTCATGCTGGATCGCGTGGGTCTCGCACAGTTTCGGGTGCTCGATCCTGCCGAGAGCTTCCACTACATATTGGAATGGAAAGCCGCGGATGGCTCAAGCGTCATTCGGACTACCGAATTGATTTCTGAGCGACATATTGAATCGAAGCTCGTGGAGTTCCGATACGACCTTTTCAATCACGTCGCCGTCTCCTCCGTAGAGCGCCAGAAATTTCGTGACGGTTCAATACATGTGTGTCTGAACTGAGAAAACTCACCACGAAGAGGCCAGCCTCCCGACCCGAATGTTTCCTGGCACGGCCGAATACCAGCCAGAAAACTCGTTGACCTATTGGTCAATCGGCTGGTAGAAACGCGGCGCACAACACTGGTACACACAACGCCACTACAGCACCTTCAACTCCCTTGTTTTTCGGGCTTTTTGAGGTGGTAGGCAAGAGTCCCACCCTCTCCGCCATTTTTTTGCACCTTGCCGCCAGCCAACCCAAGGCGCGATGGCTCCGGGTTCGGACTTCGCCCTCTCTCCTCCGCCATTACCCTTGAAGCGTAATGAAAATGCTCGATAGGTTGAGTCTAGAGGGGTGTAACTGCTGCCTTGGTGCCCAAAGATGGTACACAGATTTTCTTCAGAAGATCACGGCCGGCAACATAATGAACAAAAACCCGACTTATGAACTTTGCTGAATAGCAAGATGATGTCTCGATAGCTTGCCAGGTCTCGGGTTGTTGTCGAGACACGCTCAACTGCCATAAAACGGTATTCGAGAATGTCTGCATCGAGGGCTCCGGTTGAGAGTTACAACATTTGCATATTCTCTCCGAATCAAGTCTGATCATTGCACCATGGCCGCTTAGTTTAATCAGGCGAGCGGTCTCTATAAGTGATGCTGTCTCGCGTTTTGCGAGAGTAAAGATGCGGAAAATGCTGAAAAATCTAATAGGAAATACAAGTAAAATTGATATATTTTTGGATAGCGCCAAGCAAAATCCATTAATAGTTCTATACGGCGCAGGGTTTGCAATGCCGTCTATTCTTGCGAAGTTGGAAAAATACGGATTTTCTATTGCTGCTATTTGCGATTCGGACGTGAAAAAGCATGGTGAAAAATTTCGCGGCATTTACCCCATTATGTCTGTTGAAGAGGCCAGTCGCGGCTTTCCAGATGCTCGGTTCCTGATATCAAGCCCTGAGTATTTTGAGGAAATTCATTCGTTTCTTAGTGAATGTCTTGAAGAGCACAAATTATGCGACGTTGATTTGGAATGCGCTCACTATTTCGAGAAAGGGGAGTTCGCCGCATTTTTCAAGTCTGAACTGCAGCGCTTTTCAGACGTATATGACAGGCTGGAAGATGATGAATCCAAGGATACATATTTTAAGGTCATCAAGGCCCATATGAGCGGGCAGCGAAAGGATTTCGAAGATGCTTTCACGGGGAATGATGATTGGTATCTGTTTCGCAGCCTTTTAAAACCTGCGCACGACACTTCATATGTAGACTGCGGTGCCTACAGTGGAGATACGATTGGTTTGTTCCTGGATGCAGCCGATGAAGGGTACCGCAAAATATTTGCATTTGAACCAGACCCCCTGATGCTGCCGAGTTTGATGGAAATTTCTGATAGCCAAAACGGGAAAATCGAGATCATTCCCAAAGGGCTATCTAGTCATGATGGCACTATCAGCTTTAGAGCGAATGGCGTTTATTCATCTATTGTGACAACAAATACGGATGACGATGAAGAGTTGATTTCAATTTCTATTGCAAGACTGGACTCCCTGCTGAAGGAAGAAGAAATTTCTATTGTAAAAATGGATATTGAAGGCGGCGAATATGATGCTCTACAGGGAGCTGCAGAACTAATCTCAAAACACAAACCTAAGCTTGCGATTTGTCTGTACCACAAGGTCGATGATTTTGTTCGAATTGCAGAGTTGATAGTGCAATTGGTGCCCGAATATAAACTTCGATTAAAGCATCAAACGAAGAGTTGTACAGATACGATTTTGTTCGCAACATTGAATTAGAAGGATTCTTACGATGCTGACGCCGGAAAATATGTCTACATTCAATGAAACGGGATTTATTGTAATAAGAGATCTGTTTTCCGATGATGATATCAATCTGGTGGAGCATGACTTAGAAAAGAGAATTGACGAGCTTGCTGCTTATTTGAAGGTTGAATTTTCCAATCAAAGCAATTCTCTGGATAGCAAGATGATGGAATTGGAAAGAAGCCATCCTGGAGCGTCACTCATATTTACCCATTCCAACATTATTGATTCAGGGCTTTTCAAATTTTGGTCATCTGAAAAAATACTGAATATTGTTGAATCTGTACTCGGAAAGGATGTTGATGGACATCCATTCTTTGCAGTTCGGCCTAAGCCGCCTGAAGTAGATTTGTTCGTTGTGCCTTGGCACCAGGATAGCTCCTACTTGGAGGACGGTGCACAGTTGGCTCCACAGGTAACATGTTGGGTGCCTTTGATGGACGTGAATTTCAAGAATGGTTGTATGGAGATGGCTGTCGGCGAACATCTGGATGGTGAGAAACGTCACGTTGCTGAAGAATATGAGGAACTTGGAAATTCATCGTGGTACCTGGAAATAGAACCGTCGATAGTAAGTGCCTTTAAAACTGAAATTTGTGAAATAAAGCGAGGGGATGTCATTATGTTCACTCACCTAACGCCACACCATTCATCGCCAAACCTGTCGAATAATTGTCGATGGAGTATTGATATGCGGTATATACAGGCGGGGCAATTTTCGGGGACATCGCAACCGTCCATCGCTTTCAGGCGAGCTGATACGGAATTGAATGAGTTTGTCGCAAATTCAAAACGGGATTTTCAGCAGGCTCAAAGCCGCAAAGACAGAAATGCTTGGCGTCATAGAATAGATCGTTCAGTTTGGAGAGATCGGTGGAATTAGGACGGATCGTGTATAACGACAAAGGTGCTGTCGGATAACGCGGAGTCAGGCCATGCAATTGCATCGCGAGCTAACCTGCTCCGTGCATCACTGCAAGGAGTGGTTCGTTGCCTAGCTTGTCATAACGGCGAGTAGTCAGCAAATCGCCATCGCGGATACGGACGTTTACGGGTTCACTGAACATCGCCGTGCTGCGCAGCTTGCCAAAGTATCTCAAAAATCCTGCTCATCTTGGTGAGGTGTCGATGCCTGTAGCCATTGCGACAGGATTAAGCCGGCCAGTAGCTTCTCTGGTTCGGTATTCCCCACGTCCGAAGCCCTCGGCTTCTTCGCGCCAGATGTACGTATTGCGCTCAATTCAGTGACGGCTGATTCCCATGTTGTTGTGCAAATGTGGGTATGAAGTGCGCAATGACCCATTTGCCGGCGTATGAATTGCGAAAGTTCCATACATAAAAACTATGCGCACAGAGCCAAGCCCCGGCTCGCGCGATTGCGGCAAGCAAGTGTTAACCACCGGGTAATTACTCACCCCCTTGCCATGCGCCACAATGTCTGAATCCATGACGGTATGGATCGGACTGATTTGCAGCAGCTGAGCAAGGACGAATTGATCGAGATGGTGCTTCGGCTCCAGCGTCCTGCC